>Ga0209358_10004079_pt1 | contig 10578 bp, 32 predicted proteins | sample LauGreFa1BDMLBSN_2_FD_187574 | JGI IMG/M metagenome (GOLD analysis project Ga0209358, IMG submission 187574) | Freshwater lake microbial communities from Lake Michigan, USA - Fa13.BD.MLB.SN (SPAdes) (version 2) | ecosystem: Environmental > Aquatic > Freshwater > Lake | place: Lake Michigan, USA...
GGAGCAAGATTATTGGTTATTAATCCTGATAATCAAGAAGAATATTACGATTGCCGTTATGAAGATTGTACTATAAAAAGAATGAACGGATAAAAATAAAACTATGAAAAAATTTAATTGGGGAAAATTACTTGAATGGATTGGCTATATTGGTATAGCTTGTGTAGCAATTGGGATACTATCCTTTGCATTTGTATTCATTTGGCAAATTATAAAATCAATATTTTAAAACAAACATTATGGGAACATTTATTTCATCGCTTATCCTATATGGATTTGCAGCAGCAGTATTAGGATTAATTGGAAAATTAATTTACGATATTCAACAATCAAAAAAAGAAGACAAAGAATCGGACAATGAGTTTGAAGCAAAAGATAAGTTTCAAACATTGGCAGGTATTAAACCGCACAATCCATCAAACAAAACAAATGAATTGGTTAGTGCTATGTTAAATGCTGAAAAACTTAAAGAGGAATTTAAAGATGTGGAATTTCCAGCACCAGACCCATCTATACCTGTAATTACAGCAAAGCTAACTACAATTGGTGGGGATTATGGCGATAGTGACCCATTGGCATCAGTTCCAATGAGTAGAGTATCTAAAAAAGCAAAACAAAAAATGGCTGAAATTGCTAAGCAGGATATTTCTGAAAATTTAGAGGAAAAAACCAAATCTATTTTTCCTGAAGCTGTTGAATATACGGATGAATATTTTAAGCCGGATTATTCTAATGTAAAACCAAAAAGAAAATACACAAAGAAAAAAACAAAATAATATGGCAGAACAATTTCAATTCGCAAAACCTTTAGCAGACAGAGTATTGATTGAAGCAGAGGTAGAACAAACAAAAACATCAGGCGGTATTATCATTCCAGAAACAGCAGAAAGTAGAGAAACAAAAATAGGTAAAGTAGTTTCAATTGGTGAGGGTGTATATACAAACGATGGTGTATTGATTCCAATGAGTGTAAAGGTAGGCGATAAAGTAATGATGCCACAAATCGGTACGGCTCAAAAAGTAAAGTTGGACAACAAAGATTACTATTTGTTTAGAGAGCAAGAACTATTAATGATTATAAAATAAAACTATGGCAACAAAGATTAAAATTGAAACAGCAAAAGGTATAATGATTGCTGAGTTGTATGATGAAACGCCAATCACATCAAATAACTTTAAAAAATTAGTTGAGCAAGGATTTTACAATGGATTAAACTTTCATAGGGTTATTCCAAACTTTGTAATTCAAGGTGGATGTCCTAATAAAAGAGGTGATGGTGGACCGGGTTATACAATTCAGTGTGAGGTATCAGCACCAAAACAATTTCACGATAGAGGTGTCCTAAGTATGGCACATGCCGGTAGAAACACTGGTGGCTCTCAATTCTTTATTTGCCACAATAGAGCAGGAGTTGCGCACTTAGATGGTAATCACACTTGCTTTGGTAAAGTTATTGAAGGTGTTGAGGTTGTTGATTTTATTAGACCGGGAGATTCTATTGTTTCAATGGAAGTGATTAAATAAACGAATATCTAAAATGATTGAGTTAAAGGAATGGATTAAGGACGGGATTGATATTCGTAAAACAAACGAAGGATATGTAGTGTTTACAATACCTACTCAGCATTTTAATATCAAAGAGTTGGATGAATTAACGCCTGAAAGATTTAGTAAGGAAGTTGAAAGGCATAATCATTTCAACGAATTACAAGCTCAATTATTAGGTGAAGCATTTGGTAAAAGAGTTGAAGCTGGATTATTTAAAGATTTATTTGAGTAATATGAATTGGGATATATTTGGATACATAGGAACTATTGTGGTCCTTTATTCATTCACAATTGAAAACATTTTTAAACTAAGATTGATAAATTCAATTGGTTCGATGTTTTGGATAGTGTACGGATTAGGAATTATGGCTGGACCTACAATTGTAGTTAATAGCTGTGTACTAATGATTCACACATATTGGTTTATAAAACATAGAAAGGAATGGCGCCGATAATTTATATGACTCAAACCCTTTTATGGATTGCACATAACGATAGGGAACGAGCAGAACAAATAAGTAAGCAAGTGACTAGAGTTGGTGAAGCAAACGGCTTACGATATGTAGTAATTGAAAACAAAAATCAAACGAATGATATTAAAAAATCCTGAAAAGTTATTAAAGCAATTCATACCAAGTGCAACCGGTAACTTAATTTGGTGCACAACGAATGTTAATGTAACGATGGACGATGAAATTACATACACATTTGAATTTGCAACACAAGCTCCAGTTAAGAGTTCACCTAATCAACAATATTATTCTATGACTCGTGCAATAACGTGTGAGGTTAGATTAAAGTTATTTGGGGATACATACGAAATATTTTGTGAAGGACTAACAGAAAGGGGATATTGTACTGATATAAACACAATGGATAAATTCATTGATATATTAAGATACTTATTGCCAAACACTTATTAAGATGCTCACAATACAAAACGAAAGAAAATTATTAGGTGCTAAATTGAATGGTATCGGTTCTACGGAATGGATTGTAACTTCAATAAGACCACATTTGAATCACTATGTAATTTTTATTGAGCAAAGTGAGAATGGTTGGGACAAGAAAGTAGTTTTGGACAGAAGTTTTTCACCTTTTAAATTGGGATACCAATATAAATTAGAATGTGGTAGTGAAAAAAAATATATACACAGAGACGATATTAAAAATATTGATATATTCAGTAATCATTTAGAATCCTTTATTTAGTATGAAAACGGAAAAACGATGTTATAGATGTAGAGAGGTCAAACCAATAGAATCATTTAGGTTCGATAGGGTAAAGCCGGATGGATACAGTGGTAGATGTAGACCATGTGATAATATTGTAAGAGCAGCAAGAGCTAAACGGCAAGCACAAAAAGATCCTGTATTTGCTTTTAAGTTAAGAATGAGAGGGGTTATAGCAAGTTCATTTATAAGAAAGGGATTTAAAAAGAATTCACAAACTGAAAAAGTATTGGGTGCTAGTTTTGATATGGTTCGTGAACATTTTGAAAAACAATTTAATAATGGTATGAATTGGGATAACATGGGTAAGTGGCATGTGGACCATATCATTCCATTAGCAACTGCTAAAACAGAAGATGAAGTAGTTAAGTTGTGCCATTATACAAATTTACAACCGCTGTGGGCAGAGGACAATTGGAAAAAAAGTGATACAATTTTATAGTATGCTAACAATAGTAAACATAGAAAAACTTTACAAACAGGATGTAGGTGAGTGGCGAATAGGTAAAGTAGTAACATTGGATAGTGCATACCTAATTGAATTAAGACAATCGAATGGCCTACGATTGCAAGTTAATTTAGAACGAACTGCAATAGGTAATAGTGATTCGGCACTTTATGAATTATGGTTTTGGTCTAATCAATCAGGAAGCGGAATACCAATTAGAAGGATGTTAAATAAACCGGATTTGAAGTTAGGCACTGTATATGTGACTGATTTGATAAAAGATATGCTAGAATCTTTAAAATAAAAAAATATGAGTATAGAATTTCATTTCATTTGGGGCTTCTTAATAGGAGCAGGAGTTGGTGCACTAATTGCATTATTTGTGGCACAACGAATGGTAAAAAGAGTAATTAAAAAAGTATTAAATAGTTTCGGATGAGTATAAACATTTCAACGGATAGTAGACACCTTACAATGAAGGGTAATGGTAAAGTACAAATCAAAACTTCAATACAAATATACGGAACGGGTACTAAAATGCCTGTAACCATTGAAGCTGATTTTACGGACATCCCACATCACTTACATCAAATCTATTATCAATCCCTAATAAGTCAATACAATACATCGGTCAATGTATATAACAATACAAAGGACGAAGAGCCGAAAACAATAAGGGAAAAAAAGAGTGAGTGGCGGTTGAATAGAATTGTGGACATAATCAGTAAAGCAATATCAAAATAAATTAATCGTATGAATGTGACAATAGACGATATCAAAGCAATAGAGCAAGAATTAGACGTAGAATTAACAAAGGAGCAAAGGGATACGATATTAAAGCAATATCAAAGAGTAGTAATGGACAATGCGGACAATTGGAATGTTATTTTAAAAGACCTAATAAACGAAATGAATGTTGACAATAGAAAACATAGATAAATTGTGTTGGGATGGATTCAAAACTAAACAATTACTAAGAGTAGCTGGTGAAAAATGGGAATTAACAAATATTCAAACGGCTAGTGATTTGTATCAATTTGTATTTAGATGTATTGAAGCACATCCTGCCGGCGGATTATTACGAGAAGCAGTAATCAATTTGAGTAGAACACATACTATGCCGTATTTGGATGTAAAGGTATATGAATTGAAATGTATAACAAATGGTAAAAATAGATTAGTAGGTATACCCGATTTGAAAGCACCTGGATTATTAATCGGACCTATGTTAAGAGTAATAGAAGGATGCTAACAATAGAAAACATAAATAAAATAAACGGGTACGCATTAGAGGTAAAAGGTAAAGGATATTATTTCAAAGGTTGGGATAATACTACAAACGATGTGGCAACATTCGCATTAGCAGGGGTATCGGTATCTAATCCAATGATAAGGATAACCCTACATAAAAAGGGACGTATGAGTGTTGATTACATTCGAAATACGAGTTGTTATGTTTATGGGGTTGCAGTGGATGGATTGACATTTTATTATACAAAAGAAAGGTTAAACACACCCGAAAAATTTAGGGATGCAATTGAGCAAATATTAAATGCAATATAAATGCTAACAATAGACAACATACAAAATATAGAAGGTAAGGAATTCCAATTGAGTAGTGGACAGAAGTATGTAATTGGTATTTGTAGGGCTTATTATGACCATTATAGTTTTGGGGTATTTCCATTAGCTGTAAACGGTGTGGCAATTATAAATGATGGTATTATATATAAATTGCATAGAACAAAAAAGAGTATAAGGGGATATAAATTAGTTGCACCTAAAATGAGTTGGCAACCTTATGTGAAGCCGGAAAACCTTACATTGAAAAACTTCATATTAGAATTACACATACAAACTGGATTATTAAATGCTAACAATAGAAAACATTAACATACTCAATAGTAAGTTCGCAGGTACGGCCGAATGGCAGATAGGTGAAATGTTTATAGGTGAACAAAACTATATATTTGTAATCCACAAAAGGGTAGGTGAGTGGATAATCGGAGACGTGAAGCATAGTGAGTTGACGATACGATTGCATAGAGTAAAAGTAATTGATAGGTATGTAATGGAGACGGGGTTAGTAAAACAAAACTATCATAGCCGTTCGGCACATAGTATAGATAGTATGAGGACGATAACGGATTTTACTTTGTGCTTGGACAGACATATAAAAAATATAGTAAAACAATAGGATATGAATAACAAACTAAAAAGAAAAGATATATTAGAGGGCATAACCTTTATATTAATGATAGTAGCTACAATAGGTATGTATTGTCTGTTGTATGAAGTAAAGGAATTGAGGGAACTAACAAAGAGTGCAACTAATTTCCGAACTATAAGAAAATAAAATCGGACAATAATAATACATAGTATAGTACATATAGTATATTCAGTACTTGTAGTATATATCGTATCGGTGAATCGGAAATCGGGTCGATGGGGAATTTTTTTTGATAGTAATATATATTAATAACGAGCTACCCTAAATGTAGAGCGTATATCTTAATAAAGAAACAAGCTAACTTAAACCAGCCAGCTTAAAGGGGTTTAGACCGTATGGAATTAAAAAGAGAATTAAGAGAGGAGCTAAAAGAGGTACTAAGGGAATGGTTGCCAAATAGAGTATGGAGTGAGGACGAGTTGTATCCCTTTAATGACTTGAGTGTAATAGGTAGGGAGTTTCAAGAGAGGGTACATCCTTTTGGTATAGAGCTTGAAGGGATTGAAACATTTGGTGAGACCGTTACGTTTAATAGTAATTGGGTAAGTGAGGGGTTATGGTTTCAAACGAATATAAATCCCACAATACAAAGGGATGGATTTCGAGTAGTTTTTAGATGGAAGCCACTGGGAGCTGGACACGAATAAACATAATACAGATGATAGTAGTAGTAATAGGAATGTTAATAGGATACGGAATAGGTATGTATATAGTAGACAAGTGGATTAATCAGGGTAATAAGGATATAAACAAAGAAAACTAAGGTAAAAAGAAAATAGCAAGGGATATGGTAGTATTAATAGGAATAGTATGTATAGTAGGGATATGGGGAACGATAGACCTGAATAAGCAAATACAAAAGATTAAAGATTATGAATAACGATATAAGCCCTTTTGATATAATAGGTATAATAGGATTTATGGGATTCTATATAGTAGCTAAGATATGGGTATATAGTAAGGAATATGGTACAAAGGAAAACAAAACCCCTGTAATCCGTAGGGGAGCTGAATGGGATTATAACACAAAAGAGAATGAAAACAAAAATAAGTAGGGAGTCCAATAAGGGGAATGGGTCCGAGCTCCTACTAATCACCGCACTAATTACAATGTTATGGATACTAATCACACACACAATTTAACCGGTAGGGAACGTATCGAATTACAAACTAAGATACAAAAATTACAATGGTTATTAAAGGAGTGTATCGGGTTAGAGGAATACGAACTATGCTCTCAAATACGAAACATAATACAAAAGAAATACGAGCTACTACAAACTAATCAATCAAACAATATAACCGAATAGGGAATATTTATAACAAAAGAAAAACTATGTATAACGAAATCGTACTAACGGCTCTAAGGTCCATCGAGCTACCAATGAATGAATTAGAAATATCATCCACTATATCCCAAGCCCTAACTGATGCCGGCCACCCACCTATATTTTGCTTAGGTATTTTTAATGGGGGTGAGAGGTTATTTGAAGGTGTAATTGTGAATGGTGAAAAGGTGAATGAAGGGCCTGTATTGAAGTTTACATATGACTGGGATACTGATGAATTTATCGAACTTTAATTTGATAGGAGCTAAGATTAAAGAGGCCTGTTGACACTTGCGCACCGTTTGAATAAAACACTATTTTGATACTACTAAAATTTAATTACCACAAATAGGAATATATCAGGGTATTTTGGTATGTTTATATTTTGATACAACATAGTAATTGAAAACCACGTCAATGTCAATATTACACACTTTACCACTTTTACCCATATTTTACCACTTAATAGACACAATGAGTTAAAAAGTTCATAGTGTCAATCAAATTGTGGACCACATACGGATTCATAGCCATTCGGCAAAATTTTTCTTGGGGAATTTTTACACACATTATCCACATCTTATCCACATTCGGTAAGCCATGAAAGCTAAGCCACCACACGCTCTTGGGGGTTATTCACATTTGTAAATTTCACATATGTAAACTGCCCAAAATCAATCGGCTAGCTGGGGATTGGCTGTGGATAAAAAAGATTTGGAAATGTGGAATTTTTTTCGTAACTTTAGGGTGTGGAGGGCGGGTTATGCTTTGGGAGCTCGGGCCTGAATACGGAAAATAAATTTGTATATATCAGGAATATTTTGTATCTTTGTATTTCAATAAGTTATATTTATGAGAGTAAGTAATAAAACGAAAGGTATGCGATTTGATTGTAACCGATTATGGAATTGGGCCCACGAAAAGCTGGGAGCATCGAAGTGTGAGGCCATTGCTTTTTATTGGGATATGGATGAGGATTCTGAATGCGGTTACTACGATTGGGAAAAAACGATTTGGATTAATCTAGCCCAGTGTAAACGAATGATAGCTGTCCAAAAGACCTTATTACACGAATGGACACATGCACAACAGACATTCAGGTGGTACAACCATTATCAAATGAAATACGGATATAAGAATAACCCCTATGAAATACAGGCTAGGGAGAATGAAAAATTAGTAAAGCGTGCATACAGAAAACGAACAACAAAATAAACAGGTAGCGTATAATAAGTGTCCGCATTCTACGTGTGAACTGCATGAGAATAAGGAAGGTGAATATTATCCAGTGTGTCAGCCTATTGAAACGCCGGGTATAATCAGGTCCGAGTACCTACCTATTGGGAGAAGATTACAATACCCTACTAAGTGGGGACGTAAAAGGGCTTCATTACACCTATTGGAATTTAAGATTGAAGATGCTAAGCGAGAGCTGGAAAATGTACAAACCGAATTAGCTAAATTAGAAAGGTGTCTGTCCGATGTTCAAAATTGGGATGACGATAGTAAATAATAAAACTACATAAATGCTTACCGAAAACGAAATGTTAGCTAAGGCTACTGCTATTGGTATGGACGAAGAGCTACTAAGTTATGCTAAACAAATTCAACGTCAACTATCTGCCGAAGGGGATACAGCCGATTGGTTGGATTGTTTGGAGATGGCTTATAACGAATTGATTATCAGTTAGTTAGGAAATACATTATATAAGATGTTATGTTAAATAGGGGAGCCATTGGTTATCAACGGGTTAGCTCGAAACAGGCCCGGTTTTACCTATAATGGATATTATGTTAAGTCCGGCCCACGATCGGATTCTAGCCTATTAAGAAAATTCTTTATTGAGAATCAACACGTTAGCAAAGGGGACCGAAAAAAAGTGTAAAAAACCTTGGATATATCAGGAATAGTTCGTACTTTTACTATATAAGATTAAGAGATATGAATACACACATTACAATTTTTGAGGCCTTGATTGTATCGGCCGTTTCCCTTTTTGGGTATGTTTTCTTTAAGACAGTTTATGAGTATTATTTTAAGTCATCTAAATAACCCCTATTATGACTATCAGAGAATTTTATGTAAAGAATTACCCAACGGATGATATGGGTGATGGTATTAACCCTAAAGCCACATTTGCCGGCTTACTTAATCAATTGATTGTAGGTGGCGATGTATATGAGTACCTTTGGGCTTACGATAGTATCATTCGTGAACGATGTTTTGAGAAGCTCGCTGAAGAGTTAGAAGTGAGTTATGAGTATGTATATAACCTATGGCTAGAAGCCTAATAAACCCCTTATTATGAGTAGAAAAATAACGCAAGAAGCAGTAAGTAAGTTTTTAAGTAAGACCCCTTTCCGCAAATCCAATATGAGTGTTGAAGAGTCCTACGGTATATATAAGTTGAAGTTGCATGGTAACACTATCGCCACTATTGACGAGTTGGGCGTATTGAGTGTAAGTAACGCCGGCTGGAGTTCTAACACTACAAAAGAACGATTGAATGGTATACCCGGTGTGCATGTTAAACAAAAGAATTGGACTTGGTATTTGAATGGTACTGAATGGGATGGTACTTGGAAGCGTATTGGTATTGTACAATAATAAAATAAGATTAAGATATGGCAACTAAAAAGAAAGTTACAAAGAAAGCGGCTAAGCCTACCGCAAAGAAAACGGCTAAGAAAGTAAGTAAGAAAGCGGAGGCCATTGCTAAGGTTAAGGCTAATAAGTACAAAAGAGTAGTACTTGAACCTATCGGCAACGAAACATTCCCTGAAATGGTATTTGTGGCAGCCGGTCCATCTTGGGCTAGTTCAATAGTAGGTAAACGATATGTAAACGAAGGTAGGGCTATCGCCATCATTGAAGCATTGGATGCTGAGAAGTCCATCGCTAAGGGTGCTAAAGCAGTTACAAAAGAGTTACTTGCCGCCGGCGTGACACCTTTGGATACTACCGATATTGAGACAGAAGATAAGTAATTTTTTATTAAATAAAACCTACTGGTGTATAAGGTTAACCTGTAATGTTATGGCAACATATATGACAAGACAAATGAGGGATGGACGTATTGATTTGTTCAAACCCTATGCAAATGGAGTTACCGTTAAGCTTTATCCGCAAAAGGATAAGCTAGAATGGTATCCGCACATTTACTACCATGGCCGTTTAAATAGTGAACAAAGGGCTATATGTAAGGGATTGAAGGTAACGGAGCACTATATGAAAGAGCCAAAAGGCTTTACACAAATAAGCTTTGGTAAGGCTACTGATTACAAACAAGCGTTAGCAGATATGAGTTTGCTTGGTATATTGGTAGGTCCTTTGAATAGATTAAAATAAATTTGGTAATATGGAAAATATTTCGTATCTTTACATAGATGTAGAGATTCTTGCGGACCGGTATGAGCTGGAGCAAGAAATTCTAAAAGACTTAAAATAAATTTGGTAATATCAGGAATATTTCGTATCTTTGGTATTCTTAATTGATAGGGTATAGAGTATCCACCCTGATTAACGGGCTCACTTATATTAACAAAACCTAGCGGTGTAAGAGGTCAACCGTTCAAAACTATGGCTAATAAGTCAAGAAAAGCAGCAAAGCGTGGTAACATCTACGAAACAGTAAGCAACAACATCCAAAAGATTACACGTCCTTCTGGTACTGTATCTTATCGCGTGAGAGTAACTGAAGATGGAGTTATGTATTCTCAATACGAAACTTCATTGAAGAAAGCTAAGACTCTTCGTAATGAGTGGATTGGTGCGTAATTAAATAACTAT
>Ga0209358_10004085_pt1 | contig 10562 bp, 10 predicted proteins | sample LauGreFa1BDMLBSN_2_FD_187574 | JGI IMG/M metagenome (GOLD analysis project Ga0209358, IMG submission 187574) | Freshwater lake microbial communities from Lake Michigan, USA - Fa13.BD.MLB.SN (SPAdes) (version 2) | ecosystem: Environmental > Aquatic > Freshwater > Lake | place: Lake Michigan, USA...
ATCATTCAGTCCACCCGTCGTCTTCAAATAAATATAGGACTCTTTTGCCTTGGCGGTCGTATTGCCTCCCCGCTGTCTACGACGTGTTCTCCTCCCACCCCCCATTTCTGGAAGACGCCCCTTGCCTCTATGACTCCAACAGAGAATTGTATCCTTTGTTCTCTCTTCGGGGCAAAGTGTGATCACCCCCTTGTTCCATTCCATTGTGGGCTTCAAGCCGAGAGTATTTGCAGCAAGACTAATGACGGATTGATCCTGCCGATGAAACTTGAATCTGGGATCCTTGCTCTGCCCATCATGTTTACGACTCCCGTCGCATGCCCCTGCCTTACACCCCTCTATGAAGCGTTCTATAAGTTTCTTCCCATTCGGATGATTCATATCAATCCCTATAATGCCCGACGCATGTTCTTGGAATTTCTCTGCCTCATCGCGTGTCACTTTGAAATGGGCGAGACAGGCGTCACTGCACGTCTGCGCGCAGTTATAGTGGAAGTTCTTCATGGTGAGATATCCGTCAGCGTCAATGCGATCAAAGATCGGTGCCACATCCTTTAAAGCAACAACCGGGCAATCGACCCAGAGTATTTGTTTATATCCTTTGTGAATGGCCTCTTCAAATGCGGCGGCCTTGGCATTGTACATATTTTCTTTGTTGTAGTTGTCATTCGGAAAGTCTGTCCAAGCGAGAAAGTCGCCGTCGAAATGCTGCTTCAGAGATTCGGCGAGCCGCTTCTGTTCTTTCGGATATCGTCCTCCAATGCCAACATTTATGATACATCTCATCCTATAGATGACTCCCCTATAGGATGTGAAGTATTTTACCGGCATGTGCTGAATCTACTTGCGGAAGAGCTTGAACGTACCCTTCTTCGCCTTGAAACCGGCCTTCCGCAGACGCGCCAGAGCCTTCTTGCCCGCCGCATGCTTCTTACGCGAGACAATGCGCCCCTTCTTCGTCTGCATCAGATCCTTGCGTGTCAGCCCGCCACTTGTGTGCTTCGCCTTTCCGTGGTACACTTGCGCCTTGGATCCTACCGCGGGCATCTTGGCGCCTCCCATCTGCCCATTGTTGTTCTTGCGCGTGGAGTTGTTCCCAGAGTTATTCGCAGGCTTGTTCCCAGAGTTGTTCGCAGGCTTGTTCCCAGAGTTGTTCCCAGAGTTAGAGTTCATTTATAATCTATGCTGCGATTTTAAAAGGGGAGCGTCGGAACTCCCCCACGTAGAATCTCCGCCTGCAGTTGTTCCATCTTTTTCGTGTCATATACGCCTGCAAAATGCACCAATAGACAATCTGGACTCCACAGACGCTCCCCAGGCAACCCCCGCAAATACGCATTGAACTTCCAGTGTTCTGCCGTAATCTCCGTTTTGGCAAAATCGGAAGCCTCCGTTTCCAGGAGCCGGATCATTGCCGCATTCTCCCACCATATATGATACATCAAATCGCTCTGCTGTCCCACGCGCCTCCACCAATCACGTAGCCACGGGGAGTTACGCATAAGAAGATTCCCCGAATTCAAATGCCCACATGCATCTATAGTCATTAACAAATCTTTATTATCCGGCAATAGTGGAATAACTACATCTTCCAGCCGTAGCTCGGGGTTTGTAATCAGCACATCCGCGTCGGAAAGAAAAATGAGTTCTCCATCGGGAACTTGGCCCAATACCTTCAAGACGAATCCCACCTTCGACCAAGGAATCGGCCACTCTCTATTCCAGAAGGATTCCCCCCCTTGTATGTACATGTATCCGTGCTTCCGAGCATATGCCCTTTTCGATTCGAGTGCCGGGTCAAGAGCCCTACAGAAATCTGCTCCTATTGCCAATGTAAGTATGTGCACCATTTCCCTACGGAAGAATCGCCCCTTTTCTTTACGCCATCATAAAGAGGAATGTCTGGTGACGCGAAACAGTGTCCATGGTGTAAGCGCTGGGCTCTAAAGGATGCCGCTTGCAACTATATATTCGCATGTGGCCTCGAAACGAAGGGGACGTTCCAAGTGGGAGCAGGATGCGGGCGTTCCTGGTGTTGGGAATGTGGAAAGAAGTTCTGTTCTCTGTATTATGATCCTATAACTGGGAAAAAGTCGCCTACGGCAAAGGAACATCATAGCGAGTGTTGTTCTGCAGAGGCGGGCTTCTCAAAGGAGGAATACTGTTGTGGGGGGCATAATAGCCATTGTGAAAAACGTTGGTAATCTGTAGAGATGGCCGATCCTGCGGTCAACGCGTTGGAAGATCTTGCATTAGAAGGAAAGAGATCATTTTCACGCGTGCGCAATACCATGTTGAAAACGGGTGACATGTTTCTATTTGGGAAACCCACGAGCGAACTCTTACACATCATGATGAAGATGTATCATGAAAATATCGTGAAAAATCTGTTCTTTTTAGACACGGAGAAATATATTTCTAGTACGGTTAAGGGGGGGCTTCCAGCAACAAAGGCGAAAAATATGGGATTCATGTGCGCAGTCATTGATATGGGAGCCGATCAGCCGACCGACAAGCGGTTTTTCATGACGATCTCGGAAGCACCTGCAATGGGAGGTCGCGTTGAGAATGCAAATTTCGACAATAAAGAGAAACTGGCTTTGCAACTCTTGCGTTCGTCGAATATGGTTGTTAGAGGAGTGGAGGACGAGTTTCGTGAACCAGACATAAATCTTGCATGGCGTCTTCCTGGAGGGGCAGGAGTATTGAATCCTGCGGCCTACAATAAAAATATTTCTATTCACGGCCTCCCTGCCGAGCAGAACTTTATTATGAAAAGGGATATGCTGATCAATGATCCTGCGGCGGGGGCGAAAGGCATGAACTACGACGATGATCTGTGGAAAGCCCCATACGAGATAAACTTCGTGAATAGTTATCAATATTTACACGACAGAGTTGAAAAGGGGAAGTCATTCGTCCCTTTTAAGAAATACGACGATGAAAAGGATCAAGTGGAATGCAATAATGGGAGTACCTGCTGCGAAGCAAAGTTGTTTTCGTATGTTAGAAATAATCTCGGAAAAACGTTCGACGATATACGAGGATTCGCCGTTTTCTGGGTGGGTGTGAATCTTCCACCTGGACATCATATTCAGAACTATTGCTATTCACCTTGGAAAGAGGGGGAGGATCGAAAACTGGGAGAACTGAAAACCAAGTGTGTGGAGATTCTTTCTCCTGAAATCAAGGCCAAATATGCCCCCGAAAAACTTGATCGTGTTATGACACATGTGGCGCAGTCTATTGCTATGGCCTGCCCAGGCTGCATGTCAAACTATCAAGCATATAAGGCCGGTAAAATAGATACATGGGATCCTGCTCAGTGCTACAAGCACGTTAATGTAAGAACAACGCGTAAGAATCGAATGAGGGCTGCGCGCGAGGCGAATCTTGCAAGGCGAGAAGAAGAACGGCTGGTAAGGCGACAGGAATCTACACGGCGTCTTGTAGAAGGTGCACCGTTGCATGAAGTTCCCCCGCCACGTGGTCGTCGCCTTTCTGTCAACTCGGTGCTCGCTCGTTCAGCGAGGCCGAGGCCTCCGTCGAAATCAGCAAGAAGAGCACAATCTGCGCGTCGTAGGAGGGAGGATGATATCATCGATGCCTTAGCAGGAGTTCCACCTGGATCACCTTCCCCTGGTGGAGGCGGTCGTACGCGGCGCGCTCGCAAAAAATTGAAGGGGCGCGGCACCTAGTAGTCGTTACAAATAATGACGTACACCTACCAGAAAAACGAAAAGGGGGAGTTTGTGTGTCATATTTGTCAGGCCGTGAAGAAGAATCAGAATACGATGCATTATCATCTGAAGAATCACGAGGGGAGTTTGCCGTTTCAGTGTCCCACGTGTAAGAAGGAGTTTCTTCACGCGCAAACTCTCGCTCTTCACATATCTGCGAGGCATTCCAAGGAGGAAGCCGCGTCTCTTAAATGTCCGTGTTGCCCTTATAAGACACTTACAAAGGCAAATCGGGTACTCCACTTTATTCGGAAACACTGTAGTTCCGATGTGGCTGCTCTCAACGCAACGGCGAACACTTGTCCAAAGTGCGCCAAGGTATGCAATAGTGGCACGGCGTTCTTGTATCATCTCGCGACGTCGTGCATTGAACTCCCTGCAGAGAAGGCGGCTCATTTACAGGGTCTCTTAGTCTAAAGTTCGTGTGCCTTCACAAACGTCTGTGACATCACTACGAGTTTATACAAATGGTAGCCGAAGGCTCCGAATGCTGCTATCAGAAGCATGTCATACGCAGGGCGTTCCGTCCTTTTTGCGTAGTAGCCTATCCATATAAGAAGGGGGGCAACCAACAGTACGTGTATGAGATTAATCCACACTACCGGAGAAGCGGCTATGAGGCGCGAAATGGCCTTATAGGCGTGATACACAAGAACAAGTATACCCGTGCCGAATAGGACAGAATATAGCCACTCGGGCGTGGCTGCACGATTGAAACCCACCCACAAAAGGAGGGGAACGATCACTGCCACGTGGAATATGGCGACAAGGAAATATGCGTCCATCTTATAGCGTAAAATATTTTCGGGAGAGCCAAACTCCCCTATTTCATAGCCGCCTTCAACTGCGTATAGTTGGCGCTGACAAGATATACTACAATCACCGAGCCGACCATACTTGCTATTTGCGCAATAGAGAACTTCAACTTCATTCTACTAAAGGTAGGATATTACTGACCCGCCTTCTCTTGTGTGTGAAGGGCGTACTGCTCCTTTACCCAATCAATCACCTTCTGTGTGGAAGAAGCGGAGAGCTTGGCGCCCACCTTTTTATTGGAGACAACGAGGAAGGTCGGAATAGAATAGATATCACAGTAGCCCGCCGTATAGTTATTCTGATCCACATCACACTTTAGCCAGTTCACACCCTGCACAGCCGACTCAATCGCATCGAGATCTAGACGCCTGCACGCACCACACCACCCGGCAGTGAAATACACCACCGTGAACGGAGGAGGAGTAGATCCATCTGCAGACACCTGTAGACCAATCAACTCTTCGAACTCAATCTGGGAAATGAGTAGCTTCATTATACATTTAGTAGGCCACTATCTTTTAGACGGGTGAGGCCAACTACAATTCCACCAAAGGCGATAAGACTCAGAACTCCTGCAAATAGCCCACTCTCTAGAGCCTCTCCACCGCCACTTTGCCCTCCCTCTTTCAAGAGGGATTCTGCCACTTCTTGCAAGGAAGGCACACCCCCCCCTTTCTGGCCACCATCCCCTCCACCCGACATAAGAGCAGTAACCTGGCTCTGTACGCCAGAAATCATATTGGGGATGAGAACAAATGTACCTATTCCACCACCGGCCACTGCTGCGAACCCTCCTAGGACGGTTGTAATAAGATTGGTGAATGGGAGTGCCTTGGCCTGCATTTCGGGCGGAAGAGCGGATATAATCGTGCTTACATAGGGGAAGGCGAGAACAATCACTGCACCCCAGAATGCTGCGCCAATCCACCCATACGCCTTTTCTCCCGTGGGCTTTCCATCCGCTCCTACGACGGGCTTTCCTTTCGCGTCCAGAAGAGTGCCTCCTATATCCTTCATAGTGGGAGCAGGTGTCGCAGCCGCAAGAGCTGTATTGACTTTTTTATCCCAAAAGGGGATCTTATAGCCCTCGTTCACGAAGTTCGGATTGAACACCTGTGACATGTCAAATATAACCCACGGATTTGCGTAATACAGTACGGCTCTGAGATACGGCATCCACGGCTTCCCAGGAAATTTCACCGTCATCACATCGGCTATCATGCGGCACATGAGATTCGATGCGGCCTTTGCTGCCGCCCAACTCATCGAGTTTGATGCGAGTAGATTCATTCCGTTCGATCCGAGAAGAGTAAATGCGGAGAAAAAGAAGGGTCCTATGAATGGAATCATGGACAAAAATGGAAGAATACCTGTTAAGAATATGTGTGCATACCATGGAATTTGTATTCCCCCCGATATGAGTGTTTTGAGATAAGACGTCCCTGCGCTTCCTGGATTTGTTGCCGCAGCGGTACTTGATGAACCGCTGCCGGGCAGAAAACTGCTTAGGAAGGCCGCCATCGCTATTCAGACCTCCGACCTAAATCTTGAATAGAAGTCCCGCGAATCCATTGACTACGCGCAATACATTGTGATTTTTGGCGTAGACGGTTATGTGCGATTTGCCACGATTCGGTGTGTATGACGGGTTTACTACCGTGCGCACAAGCCTCTGTGTGTTTGCGGGGGGATCCGAATACAGCGTCTCCCCGTTCGGCCCCAGAATAGGAATAGTGATTGTCTGCGTCTCATTGGAATCCGGTCGCAAGTTTATCATCAGATTCATATTATCAATACGACTCGCATTCAAGGATCCACACGGCTGCATGTCTTCTGGCCGGAGGGCGAAACTGTAGCAATAGATAAACTGCTTTACGTCCGTCCGTGTATGGTATTGAAAGGGCTGCACGAGGCGGAAATATCCGGCATCTCTTGCGTCAAACCTGTCGTACCCATCGACTTGTAGGGTGGCATCTTGCAACATATCTCTGGAAATACCGGCTTCATACAAGGAAGTCGAGCCAAAGTTGAACCACTCGTGCGTGGTGCTCATGACATCCCGCTGCAGAACCCATATGATTTCGCGGAGCGGGTGGTTGAACTCGAGGCGAACATTGTGCGTATTGACCCCCTCTGGTATGGAAACGGGCGGTGTATACTGTATTTGCTCAATCAGATATTCATGATTGTTGGAGACGAAGCGACGACGCTCCTCCGTATCGAGATATACATAGTCGCCCCACACACGAAGATCCACTATTTTCGCGGGAACGGGTTGTACAGTAGAACATCCTGCCGCGAGATTCGCGTTTCCAATCATACTCGCCAGATCGCGGAATTTCACGTTAATGCGTATGGGATGATACTGCATCGCGAGTAGGGGGAGATACAGGCCAGGGTTCTTGTTGAACCAGAACTGCAGAGGGATATACAGTTTTACCGCGCCGTATTTATAGCCACCGACGGAACAAGCGCCCGCGGGAGGAATCACTGTCGGAGGCTGGTTTAAGCCGTCCACGCGACCAATCATGTTGTTCAGCGCATCTAACTGCCCCGCCGGCGTAGACAGCGTTGACCATATCTGCATCCATTCTCCGGTCTGCTTGTCTATCTCGACCTCGCCGATCTCCAGAGATATTTCCTCAATAAGAGAATACCCCGTGGAATTTACATATACGCCGGATGTACCATCCGTCATGGTTATATAGGGCAGAACCACTTCCATGATGATCGGTCCCAGCAAATCTCCGCGACGAGGCACCACAGCCGTAACCCGCTTTCCGAAATCGGGGTCGCCGTCGAAGAAGATCTGCTGCGATTCCATGGCGAAATTTGTATACCGGCGATACACCATTTTGAACCATGTAATCTGGGGGTTTCCCGTTAAAAAAACGTCCTGTTTTCCTTGAGCAACCAACTGCAATAAACCACCGCCCCCTGGCATTCTAGTGTACTGTGCGACTTATTCAGTAGATGGTATTCTTATATGGATATAGAAGCGCAGATGAGTGATCCTATTCAGCAGGCAATCTATGCCATTGATCCGGCAACGGGTAGGCCGTATGCCGATAACATGATGCAAGTGGCAGATGGACAAGGACTCCGTGTATGGAAGGATGTGTTTCAGACAATCAGCAGTCAATCTGCCACCATAGGCAGTGGCATCGGATATCTACCCTCATCATTCAATCGCATTTTTGGCATGGCGTCGAGTATTTCCACGATTGTTGCCACCAGTTATTCCACTCTTTCTACCCAGATTGGTAACGGGGGCATACCGGGTAGTATTACAGGTGGCCAACTTCAAAGTACTGTGACGTGGATTCAAACGGATTCGAAATATATAAGTACCGCCGATTTGACAAGCAGTATGACCCCCTTTTTGAACGGATCCTTCTCATTCATGTCCAATATCCAAAGTACCGTAAATGGGCTTGGATCCGTACGCTATATCAGTTCGCCCACGCTTTTGAGCACAACTGTCGGACTAAATCGTCAGCAACAGTCAACGGTTGTCGGCCTTGGATCATACGGATATATCAGTTCTCTCTCCCTACAGAGCACCATTCAGAATCTAGGTCAGGCGATGTATATCAGTTCTTCTGCGCTTACGAGCACTGTGACGGGCTTGTTGTACCCTGCCACTTCTGGTGGCGGAAGCCTCGGTATAGTGGTTACGGGCAGTTCGGATCCCCCCTATATCAACTTCAATACCGTTCTCTCTCAATATCTCATAAGTACAAACTACATCAATCAGTCAAATGCCGGCAGTTACGGTATAGTATATGGTGCGAGTCTTCCGAGTACCACTATTGGACTAATATCCTCTCTCGGGACGCAGGGTTATGTGAGTACGGCTACTCTTCTCAGTACGAGTCGAGGCATACAGGCGGCGAAACAAAACATATTCATTGATCGCTCAGGCGCGACAAACATCTTCGGATCTCAGGTCTACATTTCGAGCGTCAGTGCAATCACATTTTTGAGCAGTTTTGTCGATTCCACCCTTACATACAAGGGCGGCAACGGGCTCCTATCGGGTACCGTGAGTGCCAACTCCAACCTCACATTCTCTACGACAAATCTCCAGTTCGACCAGTTTTCCAGTCTGATAACGAACGCAAGTCGTATTACTGCGCGCCTCTATCCCACGTTCCAGTTCGATACAATGACGACAGGTTCTCTCACCTCTATTGCGTTCCCGATGACCACCTATATCCAGTACGGAAACACCATACTATCTACCATGCATCAAACTCTCGTGCCAGGTACGACGTCACAAAACGGATACTCGAACTTCTTTCAACAGCCGATAGAAATATCGATTCCTGGCTCGAATATTACTGGGGCATATCAACAGCCCTATGTTCTATCGCACTCTCTCCCTGGAGCAATATCGTACCAGTTGAATGTCGGATTCAAAACGGGCGGCGTGAATGTATACTACGCATCTACGAACTCGTATTTCCTCACTGTTCAGAATCTATCATTCTAAGACAGAAGCATATATGGCGGCTAGTATACGAACAATCGATACGGATCAAATTACTCTCCGACAAATCAGCGTTCGTTCTCCTACGAACGGATACATTCCTTCACAATACGTACTTATTTCAGACGGAGCAGGTAATGGCTACTGGAACTCGGTAAGTACGATCACAGTGTCCCCCTTTAACACGCTGAGTGACGGGCGCGGATCTACTATGACGGCCGCTGCCATTGGCGCAACGATCCCCTTTAGTACAACGGGTATCCAAGGACTTTTCGAGGCCTATGTGAATTTCCCGAATAGTACCTTTACGTTCAGCAACGCCGCGCCCAATCTTCTCGTTGCCATGAATACGGTGCCTGCAGTGTCTCGCTTGGCTGCGCTACAAGTTCCCAACTCGGAAAACATTGTCATGTCATCTTCGCAGTCCACGCTGAAATTTATCGGGGTGGGCGATCTGCAGCTGTCGACCGTCACGGATCTTCGTGCCGTCTTTTTCTCCATCAGTACATTTACGGCTGCAGGATATTCGGATTTGTCTGGAGAAGCCCGAGCATGGCGCGGATTTACGTACAGCACTCTTTCCACCAATGCAGGATATGCGAGTTTCGTGAGCAGTGTGCCGTTTTCCACCTTCTATCAGATTGACGAATACAATTCGTACGGCTGGGACTGGAGTCAATGCTTGGGCAGCAATATCCCCATGTCCACGGTGGAGCAATATCCGAACTATTATTCCACGGGCGACGTGTATTTCAGCACGGTCTCGTTTACAATGGCTCCGTATCTTCGCTATATCCATCCCAACTCTACTACACGCATGTTTCTGGAAGTGAATCCCTCCTATTTCTTTCAGCGCATGTATCTGGGTACAAGTACTCCGCAGCACATGGTGAAAGAATTCTCCACCTTTGTGCAATACCAATCTCCTCGAACGGGTCGCCAGATTCTTGGCACTGCGTCGTACGGAGGCCACATGTTCTCTCAGATGTCGAATGCCTATACCTCGAACTTTTACAATACGCAAGTAAAGTTGGAACTCGATCCCGCCATTCTATCGAGTAACGCCCTGCGTGATGGCGATTCCGGGGCATTTTATACATTGTACCATCGTATTCCTGGAGCCATGGCGAATTTGCTGTCGGATGGATATTGCGGCTACAATATCGGACCTCGTAGTGGCTTCAGTAATGATCTGATTGTCAATGTGGACAACTATACATCCCCCTATAGAGGTGTCTATCTACACGTGTATAATCAGGAGGGTAACGCGCGTCCTATGCCTGGTCCCTGAGCGCCACCCCCTCTCGCTTTCCCAACTCTGCCGCCCACGGCTCCAAGCGCCCCTGCACAATCGCCGTAGGACGATACGGCCACGGCGACATGTACACGGCATTCGCCCATGGCCCCGCACGTATCCAGCCTATATGTATCTGCTTCCGTTTCGCGAAAAACTCCCAGAACAATCGCTGACCATCAGCATTCTCTGCGAAGTTCGTCCTCACTTCAACATAACG
>Ga0209358_10004086_pt1 | contig 10559 bp, 9 predicted proteins | sample LauGreFa1BDMLBSN_2_FD_187574 | JGI IMG/M metagenome (GOLD analysis project Ga0209358, IMG submission 187574) | Freshwater lake microbial communities from Lake Michigan, USA - Fa13.BD.MLB.SN (SPAdes) (version 2) | ecosystem: Environmental > Aquatic > Freshwater > Lake | place: Lake Michigan, USA...
GCATTACTCACCCGTTCGCCGCTCGCCGCCAGGATTGCTCCCGCGCTGCCGCTCGACTTGCATGTGTTAAGCACGCCGCCAGCGTTCAATCTGAGCCAGGATCAAACTCTTCACTTGAAGATTTTGAACTTCAACTAAAAGAGCAATCAAATATGGCCCATTGCTGGACAAAAATTTGGTTACTCGGTCTTCAGCATCCAAAGGACGCATCGACGCGAGTCCCCACACAAGTTACCTACCGAACTTTTAAAAAGCGCCTCGAACCGCAGGGGTGTCGAGGGGGCGGGAAGTATAGCCACTTGGCCCTCCCCGTCAACTTCTTTTCCCATTTGGGTCTGGCTCGCCAGAGGCGCGCAGGACCGAGTTGAGGGCGCGCATTATAGGCGCCGGAGCGGCACTGTCAACGATTTGTCACGAATCGCTGACGAGACTTGTAGAACTTTGATTTATATGGCTTTTTCGACCTTGACTCGGGCGAATCGCCGGGGGCCGACCTGCAAGATGTGCTCGGCGCCTACCGCCAAACGGGTGTCGCGGTCCTGGACCCGCTCTCCGTCGATCCGAACGGCGCCTTCGGACAGTTTGCGGACCGCTTCGGAGCCGCTCGAGACCAGCTGGCTGGCCTTCAAGGCAGCGACGATCCCCGTACCGGCAGCGTCCTGCGCCGGGATGGGCTGCAGCGGCAGGTCTGTCGGCAATGCTTTTTGGGCGAAGCGCGCGACGAACGCCGCTTGCGCGGCCTCCGCAGCCGCAGCACCGTGGAAACGAGCGACGATCTCGCGTGCGAGCTCGAACTTCACATCGCGCGGATTGCGCCCCGAGGCGATGTCCGCTCGCAGCGCGGTGATCTCGCCGAGCGGCCGGAACGACAGGAGTTCAAAGTAACGCCACATCAGCTCGTCGCTCACCGACATGAGCTTGCCGAACTGCTGGTCGGGCGGCTCGTCGATACCGACATAGTTACCCAAAGATTTGGACATCTTGTTCACGCCGTCCAGACCCTCGAGCAGCGGCATCGTGAGCACGCACTGCGGCTCCTGGCCGAAAGCCTCCTGCAGCTGGCGCCCCATCAGCAGGTTGAACTTCTGGTCGGTGCCGCCGAGCTCGACATCCGCCCGCAGGGCGACCGAGTCGTAGCCCTGCGCGAGCGGATAGAAGAACTCGTGCACCGAGATCGGCTGCCCGGCCTTGTAGCGCTTGGCGAAATCGTCACGCTCGAGCATGCGCGCCACCGTGCTCTGCGCCGCGATCTCGACGAACTTCGGCAGCGGCATCGCGCTCAACCACTTGGAATTGAACTCGATGGTGGTGCGCGCGGGATCGAGGATGCGGAAGATCTGCTGCTGATAGGTCTGCGCGTTCTGTTGCACCGCCTCCGGGGTCAGGCGCGGACGAGTCGCATTGCGGCCGGTCGGATCACCGATGAGACCGGTGAAATCTCCGATGAGGAAAATGACTTCGTGGCCGAACTGCTGGAACGTGCGCATCTTGTTGATGAGCACCGTGTGGCCGAGGTGAAGATCGGGCGCGGTCGGATCGAAACCCGCCTTGATGCGCAGAGGCTGCCCGCGTGAGAGCTTGCGCACGAGCTCCGCCTCGACCAACAATTCGGCGCAACCGCGGCGGATCTCGCCGAGCTGCTCGGCGATCGCCGCGTCCGTCCGTCCGTCCATCGCTGCATCCACCCTCATGCTGTCTCTTGCCGCCACCCTGGCTGCCGGTTGACCTGGGCCGCCCGGCGCAGCTAGCGTTGCGCAGCGTCGGGCACCAAACCCGGCCTTGCCAAGGACCAAGCCCGAGGAGAAGTGTAGACGATGCCGGACGGGATTCGTGTGCACCGATGGGTCGCCATCGCGCTCGTCGCCTTGTCGTTGGCCGCTTGTGGCGGTGCACCGTCACCGCCCGACGCCGTGACCGCTGCCCCGGCCACGGCGGCCGCTCCACCGATCACGGTGCCCGCAGCGCCCATCCGTGAAACGACCCGCACCGTCGTCCCCGGCGACACGCTGGAGCGCATCTTCCGTGACGAAGGCTTGGCTCCGGGAGAACTGGCGGCGCTGCGCGCCGACCCCGACCTGCGGCGACGCATCGATCGCATCGTCCCCGGAGACGAACTGCGGCTGCGCATCGAAGATGGTCGGTTGCTGGCGCTCGAACGCCGGCTGAGCGCCACCGAGACGCTACGGGCGGAGCGTGCGCCGGACGGCAGCCTTCGCGGCGAGGTGCGCGTGGACCCGCTCGAGCGCGGCCTGCGGACGACGGGCGCAGTGATCGAAGGTTCGCTCTTCCAATCGGCCGACCTCGCCGGGATCAGTGATGCAACGGCCTTCAAGATCGCCGGGATCTTCCGTTGGGACATCGACTTCGTGCTCGACATCCGCCCGGGTGACCGATTCGATCTCACCTACGAGACTTTGAGCCAGGACGGCGTTCCGGTCGGCGACGGAGAGCTGTTGGCGGTGCAGTTCATCAACCAGGGCCAGACCTATCGTGCGGTCCGCTGGACGCCCCCGGGCGGCACGCCGGACTACTTCACGCCCGATGGCCGGAGCTTGCGCAAGGCGTTCCTGCGCGCTCCGCTCGAATTCAGCCGCGTGAGTTCGCGCTTCAACCTCTACCGTCGACATCCCATCCTGAACCGCATGCGCGCACATCGTGGCGTCGACTACGCAGCGCCCATCGGCACACCGGTGCGGGCGGCGGGCGGCGGCAGGCTGGCCTTCATCGGCGTCAAAGGCGGCTATGGCAACGTGATCGAGATCGTCCATCCGGGTGGCGTCCGCACGGTCTACGGACACCTGTCGCGTTTCTCTCGAGGGTTGCGCTCGGGTACGGTCGTCGAGCAAGGTCGGGTGATCGGCCATGTCGGCATGACCGGTCTCGCCACCGGTCCGCACCTGCATTACGAGTACCTGCAGAACGGCGTACACAAAGATCCTCAGAAGGTGCCGCTGCCGAAGGCGGAACCGGTACCGGCGCGGCACATGGCCGCCTTCCGGGCCCACGCCGACCCGTTGTTGGCCGGACTGGACGCGTTCGTGGCAGCGGCCCGGGCAGCGCCCGCGCAGACCACCCCCACATCAGGCGCGCTGTAACACAAAATCCGTGCGCCGCATGGTGTACTAGCGCGCTCTGATCCATCATCGAACCATGCCGCCCCCCTCGACCGCCCTTCCGCCGATGCTCATCAACCGCGAACTCTCGCTGTTGGAGTTCAACCAGCGTGTCCTCGCCCAAGCGCAGGACCTCTCGGTGCCGCTCTTGGAGCGGTTGCGCTTCCTCTGCATCTCATCGAGCAACCTGGACGAGTTCTTCGAGATCCGCGTCGCAGGTGTGAAGCAGCGGCTCGAGAACTCGCCCCATCTCGTGAGCCCGGACGGGTCGTCGCCCGCCGCGCAGCTCGAGGCGATCCACGCACGCGCGACACGGCTCGTCGCCGACCAATACGCCTGCCTCGACGAGCAGTTGCTGCCGGAACTCGCCGAGGCAGGGGTTGCGCTGCTGCCGCGCGAGGCGCTCGGCCCGGTCCACAGTTGGCTCGCAAGCTACTTCGAGCGTGAGATCGAGCCGGTGCTCTCGCCGCTCGCACTCGACCCATCGCGACCGTTCCCGCGCATCCAGAACAAGAGCCTCAACTTCGTCGTACGCCTCGAGGGCGAGGACGCTTACGGCCGTGAGGCCACACTTGCGATCGTACAGGCGCCGCGTTCCCTGCCGCGGGTGGTGCCGCTGCCTGAGCAGAGCGGCGCTGCGCAACGCTTCGTGCTGCTCTCAACCATCATCGAGGAGTTCGTGCCGCGCCTGTTCGACGGCATGCGGGTCCTCGAATGCCATCCCTTCCGCCTGACCCGCAACAGCGACCTGTTCGTCGACGAGGAGGAAGCGGAGGACCTGCGCCGCGCGCTCGAAGGCGAACTTGCGCAGCGGCGCTATGGGGCGGCGGTCCGGCTCGAGGTCTCGCTCGACTGCCCGCGCGACCTCATCGATTTCCTGGCACGCCAGTTCGCGCTCGGTGAGACCGACCTCTACCGCGTGCCCTCGCCCGTGAACCTGCACCGGCTATCGGCGCTTCATGAACTTGCCGCCCGGGACGACCTGAAGTACCCGCCGTTCGCAGCGAGCTTGCCGCGCCGCCTCAACGAGTCACACGACCTGTTCGCGGCGATCCGCCAGTCCGACCTCCTGCTGCACCATCCCTTCCAGAGCTTCGCACCGGTGGTGGATTTCCTGCGGCAAGCCGCCACCGACCCTGACGTGCTCGCCATCAAGCAGACGTTGTACCGCACCGGCGGCGACTCCGCGATCGTCGATGCGCTCGTCAAGGCGGCGAACGCCGGCAAGGACGTTACGGTGGTCATCGAACTGCGCGCCCGCTTCGACGAGCAGGCCAACATAGAACTGTCAGACCGGCTGCAGGAAGCCGGCGCACACGTGATGTACGGCGTGGTCGGCTTCAAGACCCATGCCAAGCTCGCGATGGTGGTACGGCGCGAAGCGGGGGGCATCCGCCGCTACTGCCACCTCGGTACCGGGAACTACCACTCTCGGACGGCCCGGACCTACACCGACTACGGCCTGCTGACCTGCGACCCCGACATCGGGCAAGACGTGCACGAAGTGTTCCTGCAACTGACCAGCCTGACGCGCGCGCCGCGCCTCAGCTGCCTATTGCAGTCCCCGTTCGAGCTGCAACGCGCGATGATCGCCAAGCTCGAACGCGAGATCGCGCATGCCGCCGCGGGACGGCCGGCACGGGTGATCCTGAAGGTGAACGCCCTGGTCGAGCCTGAGTCCATCGACGCGCTGTGCCGCGCCTCACAGGCCGGCGTGCAGGTGGATCTGATCGTGCGCGGGGTCTGCGCGCTGCGCCCCGGTGTGCCCGGATACTCTGAAGGGGTACGGGTGCGCTCGGTGGTCGGGCGTTTCCTCGAGCACTCGCGGGTCTGCTGGTTCGCCAACGGCGGCGATGCCGAGATCTTCTGCAGCAGCGCCGACTGGATGGAGCGCAATTTCTTCCGGCGGGTCGAGATCTCTTTCCCGATCCGACGGCCGAAGTACCGCGACCGCATCCTGCGCGACCTCGAGGCCTACCTCAGCGACGACACGCAGGCATGGTCGCTCGGTACCGATGGACAGTACAGCCGGGTCCCGCGCGGCGACGGACCGCCGCGCTGCGCCCAACTCGAACTGCTCGAGGCTTATACCGCCGGCAGACCGCGCGAGGAGTAGATCCGCAACCGGAACCCGGCCGCAGCCAAGAGGTCGATCTCCTGGCTGAGGTCGGCGACCGTCAGCGGATGCTCCCGCAGCCAGCGCACCGGGAAGCGCAGCTCGAGAGTGCGGCCTCGGGCCTCGAGCGTGATCTCAGGCAGCGGGGCGCGGCCGCGACTGCGGTGCAACAACACGGCGACCCGCAGCACCAGCGTCAGGCTCAGGATGCGTTTGTCCCACGAAGGCAGCAGCTGCTCGATGCCCTCGACCGACAATTTCCGCCGGTGGCCGCCGACGAGCCGCGACAGCAAACGCTGCTCCTCGCGCGGGAAGCCCGGCATGTCGGCATGTTCGAGCAGATATGCGCCGTGCTGATGATGGCGCGAATGCGCGACATCAAGACCGATCTCGTGCAGGCGCGCCGACCAAGCCAGCAGCCTCGCCGCCAACGGATCATCGAGCTGCCACGAGTCCGCGACCTGGGCGAGCAACCCGAGGGCGGTGCGCTCGACGCGCTCGGCCTGCGCCAGATCGACATGGTAGCGGGCCTGCATGGCGCGAACGGTGCGCTCGCGGGCATCCTCATGGTTGATGCGCCCGACGAGGTCGTAGAGCAGCCCGTCGCGCATCGCCCCGTCAGCGACCTCCATGCGTTCGATGCCGAGCACCTCAAAGAGCTCGGCGAGGATGGCGAGGCCACCGGGGAACACGCCGCGTCGCTCCTCATCGAGGGTGCCGAGCGGGATCTCGCGCACATCATCGACACGCAACATCGTGTCGATCACCGCCTCGAGCCCTGCTGGCGTGATCGCAGTGGCCGCAGGATCGAGCTCGCGCACCGCCTCGAAAACGGCCTTGACGGATCCCGAACTGCCTGCGGATTGCTGCCAACCCAAGCGCCGGAAGGCATCTTCGATGGGTTCGAGCTCGCGCCGCGCAGCGACGCGAGCGCGCACGAAGCGCTTGGCGGAGAGCCGGCCGCCCGCGAAGTGCCGCTCGCTGAGCGTGACGCATCCAAGGTCGGTGCTGGCCAAACGCTGCGGCTCGAGGCCCTCGCCGATGATGAGCTCGGTGCTGCCGCCGCCGATGTCGACCACCAAGCGCCGACCGGTCGTCGCCGGCGAGGTGTGCGCGACACCCGAGTAGATCAGCCGCGCTTCCTCCATGCCCGAGACGATCTCGATGGGATGGCCGAGCGCAGCGCGCGCCTTATCGAGGAAAGACTGCTTGCGATGGGCACGGCGCAAGGCATTGGTGCCGACGACCCGGACGCTGTCCGCGTGGATGTCGCGCAGCCGCTGTCCGAAACGTTCGAGGCACGCGAGCGCACGCGCGGCGACGTCCCGGTCAAGCCGCCCCTCCTCGTCCATGCCGGATCCGAGGCGGACCATCTCGCGAAGTCGATCCACAACGACCAACTGACCGTGGGTGTAGCGGGCGACGACCAGGTGGAAACTGTTGGAGCCGAGATCGACGGCGGCGAGCAGCTCTGGCGGAGCGGCGCGGGCGACAGCGCGCGTCACGGAAGGACCGAGTGACTGCGGTACGTCAGGCGGAGAACGAGGACCCGCAACCGCAGGTCGTGGTGGCGTTCGGATTGCGGATGACGAACTGCGATCCTTCGACGCTCTCCCGGTAATCGATCTCGGCACCGCTGAGGTATTGGAAGCTCATCGGATCGACCAACAGCTTGACGCCCATGTTCTGGACGAGGGTGTCGCCGTCCTGGACCTGCTCGTCGAACTCGAAACCGTATTGCATGCCGGAGCAGCCGCCGCCTTGCACGAACACCCGTAGCATCAGGCTGGGGTTGCCCTCGGCTTCGATGAGGGATCCGACCTTGCGCGCCGCGTCGTCGGTGAACACCAAAGCGGGTGGCAGGTCGAGAGGCAGGTCTTCGATCACGGTGCTCATATCGTTAGTCTAGGCCCGCGGGCTTGCAGGGTCAAAAGTTGCGAGCGCCGGCGTCCCGCCGGGTGAGTTCGGCAACGGCACATCGGCGGCGGCCACTCCAGACGCCGGGCTGCTCGGCACCAACTTGCCATCGACCCGGGCGCCTAGCGTCATCTCGATGGCGCCGTAATGGACATCACCGGTGATGCGTGCGGTCGCACCCAGCACCACTCGTTCGGTGCCGTGGACATCGCCCTTGATGGTGCCGTGGATCACGACATGCCTCGCCTCCACGCCCCCCTCGACGCTACCCGGCTCACCGACCCAAAGCGTGGCTGACGCCGCGTCGGGCGTGGCAGAGAGACGCCCGACAACCCGACCGTCGAGATGCAGACCGCCGGCGAACGCGAGATCACCCTGCAGCACGGCGCCGCGGGCGATCAAGGTGTCGATCCGCCCGGGGACGGGCTGCTTTCGTCGCGAGAACATCGGGTCTCCTCATGCGGGACCGCCGAAGCGGACATGCCAGGACAGGATACTACGCCGGGTCGATCGACCAGAGCACCGTCTGGGCAGCCGGCGGGACATTACGCCCCGCCGGGCGGACGTCCACCACCACACGCTCCGGGGAAAAACCGTTCGGCAGCACGATCTCCACCTCGATGTTCTCGAAATATTGGAACCGATACGGCAACTGCGCGACGCGCTGCGCGGTGACTTCCCGCAGATCGAGCCGCACCGTCCGCCCACCACGCTGCCCCTCGACGCCCACCCGGACGCTGCCGGCCACGGTGCGATCAGGCCGGCCCGGCTGCGCCAGGGCGATGCGCAACCGGTACCGCCCCGGTGCCGCGCTCGCGATCACCCTCACCTGACGGATCGTGACCTCTGCTGCCGGACCCGCTCGGCCGACGACACCGCGCAGGAACTCGAGTTGCTGTGATTGGCGGGCCACCTCCGCCTGCAGTTCACCGATGGTGCGCGAGACCTCCTGCCGTTCGCGCTCCTGCGCGACCTTGAGCGTGTCGAGTTCGGCCACCTCGCGGCGCAACTTCGCCACCTCGGCCTCGCGTGCCGTCAGCGCAGCGCGCAGCCCGGCCTCATCGGCAAGCGCTGCGCGGCCATCGAAGGTGGCCTGAGCACGACCGATCGCATAGACACCGACGAGCGTCGCGAGCACCAACGACACCCCGAGCGCGATGCCCCAGGGACTGCCCAACCAGGCCGGCCCACGGAGCACCAAAGGCTGGGGAGGACGCGCCATGACGCCTCAGCCTGTGGGCTCGTCAAGCGAACGCTTGGCGGCCCGCTTCGGCGTTCGGCTCTCCCACCAGACGGGATAGGGCGGCAGACCGCCCGGCAACGCCATGCGCCCGAGATCGTGGAGGGCGCGCTCGTAGACCTGACGCTTGAAGTGGATCACTTCGCGGACCGGTTCCCAATAGTCGGCCCAGCGCCAACCCACGAATTCGGGCTCGCCGGTGGAGTCGAAGCGGAACGACGGATCCTGCACCTGGCTGCGCAGCAAGTACCAACGCTGTTTTTGGCCGATGCACACCGGCGACTGGTCGCGGCGCACCAAGCGGGCAGGTAAACGGTATCGCAACCAATGAGGGGTCACACCGAGCACCTCGACGTCGGCGGGCCCAAGACCGATCTCCTCGCCGAGTTCGCGGAACATCGCCTGCTCAAGGGTCTCGCCGAGGCGGATGCCCCCTTGCGGGAACTGCCAGCCCTTGCCCCCGATGCGCTGACCGAGGAACACGCAACCGCTCTCCTGCATCAGCACGATGCCGACGTTGGCACGGAAGCCGTCACGGTCGATATGGTCGCTCACGCCCGCGTGGCCTGGCGGCTGCGGCGATCCTCCAGGTACTCGCGCCCTTGCCGCATCAATGCCGTGAAGGCGACCTCGTCCTGGGCGAGCACCGCCCGACGCAGCGATTCGACCGCTCGCGCCAGCGCCTCCAAGGATTCTGCGCCGTAATCATTGAGGCTCTGGATCTCGAAGTAGAGCTCAGGGCTTTCCTGCGCGACGCGCGTGGCGACATCGAGCTGTGCATCGAAGGTCGTGCTCGAGAGCTGCGCAAGACGCGGCGCAGCCTCGCCGCTGCCGGCGAGCGCGGTGAAGAACGCGATGTTGAGCGCATGCGACAGGCCGAGCACATAGGCGATCAGACGGTCGTGCTCATCGAGGCTCATCACCGCCTGCTCGACCATGGTCGAAGCGAACAGATCACGCGCCGACTGCAACGCCTCGGCATGGCCGAGATCGACGAACACGACGTGGCGACCCGAAAGCAGTTCGGTGTCGGGACCGAACATGGGATGCACCGAAGTCACCCGGCAGCCGTGCGAGCGCAGGGCCAGCAGCCCGCCGCGCAACGGCGATTTCAGCGAACCGAGGTCGAAGATCACGCCGGGCGGTCGAAGCAGGGCGAGTTCGCGCAGCACAGTGTCGGTACGACCGAGCGGCGTCGCCACGACGATGAAGTCGTGACCGAGATCGGCGTGCTGCCAGTCGGCAAGCGCCACCGTGCCCTCAGGCGCACCTGCGGGGTCGGCCACTTCGACCGCGAAACCCTGCGACAACAGGAACTCGGCGAACCAACGACCGAGCTTGCCCGCTCCGCCTATCACCAATGCGCGCCGGCCGCTGCCCTGCCCTTGTGCCGCGACGCTCGCCCGCTCTTGGGTCGCGAGCGAACTGCGGATCAAGAGCCGCATCAGTTCCTCGGCGACCGCTGGCGGTACGCCATGTTTCGCGGCGGTGGCGCGCGCACCGAGGATCACCTCCCGCTCACGACCATAATCGCGCGTCGGATGCCCGGTGCTGCGCTTGACCCGCGCGATCTCGCGACTGGTGCGTTGTCGATCGGCGATGAGCTCGATGAGCCGATCGTCGAGGTCGTCGAGGTGGCGGCGGAGTTCGTCGAGGCTGGCCATGCTGTGGGACGCCCTGCGGCGTGGGTATTAGGGATGGGACATGCCGATGCTAACATCCGTTCATGCCTGTGCCTCCCCAGTTCCTGCCCGACCCGCTGCCCGCGGAACCGCTCGCGCTCGCCGCGGAGTGGCTCGCGACCGCGCGTTCCCGCCGCGATCAACCGAACCCCAACGCGATGGTGGTCGCGACCGTCGGCACCGATGGTCAACCCTCGGCGCGGGTGGTGCTCTGCAAGGAAATCGTGGTCGAACCGGGCTACGCGGGCTTCTACAGCAACTACTCTTCGCGCAAAGGCCGTGAGCTCGCAGCGAGCCCGAGGGTCGCCCTCGTGATGCATTGGGACCACCTGCATCGCCAGGTGCGTATCGAGGGACGCGCGGTGCGCGCCCCGGCAAGCGAAAGCGACGCCTATTTCCGCACCCGGCCTTGGCAGCGGCGCATCGGGGCGTGGGCGAGCGCACAGAGCGAGCCGGTCGGATCGCGTGCCGACCTCGAGGCGGCGATGGTA
>Ga0209358_10004087_pt1 | contig 10559 bp, 16 predicted proteins | sample LauGreFa1BDMLBSN_2_FD_187574 | JGI IMG/M metagenome (GOLD analysis project Ga0209358, IMG submission 187574) | Freshwater lake microbial communities from Lake Michigan, USA - Fa13.BD.MLB.SN (SPAdes) (version 2) | ecosystem: Environmental > Aquatic > Freshwater > Lake | place: Lake Michigan, USA...
TCATCCTTTTCATACCCACCCTTGCTGTTCAACTTCTCCATTTCCTTGGAGAGTTGTTCCGTCATTGTCTTTGACTTCTTCTTGAGGTCTGAGAATCCCATATGTTTAGTGTCCTTTCGTGTGTTTGTGTGAGAAGTATGGAATAGTATACAGTTATCTATGTTTCGGTCAAGTGCTTTCGCACAGGATTTTCCTGACCGATTCCTTCAGATTCTGTAGATTGGCAGCGTGAACCGCGAACATCCTGTATCCGCGAATGCGCCCACGCATCTCGTCCCAAATGGGATCGTTTTGAAGTTTTGCATCCCAATGTTTCGTGAAATCCATGATGTGGTCAAGGATGCAGAATGTCTCGGGAGTGATCTTCTTCTGCATCAGGAGTTTCAGAATCTTGGGATGGTTGCTGTTCTCCGCGATGAACAACTTGCCCCATGCATTCGGAGTGAACTGCTCATGTATCGATGAATATCGGACGAGCGTCTTGATGTCCTCACCGAACTGATAAGTCATGCGCTCGTTGCGCTTTCGCCATTCCAAGAACCTTTGGTTCGCTTCCTCACCGACCATGGAGCCGATCCACAGGTTTGGATTCTCATGCATCTGCGAGACAAGGAAACGAACCATGCCTTCGTCCGTGCTGTGACGCTTTGCCAACTTGTCGAAGAAGTGGCGATCCTTGCGATTTTCAAATGTCTGCATCTTGGGAGACAGCCTCCCGAACCTGAAGAAGTCATATTTGTCTCCTCTGAAATGCGCTTTCAGGGAGACATAGATTCTGTAGGCTTCATACCCGTTCATAGGGGAAGTTTGGAGTCCTTCTTGAGGAGATTCAGACGCTGCCCTTCGACCTTGAGTCTTTCCTTGATTGGCTTGCTCAAAATCTTGGAAACCGTGTCAGGCTCCACGCCATGCTTCTCGCAGATGTGCAGAACCGCGTCAATGTATGACGGTTCCTTCTGCTGCTTGACGAATTCCTCGACTTCCTTTGAGAAGTCTTGGCTGATGTTCACTATCGATCCCATGCTTACTCCGAGTAGGGGACTACGCCGATTTGTTCAATTGCACGGCGAATTCCGTTTTCCATTTCCTCTTCCGTCAGGAGCATGATCAGTTCGTCCCCCTCCTTGCGGAAGATGCGAACGCAATGATAACGAGGTTCGCCCTTGGAGTCAACCTTCGGCTGCGCGGAATCCTGCGCTTTCACGAAGAAACCCTTAAGCCACTTCACTAGTCGCTTTAGCCAATTCATCATTCACTCTTTCTTGAATTTCCTGAAAGTCGTTCTTTGACCAGTACAAGTCAATCGCCTTCTTCAAGCCTTCACGGGCTTTCTTGGAATCCTCAATGAATTCCTGATCGACACCGCTGTCACAGGCAACGAGAATCACCGTCTGCGGCAACTTCTTCTGACCCGTTCGTTCGACCCACATATGGGCATACGCACAAGCCTGTTGGAAGTAATTCTGAATGTCGGACTTTCGCTTTTCCTTTCGGGAGGACTTGAAGTCGATGATAGAAATGTTGCCATCGTATTCAGCGATGCAATCGTAGCGTCCTGCAAGGCGCAGGGTATCCGACCACATCGACTGCTCCTGACCGTAGATGTTGGTGATCTTGTCAAGATGCTTCTTGATGAGCATGAAAAGGTTCTTGTCACCAAGCGGAGCAGCCTTCACCTTTTCGTGTTCGCCCTTGAGGTAGGCTTCGGTGATTTCGTGCAACTTGTTGCCACGGGCAATCGCTTGCTTGGAGATTTCCATGTTCTTGGGATCATTGCGCCATGCAGCCCAGAAGTCCTTCTTCTCAAAACCCGTGACCGTGGTCACGGACGGATACCACATCCCCGTGGACGGCGATTCGTAGAAGCGACCAAGATCGGAAAGTTCGACAGAGCGTAGTCTTGGGAAATTCATTTCAATGCATCCAATCTTGGCGGCTAGTACGCATGTTGTGCCGTGGATGCGCTTGCTTCACCTTTGCCATGACTTCCTGCCAACCCTTGTCGGGCTTGCGAACGCCGATGCGAACCGAATCGCAGACAGCGGGTGCGCCCACGACAAGTTCTACTTTCTTCTTTCCGCAGGAGGGACACTTCTTCTTGGTAGGCTTCTCCATGTCGGCTATGCGTAGCATCTGTTCGAATGCGTGTCCGCAATCCCCGCACTTGTAGTCATAGAATGGCATCCTGAACCTCCTTGGTTGGTACTGTATTTATGCACCACCAATCAGGAATGTTCCTATTTGTCCACTTTGCCATCCTGTGCTTTGCGCCGATGTAGTAGTTCTTGTATGCAGTCACGGAGTCGCCCTTGACCTTGAACTCTTCTGGCATTGCCTGTGGGGGCTGCGTGAAACCCTTGATCCCCTTCAGGCTCTTGGGCGGATTTCGTAGATCATCCCAACAACGACCGACAACAGCATGGGTCTTCCCATACCGATGCGTGTATTCCTTGCACAGATGCGTGAGCAACTGATAAAGCCACAGATATTGGTCTTCCGACTGCCTAGCCCAAATAGCGCAGGGATGGTTGATATGCGATGCAAGGAACAACTTGGTGTTCATGCTCGGATCATCAAGAGTCCAACGCTTTCGCTTGCGGTTGTTGATCGTCACCACCGACTGCTTGCCGTCAAGAAGACGGTGTGCGGTGGACAGCAGTTGCGTATATTCAAGAATCATCTTGACCGTATGCTTGTCATTGTGCATACGGGCGCACTTGCTTGGATCGGGGTCTAGGTAAAAGATGTTCATGTTCTTGAGTATAGCAGAAAGTGACCCTAAAGGGATTCGAACCCTTGTTATTCCCGTGAAAGGGGAGTGTCCTGGACCAACTAGACGATAGGGCCAAAAAGCGGTGGTCGATCACCGCGCCAAGGTGGATTCTCAATCAGTAGGACTCTTCGTCCTCCTCTTCCTCTTCTTCATCGTCCTCATAGAAGTCTTCCTCTCCGTCCACATCATCATCCTCGTACTCGTCCTCGTCCTCGTCCTCCTCCTCCTCATCATCATCGGAGTCGGACTCATCATCGTCTTCATCGTAAAAATCCTCGTCATCCTCAAACTCATCATCCTCATCGTCTTCGATGGGATCATAGTTCACGGGATCGGCGGGATCCAATGCGAGAAGTTCGAACTCGTCAATGTCAATAATAGACATCAGTTGTTCTCCTTGTTGCCGTCCTTCACAGGAACAACATCGTTTTCCTTGACCCAATGGTGTTCATAGGGGGCGGTCTCTCCGATCCACTCTGGTGAGTAGATGCTGACAAGATACTGAAGACCCCACACGGGATCGCGCTCCACCTTCTTGACCTGACCGACCTTGTTCAATGACTGCACGAAAACCTTCTGTGGCTTCGGGCGCGGCTTGCTCTCAATCTTCTCTGACATTACAATGCTCCTCTTGTAGAGGCACTCACAACGACTCCAAACGCTTGGAGTATCTTCGTTGCGTTGGGACAAGTATAAACCACCTTTTCTTCCCTGTCAAGGGCTTGACAGAAAAAAGTCCGATGATAAGATAGTGTACTATGTCCACGAATGCAGAGAAAGTCCATTGGGGCTTGGAGCCTGAATGGGACAGAACTTTTGAAAATCAATTTCAAGAATCCTGCGCCCTTGCTAGGGCAGAGAACTGGTATCACCACATGTCCGATGACAATGACCATCGGCGGTGGATTTGTGAATTCATGAAGTCCCATAAGTTTGAGGACGCGGATATCAAGGCGTACAGCCGTCTTGGGCAAACAGGCACCGTGGCAGGGGAAGTGGCAGAGAACGAGCCAGGATCAAATCTAGGCGTGGTTGCGAGGCTTGTGGAGCGCGGTGCGCCCATCCCGCCTGTACGCAAGGAACGGCTCCTGCGGGCAGTCCGATATCTTGTAGAGAAGGGTCGGCTCCTGCGCGAGGAGGAGAAGGTAGAGGGTGTCCCAAATATTCAAGATCGCATCCGAGAGCAAGTTTCAAACTTGATCGGTGAACTTGAGGAGATTGAGGATGCCTTCTTTGTCGGCACCACGGCGAATTTCAAAGGCTGCACCGACATTGAGAATTACATTAAGAGCAGGAACATTCGCGGAGTGCAAGCAAGCCGCATCGCTGAATGGTTCAAGCGAAGGGTTGATCCGATTGAGGCAGTCCTTGGCGGCAAGGCAGACGAGCAACTGAAGGAGGGATACTCCCTCTACACGAAGAAGCAACTGAAGGAATACCTGAAGTGGCTGAACTGCCTGATCATCGCTTGTCAGCATCAGGTGGAGATTTCAAAGAAACTCCGCACACCTCGCCGCCGCAAGCCCAAAGACCCCATCAAAGCGGTCAAGAACCTGAAGTTCAAGAAGGAGGATGCGGAATGGAAGATCAAGTCCGTTTCCCCGACTCGCATCATTGGATGCGAGAAGGTCATCCTTTTCAATGTCAAGACAAGAGTATGCTCCATTCTTGAAACCGAGACCCGAAATGGTCTGTTGGTCAAAGGAACGACAATCATCGGGTTTGATTCTTCAAAGTCCAAGTCCAAGAAATTGAGAAAGCCAGAGCAACTGCTCAAGGCTATCCGCGAAGAGGGTGGCATTCGTGCCGTCAAGAATGCCTTTGGTGCCTGTTCAACGCAGGAAAAAGAGGCAAAAGGACGGGTAAACGAGGATACCATTATCCTCGCGGTCTACTAAATAGGAATGAAGGAGCATACAATATGCAACTACTCATCTCCGAGATATTGACGAAGGCTGCGAACGAGAAGACTCCGAAGGACAAGGCTAATGTGTTGAGGGCGCACTCTTCTGCTGCATTGCAGGAAGTGTTTCGCTACGCCTATGATCCGAAGATCACATGGTTCTGCAAGGAGGCTCCTGGTTACACAGCCGATCCTGCACCCGAAGGACTTGCATACACAACGCTGATGATTGAATATCGGCGGCTTTACCTGTACACGAAGGAAAACCCCGTGACAGAGAAGCGCAAGACAGAACTACTCACGCAACTCTTGGAATCCCTCCATCCTACGGAGTCCAAGGTCGTGGAGCAGATGATTGCTGGAGAAATTTCAGGAATCGACAGAGAGGTCATTGACCTCGCATTTCCAAATCTTATTTCAACAAAGGTTGTCAAGGCATGAGCCACGCAGACAATAATGATCGCTCCACGGAAAGGGGCAATCATTCACGGGATACGCACAAGAAGCAACTGAAGCACCATCGGAATCTGAACGACAGCATTTCTCGTTTGGAGAACATAGATGACGATGATTTCTTCTACGAGACAAAGGAGAAGTTCCATCGTGGTCGCTGATCCAAGAACAAAGCCTTTGCATGACGATGAAGATGATCTTGAGGGAGATGTCCATGAGGAGATTCCCTACGAGACAGAACGCCGCATACGCACATGGGGACACATGCCAGAGGGATTGTATTGCCCTGACAACCCACGGTGGCAACGAAGGGAACGCAATCAGTTCTGGAGCAGGGTGCTGTAAGCGTACTTGCAGATGAAATAAGAGTCCACGATGTCCGACACGGGACTCGTCACTTTCTTTGAATCGGGGCTGATCTCTTTCATGAGTTCAGCCCCTGTTTCTTTGACGAAGGCTTCATACATCTTGTCCTTGTCGGCATTGCCCTTGCCGCTTGCGAACTTCTTGACAACGGTAGGACCGACCAAATGGAAAGCCAATCCATGCTTCCAAAGTTTCCATTTCAACAATCCGCAGTTTTCCCCAAGATTGAAAACCTTGCCTCTTGCTCCCAAGGCATAGTCTTCGATGTAGACAAGATCGCAGTCCTTGACGAGTTCCAATGCCCAATTTGAGATTTTGTCGTGGCGATCTTCCTGCCTTCCGAATTCCGGCATCGACCATTCGGGATAATCCCATCCACGGCAATGAAGACCAGACTCCGTGTAGACGGTCGCGTGTTTCAAGGTTTCCGTCAGGTAATGAGACTTGCATTGGGATAGAAAAAAGCCATCACCGCTATGAACGGTAATGGCTGGTGAACACAGCGAATAATCAATCCCTGCAATCTTCATGCAGGGGTATTTATGTCATTGCTGAGTTAAGTCAACAATCTCGCAGGAGTTGGCATTGCAAGCAAATGTCTGCGTTCCCGTAGTGGTGTCTTCCTTTTCATAATTTGAAAGAAGTGACCAATCGACATTCTTCGGCATCTTGACTACCATTGCCTCGTATTCCTCCTTGGTGCAGTCCTGATACGGGGCTTGCTTATAAGAGTGTTCCGAATGCGGCAGGAACGAAATGCCAGAGATGCTGTCGATGTGCTTGTAGACCCATGCGCCGACATCAAGCCATTCGGGTTCACGAACGGTGATTGTCACCGATGGCTTGTGTTCGCACCAGAAGTCCTGATACTTCTTCCAAAGTTCAAGATGCTCAATTGCGGTGAGGTCATTTCGTGTCGGTGAACCCTTCGGAGACTTCATCGGGAACGAGAAGACCATCGTGTGGTCGGGGCGCATGACGCAAGGCTCTGCGGGGAAGCCTTGGTCGATCATGAACTGACAGATCGGATCCTTTCGATCTGCACGAACGGTGCGAATGTAGTACTCGTTGTGACGGGCATGGATGCCTGAAGCAGCGTCCACCAATTGTGAAACGGTTCCACTCGGTTTTACGCAAGTGATGGCAGCAGCAGGATTGATTCCCAACTTCTTTGCCCACTTTGCGTTTGTGGCAACTGCTTCCTGCTTCATTTGACCAAGCAGGACTTCCAATCCATTGTCGCTGCGGAGCATGGCATTGTCAAGGATGCCTGTCAGCGAAACACCAAGCAGGGCTTCCTCCTCGCAGTTCTTCTTCCATTCGCTTGAGATGTAGCGGAAGTTCGTGAGAGAGGCTTGCCAAGTTCCAAGGATGGCAGCAAGACGAACCTTGCGAATCAGGGATTCGGGAGTGTCATCTGCACGGACAACGACCTCTGACAGGTTGCAGAACTCGCGGTCACGAAGGATGATCTCGGAGCATGGATTCGTTCCGAAATCGTAGTTTGGGTCGCGGCGGTCTCCCAACTTCGCAACCTGACGCTTGGAGGCATCGCGGTTGAAGATTCCGCGTTCGCCGCTCTTTGACTTGTAGAGCGAGACCCACTCGTCCATGAATGTCCCGATCTCGGGACGCTCCTGATAGACGGCAGAGTTGTTTGCAAGTGCGCGTTGCGGATCGATCACCCACCATTGCCCGACCTTTGCATTACGCATACGCTCATCGTTCAGGTCAGACAGGCTGATGAGTGCAGAACGGCGAACGCCGCCAACGACAACGATCTCCGCGATCTTGCAGACGATATCGTGGCATTCGATTGAGGTCAACTTGCGACCCTTCGCCTTGTTGAAGGTGTCGGATGTGAACTTGAAAAGATCGACAAGCGGTTCCGGTCCAGATGCACGACCGCCGAATGTCTTGAGCCGTGCGCCCTTTGAGCGAACCTTCGACACATCCCACTTCGGCAACTGTCCCGATATCAACAGGCTGATGAGTTCCTTGTATGCCTTTGCCCACCCGATCTTGGAATCCTCAACAACGATCACGGTGTCGCTTGGGAAGAACTCCTCCGCGATTGTCGGCAACTTCTGAACGAAGTGGTTCTCAACGCTGAAGCCCACTCCGGTTCCGCACATCAGGACATAGAGGATTTCGTCAAACGAACGAACACGGTTGACCGCAACGAACGCACAGTTGTATCCTGCAACATGGTCGCGCTCAAGTGCAGGACCAGCCGTCATCAATGCCCGCATGGAAGGCATGACCTCAAGGTTGAGTACCGCCTCCTCAAGTTCCTTGCGCTGCTCCTTCGTGATCTTGTTCCCAAGGTGCTTGTCGAAGAAGTCGAAGTAACGAGAAACGGTCTCTTCCCAGGTCTCCCTGCGGTTCTCTTCCTCCATCCATCTGCTGTAGCGGGAAAGGTGGATGAAATGCTGATATGGAGTGGGAAGACCGTGACTCATGTTTTTCTCCTTTGTTGGTGAGGATATTTAGAGGGAATGATACCCCGATGTCCCCAAGAAAGCAAGTTGTTTTGCGTCAAATCATCCTTCGGATTCTTCCCATTCGGGAGCCGAAAGTATTTGCAAAATCTGCGCCTGCGTGTACGGTCCTTGAGCCGATGAATCAAGATTCTTCACGAAACTTGGAGTCACATCCGACCACTTGATGACGAATTTGGAACCATCCAACGAGTAACGAGTTCCCTGCTCCGTGTTCAGTAATTGGGAAAAGTCAACCAATCCATGATCAGACAGAGGCAATATCATGTAGGAAATCGGCGTGTTGTCAATGACCATATCTCTTCTTTGATCTTTCGTAATTGAAGTCCATTTCGCTGCCAGTAAGCAAGCGATTGTATGTCTTGACGGCACCAATAGAACCGTCAAAGTATTGTATTGCGGTTGCCCTTCTTCCTATGTAGAGCGGATTGTTGCTTGTGAATCCAACAGCGGAAGTCAGGATGGACTGACTTGCGGACACTCCTCCTGGCTTGTAGAACTTTGCGGAATATGTCAAACCTTGTCCACTCACGAATTCGAATGTAAAGAATCCATTGACCCATTGCCCGCTTGCACCCGTGACTGTCGTGGGATTGAGCAAAAGCAGCGTGCTGCTGGTATTCACCGCAGAACCGCGACAATAATATTCACTTGAACTTGATCCTTGTACAATTGCAATTCCAAATCCAGGATTTGCAGTTGAGGTGGAATTGTTGGCAACCAAGGTTCTTGCCGCAGATGAAAACGAGTTGACATTGAACCATGCGTCCACCGTAAGTACTGTCGTTGTCTGCAATTCCGATATCGCACTTTGAGTGACCAAGTAGTCTGTCGAACCATCAAGACGAATGTTGCCAGGCGTGGCGGTTGCCCCGAAGACAACCGAGACATAACCGCCAGGAGTCCCGAAATCCTTCTTCGTTGCGCTCAAGTCGAAGGCAGTACCACCCGTGAATCCATAGTCGTTGCTGAAATTGACATGACTGACCAAGGACTGCGTGGAGTAATTGCGAAGACCCGCGACAGTACCTATCTTTCCAGAAGGAGTCATCATACCGTCAGATTTCCCGAAATGTTGACGATGTTCGTGGTGTACTCAAGCACGGTTGCGGATGCGTGTTGCCCGAGCAACTTGAATTGATTGCCATAACTCTGCATGGTCAGACCCGATGCAGCCGTAAATCCAACCTGTCCTGCACCCAACTGAATGACGGTGCAGTTGAACCCCGTGTCAAGACCCGTGGGGATGGTCACGGTTGTCGTTGCTGCATTGTTGAATGTGACGATCTTTCCGTTGTCAGTTCCTGTCAGCGTATAGGATGTTCCCGTCTGTGCGTTGATTGCACCCGTCCCGATGCGATAACCTGTCTCGGCTTTGATGTATCCAGCACTATTTTCAAAGTACTCATACGATGAAACAATTGACCCTGTTGATGCAGAGTCTATGATGATGGAGTAACCGTTGTTGGCTGATAAAGGATCTCCGATTCCAACCCAGCCGTATGGAGCAGATAGAATCATGGTTCCAGCAGAATCATCCACTAGAATTTGTGTGGCGTTGTTTGCTGATGCAACATCACCAATACTAATCAGAAGATTGTTTGGATCTATTGTAATTCGTGTGTCAGCACCGAGGTAACAGTTTCCATAAGCAGTTAATCCAGCATTAGAAACGATCCCGCTATTGAATGTTGCGCCCCGAGACACATAGAGATGGTTCGTTGTCAATCCTGCATTCATGGTCTGAAGACCCGTGAATGTGTTTGAACCCGTTGTCGCTATGGAGACAACTGCACCCGTGGAACCGTTTACGGACTTCACATAGTTGGCTGTCAGGCTGACCGCTCCTGCGGCAGACACGACAAACTCATTGCCGAATGAAGCGACACCAGTAGCCGATGCTGAAGCCAACCGAGCATTGAAGGTTCCCGTCTTGCCGGAATGAGTGAAGAGTATTGCCCCTGCGCCTGTAATCGTGATTGGACCTGTTTGACCATTCACACTTGCAACGGTGGTGTTGACCAAGGCAACCGTTCCGCTTGCGCCTGGAAGGGTTATTACGGAATTCCCTCCAGGAGTGAATACCAATCTTTGATTGTTGCCAATGATATCGGTATTGTAAATAATGTCAGTATTTGCGCCTCGAATGTAAATTTGACCTGATTCAAGATCCGACCCAGATATCAAACTTCCGTTGACCTGTATGTCACCTTGAACTGTCTGTGTTATGCTGAAGTTGTTGATTACATTCGTCCTTGCGATGGTTCCTGTCAGACCCACATGTCCGGTCGTGGCGACAACGAAGTCATTCGTATTGAACGATGCAACACCGGTGACTGATGTCGATGCAAGACGGGCATTGATGGTGTTGGTGGTACCAGATTGGGTATAGGTGATTGCTCCTGCACCCGTAATGGTAATGGCACCCGTAGAACCATTTACCGAAGACACATAGTTTGATGTCAGGCTGACTGCACCGGCAGCGGACACAACGAACTGGTTGCCGAAGGATGCAGCACCGGTGACCGTAGCGGATGCAACGGGGACAGCGAAGGTCACGCCT
>Ga0209358_10004089_pt1 | contig 10554 bp, 8 predicted proteins | sample LauGreFa1BDMLBSN_2_FD_187574 | JGI IMG/M metagenome (GOLD analysis project Ga0209358, IMG submission 187574) | Freshwater lake microbial communities from Lake Michigan, USA - Fa13.BD.MLB.SN (SPAdes) (version 2) | ecosystem: Environmental > Aquatic > Freshwater > Lake | place: Lake Michigan, USA...
ATGTCAGCTCAAGGGATGGATTGGCGACCTTAAGATGTTACATGTTTTCGTGAATCCTAATTTCGATTTCATGGCTATCAGGCGGGCGATGTTTTCCATCACCTTGGCTCTTACTGTTATCGGTGGTGGTCTCTTTATTTACAGGCTCGACAAAGGTGGCCTTAACATCGATTTCGAGGGGGGTACCGCTTACAGTGGGCAACTCACCTCCATGCAGGACATTTCTTGGCTAAGAGGCAAATTCGCCAAGACTACCCTTCCTGAAATTTCCATCGAACAGATTTTCCTGCCCAATCCGGAAATCAGTCTAGGAAACAAAAGCAAATTCTTTACCATCCGAACCACCGAACGAAACCCTTCTATCGTTCTTGAAGAAGTCAATAAAATCGTTGGCAGCGATTTACAACGCGTCCAATTGTCCAAATACTCGGTTGCCAAAGATGGCATGAATGCTTCTCTCGAATTTGATAGCTATGCTTCCAGGGCACAAATCAGCCTTATTCTTCGACAAGAATTTGAAAAGAAAAACCTCACCACGGCTGCTAGGCAAATGCGCTTAGATCCCGCAGGCGAGCAAAAAGATGGTCGATTTAACAAAATGACCCTCGAATTACCTGAACCTGCCAGTGTTACCGCTCTTGAAGAAACTCTGAAATCCGTTCAATCAGAATTCAATTCAAAAGCTCAGCCTGAAAGACTTGAAAACTTCGATCCACAACTAGCCTCAAGCACTCAGCAACGCGCACTTTATGCCATTGTTGCATCTTGGGCTGCGATTGTTTTTTATCTTTGGTTCAGGTTCGGAAATTGGACCTTCGGCCTTGCCGCTCTCCTTTGCCTTATTCATGACTTGTTCTTCACTTTGGGTGCTATTGCTTTATGCCATTACCTCCATGGCTCGTTCTTTGGCAATTTCTTCATGCTTCAGGAATTCAAAATCGATTTACCTGCAGTAGCGGCACTGCTTACTCTTGTAGGCTATTCCGTGAATGATACCATCGTTGTTTTTGATCGCATCAGGGAAGTGCGTGGCAAAAACCCCACACTCTCATTCCAAATGATCAACGATAGTGTTAACCAAACCCTTAGCAGAACTGTTCTAACCTCTTTCGTAACCTGGCTGGTGGTTTTGGTTCTTTACATTTGGGGTGGTGAAGGTGTTCACCTTTTTGCCTTTGTTATGGTGGTTGGTGTTATTGTGGGAACATACAGTTCCATTTACATTGCCAGCCCACTGTTGCTTATCTTTGGCGAAGGCGTCGAGAAGAAAAAATTCAAAGCTCTTGGCTCAAGGCCTGCTGAATCTAATGCGTAATAGTTAAGTGTAAACACTAAAAGCCATCCGTTTAAATCGGATGGCTTTTTCTTTTTACATCTCTGTTATAATACCTTTAAAAAACCTATTCGTTCACCAAACTTTTATATTTATTGCGGCGGAATACATAGCAAGAAACCAATAACAGAAGCCCTAGATTAATTTCCTTGGCGCTCTTAGCGTCTTCACGGTGCGAATGCTTTTAACAAACCAAGAATCTTTACCGCTAAGACGCTAAGTACTCAAAGAATCTGTATACCCGTTGGGTTTTGCTGCCTTCCTCGGCGCTCTTACCATCCTAACGGTGGGAATGATTTTTTAATGCGAAGAAACCTCGCCATGGCGTTTTGCAACTTCCCCGCACAAAGAAATTATTTATCTTCCTAAATTGTTTCAGTTTTGCTTAAGCTAAAGGTAGCCAAGGATAGTTTTTTTAGGGGAGACTATTTCTTATCTGGCGCTTTCGTTTCTGGCGCTTTCGTTTCTGGCGCTTTCGTTTCTGGCGCTTTCGTTTCTGGCGCTTTTTTCTTTTCTACTTTAGGAGTTTCGGTTCGTGGGAATCCCTTATCTTTGTTCATACCTTTTTCGCGATCGCTACCGCAACCAGCGATCAATAAAGGAATAGCTGAAGCAATCAAAAAAGATTTTAGGAGTTGAGTCATTTTACCCTTCCAGAATTACCTTAAATACAAATAAAAAGGGTCGATTGGAAATTAGCCAATCGACCCTTAAATTAAAACAGGAGAGAGACTACTTTTTAGGAGCTTCTTTAGCTGCTTCTTTGCCACCTGTTGGGGCAGCGGGAGCAGCAGCCTTCTTTTCTTCTTTCTTAGGAGCAGGGGCTTCGCCACCGCAACCGGTAATACCAGCAGCAATAAATGCAGAAAGAGCAAGAGTGCTAAGCATCTTTTTCATGATCAAATCCTTTGAGTTAATCCAGTAAGACCTGGAATACCGCCCGGGTATAAAACAAGCCGAGTCTTCCGGGCTAACGACTCGGCTCATATATTTATAAAGATTACAAACGATCAAAAGAAAATCAAGAAATTACTTCTTTTCTTCTTTCTTAGGTTCTTCCTTCTTTACTTCAGGAGCCTTATCTTCCTTCTTGGCTTCTTCCTTCTTTACTTCGGGAGCCTTATCTTCCTTCTTGGCTTCTTCCTTCTTTACTTCAGGAGCAGCAGTTTTCTTGCCTTCTTCCTTCTTGCCTTCTTCTTTCTTAGCAGGAGCAACAGGAGCGCTCTTCTTTTCTTCTTTCTTGGGAGCTTCGCCACCACAGCCAACAACACCAGAAGCAATCACACCAGCGGTAATCATCAAAGCGTAGAACTTGTTCACAGTAGTCTTCCTTTCGAACAGTAATAAATCAACAGTAAAGTTGTTTTAAACAAAAGCCCCTTTGGCCTTTATCTATATGTATTAGAATGCAATCGATGAGAGCAAATTCCTAGCAAAATCTTAGAAAAATTTCATATTTCTTCATAAATTATTCTCGAAATGTAAACTTGTAATGCCTCATAATAAAGTTGGTGCCTCAACGAGATATCGCCTGCCAACATTTAAAAACAAAATTTTTACCTTAATAATGCCTGCGAGAGCCCGCCCTGCCCGCCCATTCACCCTGTTTTCACGCTTAACTTTTACGGTTGCGCTTGGCCTAATCGTTTTAATTTGCTATGCCCTAGGCAATTGTTGATCAATTTACCTCAGTCGGTAAGGAGTGCCCCGTGAGGCATAGCTTATTATCAAAATGGTTAGGCGTGTTTATTTTCCTTTTATGTTTGAAAGTATTTGTATTTGCTCAACAAGTACTGCAATTCGGCTTTGAAGGAAAAGAAACATTCTTTCGACAGGGAAAATCCGATGCTAGTGTCGCACTAATTAAACATCAACTTTCAGATGAATCTGCCCACACCGGACAGAAGAGCGAACTCATTCAATTCACTGCAGGAAATGGCCAATTTGCTCATTTCTTTTACGACTTCGGACAGGCCCAGGTTACCGATGAACTCAATATCAGTCTTTGGGTGAAAGCCAACCGACCAGGGATGCAACTTTTCTGCAGAGTTGTTCTCCCCAAAGAGCGCGACCCTAAGAATCTTGACCAGCCATTAACACTCACCATGAAAGGTGACATTTACCAATTAACCGGGCGATGGCAACAACTCACACTGCGTCAACCCATGAAAAGATTACGCGAGCAAGTGAATCTGTATCGCGCTGAAACAGGTAGAGACCCTGTAATGGCAGATGCTTATGTGGATCGCCTATTTTTGAATTTATATGGTGGTCCTGGGCAGACCGATGTCTGGATTGATGACATGGAAATCGGCCCTGTCTTAGAGCAGAAAGCCTCCTCTTCACCTAAAACTCCTGAAGAAGTTCCGGGGAAAACCCTTACACGCCGTAGCTCTGAAGTGCAGCTTAAAGGTACCCAGTTATTAGTTAGCGGGCAAAAATTCTTTTTGCGGGGCATCAGGCATACAGGTACCCCACTCAAAACTTTAAGAGATGCAGGATTCAACACGGTTTGGCTAGATGAATCGGTTGCTAATTCCACTTTAGAAGAAGCTGTTAATCAAGGGTTTTGGATTGTTCCCATGATGCAACTTCCAGGCGCAGACGATTCGAACGGGGTGCCAGCCCAACTTACAAGCCAGCAGGCCGTGGGTAAAAAAGTTGCTAGATTTCTAGAGCAAGAAGCAGTGCTTTGCTGGGATCTGGGTAGCAACCTTCAGTTTGAAAAAAATAGTTTGGTAAGTAGGTCTGCGCAATCACTACGAAACGCAGACCCAACGCGCCCACTTGCAGCTGATGTCTGGGATGGCTTCCAACGCTACTCGCGTAGTGTCGATCAGATAATGTTAGGTGCTCACCGCTGGCCTTTGTTCACAACCATGGAACTCCCCGCTTATCGCGATTGGTTGTTGCAAAAAAGAAGGCTGGCACAGCCCGGTACCTACACTTGGACTTGGATACAAACTCACCTTCCCGACTGGTATCTGCAATATGTTTCTGCGAAAGATGTACAAACAAAAATTGATGAACCCAGCGGCCCACACCCCGAACAAATACGGTTGCTGACTTACGCTGCCATTGGCGCAGGTTGCAAAGGTGTTGGGTTTTGGTCCGACAAATTCCTTGCAGACAGCCACGGCGGCAGGGATCGCCTACTCGCCTTGGCATTATTAAACCAAGAGCTTCAATTACTTGAACCCATTCTTGTTGAAACCGAAGAACCTACTTGGGTTGATACTTCCCTGCCCGATGTTAAAGCTGCAATTTTGCGCAGCGAAAAGGGTATTCTCGTCCTTCCCATGTGGATGGGCAAAGGTACACAGTTTGTACCTCCGCAAGGCGGCGCAACCGAACTTTCCATTATCATTCCTCAAGCACCGATTGGATGCCAAGCTTGGGAAGTTACCCCCGGGCAAGTTAAATCTATCCCTTGGAAACGCGTGGTGGGCGGGATTAAAGTAACAATCAAAGAATTCAGCCTAGCAACGCCCGTGGTATTAACTTCCGACCTCAGCCCTACAGGGTTGGTAGTTCGCTGGCAGGATCTGCAACGAAAAATGGCCAAGCTTTCCGCCCAGTGGGCACACGACTTGGCAGAGGAAGAATTCACCAAGGTTATAACGGTCCAAACTAAGCTTGAATCTTCAGGCAAGCATCTTGCTGATTCTCAAATGCTTTTGAAGAAATCGCGTGAATATATCAATGAAAGCCTTAATCATAGGCGTAACGGCGAATACGCTGAAGCCTATGCTACAGCACAGCGGGCCCTTAGGCCTCTGCGCATTCTTATGCGAACCGCTTGGGAACAAGCCTTGCGCGATCTAGATTCCCCTGTCGCTACTCCTTATTCAATCAGCTTTTTCTCTCTGCCCGACCATTACAAGTTTTGGGAAGAAATCAAAGCTGCAAAGCTTTTAGAAAATGTTTTGCCTGATGGTGACTTTGAACTTGCTGCAGATAAAGTTCCACAAGGTTGGGTGGTACAGGAAGTGCCCTCTCTAGATGAAATCAATCAAACGGCTCGCAGGGTTGCCGATGCTGCAAGAAGTGGCAAGCAATCATTAATGCTCCAGATTACACCAAAAAATCCTCTTCTACCTCCAGCAGCATTAGAGCGCGCTTTTCTAGGCATTTATAGCCCTGCGGTTAAAATGCAACCAGGTAGCCTTGTGCGTATTTCGGGCTGGGTCAAGATTCCCAGGGAAATTAAAGGCTCTGCTGATGGTGCATTATTCTTTGACTCTGCGGGCGGCGAACCCTTGGGCATCAGACTTACCGCTGCTACAGATTGGCGCCATTACACCTTCTATCGCAGGGTGCCTAATACTGGTGTGATTAATGTCACTCTGGCTTTAACAGGGTTGGGAACTGTTTATTACGACGATTGGAAAATTGAACCTCTGGCGGAAACTAATCCGCCAGCCATCGCTGTTCAAAACCAACCCGTCAACACTACCGGCATAAAACCGATAGCGATTGATTCTCAAAGTAAACCATAAGTCTTCAGGGATTGACTTACTTTACTTACCCCTGCTTCATCAAGTTCGTACAGGGGTAGCCTTACTTCGCCTGTGTCACGGCCCAGTAGTCGCATGGCTGCTTTTACAGGGATAGGATTAGTTGCAACGCCTAAAAGATCTTTGCAAAGGCTAAACAGTTTCTTGTGCAAGGTTCGGGCTTCTTCAAGTTTGCCATCGTTAAATGCTTTTACCAAAGCTTTCATATCTTTGGGAATGATATTGGCAACCACCGAAACCACACCTTTTCCACCAATACTCATCAAGGGCAAAGTAAGGCTATCATCACCACTTAAAATGGTGAGATCACATCCACATGCAATCTGAGTTGCCTGATCCATACTGCCTGTAGCTTCTTTTATTGCAACAATTTGAGGTAATTCTGCAAGCCTGATAATTGTTTCAGGAAAAATATTAGAACCCGTTCTGCCTGGAATATTATAAACAACAATAGGCAGGCCAACTTCGTCAGCAACGGCTTTGTAATGGCGATAATACCCTTCTTGGGTTGGTTTATTGTAATAAGGGCCGACAAGGAGTGAGCCATCAGCGCCAGCTTTTTTAGCATGCTTGGTCAAGCGGACTGCTTCTTTGGTTGAGTTTGAACCGGTGCCTGCCATGACTTTCAAACGGCCCGCGGCCTGCTGAACAACAGTATTGATTACTTTGTCATGCTCATCATGGTCAAGGGTTGGAGATTCGCCCGTTGTGCCTACAGGTGCAATACAATCGGTGCCCTGCTCTGCGTGCCAATCGACCAGCTTTTTCAGAGCGACATAATCAACTTCGCCATTCTTGAATGGGGTGATGATTGCCACCGTTACGCCAGCAAATTGTTCGCCCTTGGTCTTTGCCATCTTCTTCTCCTAGCACTTTCTTCAAAAAAACAAACGATTCATGAGCCATAGTTTACCATGGCAAACCGCCTTGTCGAAATTATTCCTGTAGTATAACAGGTATGAGTTTCGCCAGCATATATCCTATGATTCTCATACGGAACGGCATGAGTCTAAATCGAAATTTGATGAGCAATGAACATGATAAAAAAACCAAGCGTAGTATTCTTTGATGCTGTCGGAACTATTTTAAAACCAGCAAAACCTGTTGATGAAACCTATTATCTTTATGGCAACAAGCATGGTTCTACTATTTCCAAGGATAGTATTCGAAACCTGTTTTACGAATCTTTTAAAAACGAAGAATTGAAAGATGTGAGCCTAGATTGCAAAACGAATGAAGCAAGAGAATTCGAACGCTGGGAATTGATAGTATCAGAATGCTTTCCCGATCTAAAAAACACCACTCCCATCTTCAAAGATCTTTTCCAACATTATGCCCAGCCCAACGCTTGGGACCTTTATCCCGGGACAATCCCTATTCTTAAGTTTCTTGAAAATGCTGGAATTGACTGGGGAATCGCATCAAACTTCGACCTCAGACTGCAATCGATTGTCAAAAGCAAACCAGAACTATGCAATTGCAAATGGCTCATCATCAGTTCGCTGGTTGGTTATAAAAAGCCTTCCAATCATTTCTTTGAACATCTGCAAACATCATCGGGAATTTCATTTGAGAAAATTCTGATGGTGGGTGACAGCCCAGAAAACGACATTCACCCAGCAAAAGAATTGGGGATACAAACATTCGAAATCAAGGAAGGCCAATCGCTGGAAGACCTGCTTCAACTTTTGGGAAGATAGCGTTTAGGAAGTTCCGCCCCTGCAACATAACTTAGTTTGCCGATTTTGCACATTTGATAAACATTGATTCGAAAATCTGGGCATGTACTAACAAGGCAATAAGCATCTGCAGGTGAAAAGCCATAGGTCGATATCAACCAATCCATGAGAAAAATGGTAGCCTGATGCACAGCTTCTTCCAAGGGCCTGTAAGCATGAATCGCAATGATCGAACTGGGAGTTTCAATGCGCATACCGGGGGGTCTTTTTCCTTTGATGATATCAAAGGAAAGTCGGACCGTTGATTGAGTTTCTGCAGCAGTTCCCGTGTATTCGGTATCGCCTTGGCTGGCGTGAACATCTCCAAGATAGAAGAGGCCACCAGGATGATAAACAGGAAGAAAAACCTTGTTCCCCGGCTTGCAATCGCGGATATCAACATTCCCGCCCCAATCGCCCTGCCCATCAATGCTGGTTGCGACTTCGCGATCAGGTGCAACGCCTAGGGTTCCAACAAAAGGAGTAATGGGCCAAGAAATTTTATCGTTAAAATGAAGAGTGCCATCCATGGTTGTGCCACTTGGCCCAACTGTGTGTTTAAAAACCATGGTGGTGTATTCGCTAGAAAGTTCGGGCCAACGAGTGGATTCTCCCAATGGGCCTCTTTTTGGTCCAATCGCAACCCACGAAGTTTTTTCAACTTCAATTTCATGAATATTTACAACAAGGGTATCACCACGCTCTAGGCCCTCAATAAAAACCGGACCCGCAATAGGGTTGGCAAGAGGTGGAACCCGATCAAAACCCGGGCGATTTCCCGGGATGGCTTTATCAGCAGAGCTTTTAAAAAAACCACTGCCTGCATCCCAAGTTTCGATTTCTAATCTCTCGCCTGCCTTTACATGGATAAGCGGCTTATCATTGTAATCGAAAGCAAATTTACGGGCATCATCGCGAATGATCTTCTTCATGTTCTACCTTAAATAGTTATGCAATTGATTATGCAAGCAGCTTGTTTACAACCTTGCCTGCAACATCGGTAAGTCGAAAATCCCTGCCTTGAAATTTATACGACAACTTCAAGTGATCCATGCCAAAAAGGTGTAGCAATGTAGCATGAAGATCATTGATATGTATGGGGTCTTCTGCAATATTCCAGCCAAGTTCATCGGTCTTACCAATTACCTGACCGCCCTTTATGCCGCCACCGGCCATCCAAATAGTAAAGGCAAAGGGGTGATGATCGCGCCCGGTGACATTAGCGGAACCGCCCCGGTTTTCTCCTAAAGGCGTTCGACCAAATTCAGACAACCAAATCACCAAGGTTGAATCCAATAGCCCCCGCTGCTTTAAATCCTTGATTAATGCTGCAACAGGTTGATCTGCCATCAAACAATTTTGCTTCAACTCAGCATCAAGATTACTGTGATGATCCCAAGAGGCATGAAACAAACTGACAAATCGAACCCCTCGCTCAACCAACCTTCGAGCCAAAAGGCAGTTGCTTGCAAAGGATTGGAACTGACCTTTGCCACCGCCCCTACTTGCTTTAAGTTCTGGTTCATCACGATCTAACCCATAGGCATCAAGTGTTTGTTTTGTTTCGCTTTTTAGATCAATCAATTCAGGGGCTGCAGATTGCATACGAAACGCAAGTTCATAGCTCGCAATACGACTATTTATCTCTGGGTCTCCAACCATTTCATTGCGTAGTGCATTCAGGTTTTTAATACCTTCAATGCTAGCTTGCTGAATGCTTCTATCGAACCCCGAGGGGTTATTTAAATTAAGAACGGGTTCGCCTTGGTTACGAAAAAGAACACCGGTATAAGGAGTGGGTAAAAAACCACTAGACCAATTAGAGGTACCACCGCTTGTTCCCCTACCCGCACTCAGCACCACATAGCCTGGCAAATTCTGCGAAGGGCTACCAAGGCCATAATTCACCCAACTACCCAAGCTAGGCCTACCAAAATTTGGAGTGCCTGTATTCATCATCAATTGCCCAGGATGATGATTAAACGCCTCCGTATGCATAGAACGAATCATTGCGATATCATCCGCACAAGTTGCAATATGAGGCAGAAAATCGCTAAATTCCATGCCGCATCCGCCATGCTTTGCAAACTTTCTTGGAGAGCCCAAAATTCGGGCACCCTCTTTTTGAATGAATGCAAACCGAACATTCTTCGTCATCGAATCAGGCAGTTTCTGGCCGTTTAATTCTTTTAGCTTTGGCTTGGGATCGAACAAATCCATCTGACTTGGCGCACCTTCAAGGTAGATACAGATAGCCGATTTCGCCTTGGGTGCAAAATGGGGGGCCCTGATTGCAAAGGGTGATAAATCTGAACCCGCTGCCTGTACTTTGTTTTCTGCTAGCAAGCTTGCTGCTGCAAGCAAGCCAAGGCCGCTTGCCTGATTAGTAAGAAAAGATCTTCTACCTTGCAGGCAATATTCATCGAATAATTTTTGAGATCGTATCATCGCAGTTTCGTCTTTCATCTGGATTAATCACGAACAATAATTTCATCAAGGTTTAAGAGTACCCGGGCAAACGCAACCCATGTCGCACTCAAAACCACATCACCTTTCAAATCAATACCATTGCCCAAAACCTGCTTCGCTTGATCAGCATTTGAGCCATAATGCTTTTTAAATTGATCAAAAAGATTTTTCATTTGCACCATTTCACTCTCGCTAGGAAACCTCGACAAACAGGTTACAAAGGCACTGCGGATATTCCCTTCAAGCGGAAGATCAGCATTCGCCAAACTTAACCCCAACGATTTAGAGCATTCATAAAACGCAACATCATTCATCAACGCAAGCGCTTGAAGAGGCGTATTGGATCGCTCTCTGCGCACGCAAGCGATATTGGAATCTGGCGCATCGAAAAGCATCAGAGTTGGATAGGGACTTGTTCGCTGAAACCAAATGTACAAACCTCTGCGATACCGATCTAATCCTGTGCTTTCATTCCATTTAACCGCATTGGCATAAGTTAATTCGGAAATGCCTGGAG
>Ga0209358_10004092_pt1 | contig 10550 bp, 8 predicted proteins | sample LauGreFa1BDMLBSN_2_FD_187574 | JGI IMG/M metagenome (GOLD analysis project Ga0209358, IMG submission 187574) | Freshwater lake microbial communities from Lake Michigan, USA - Fa13.BD.MLB.SN (SPAdes) (version 2) | ecosystem: Environmental > Aquatic > Freshwater > Lake | place: Lake Michigan, USA...
ATGCAGTCCGAAGTATAAATATCCAAAGTCTTTAGCCTCTACAATTATTGAGATGGCACATTTTCAAAATTTCTTCATGAATAACCTACCCTCTCTTACCGATTTCGGTAAAACAAAAGAAGAAAGCGAAATAATATCTTTTCTAAATGATTTAGTTTTTACCAGTTTGAAGAAAGTTTAGTTTTCGCAAGTTTTTTTACCAGGCTCTAATAGAAAAGAATCTTATAAGTAAATAGCGAATGGAACTTAATATAAAGTTTATGATTTGAATAAAACCATTAATCAAACTTAGGCTAACCTTATTTCATATTGGTCCAACTCGATAGGTTTTTGTGTGATAAAAAACAAATGTTTTTTAGGAATGATTTTACTGATTTGTTACAAACCTAAATTCATGTTCGTTAATTGTTATCTTTTTTCATTTTTTTGAAAGCAAATTTCACAACAAAATATATAATCAGTGCAGAAAGTACTCCAGTCAAAAAATCAGTCATAGGTACCATTACTGCGGTGTAAATCATCATCGAAAACTCAAACTTTCCAGCATGTTTGATTTCTTTGATTTCAGCTGGTTTTATCATATTGCTGGCTACCCAAACCAAAATACCACCAATACAAGCCATTGGAATTAATTCTAAATATTGAGCCAAATAATAGGCCATAGTTAATTTTAATATAGCTTTAAAGTAACCTGCCAAAGGAGTTGTGGCGCCTGCTTTTATACTTGTAGCTGTTCTTGCCAATGCACCTGTGCAAGGAAAACCTTGAACGAGTGGCGTAATGATTTGAACCAAACCTTGACCAAAAAATTCTTTGTCCGGGTTAAATGGCGTTCTATCATTTTTAGCTAATCGATCTGCCATCGAAGAACACAAAACACTTTCTACGCCCGATACAAATACAATACCAACAACAAAATATAGAATGTCAATCATCACACTTCCATTAAAATTTGGTAAAAAAGGCATTTGCAATTTGAAAAAATTGTTTGGGATAGAGCCATACAAATCACGAACCAATATTATATTTTTGTCGGCCAACAGCGTGGCTGCTAATAATGTAGCAGTGCCAATAGCTATTACTGGTCCAGGTATATAAATAGATATTTTCAACAGATATTTTGCTAACAGAAAAGTGAGTAAACCTAATAACATTGACCACCCATTAATTAAATGAAGGTGTTCCCACATATATTTATTTCTTTCGGTTAAACTTTTAGAGCTATCACCAAGCAAAGCTTTAAAACTATCTAACCCCAAAATATCTTTAAAATTTGTAGCAGCAATAGCCACGGCTATACCCACAGTAAACCCAACAATGATTGAATTGGGAACAAGTTTGGCGTATTTACCAACTCCATATATGCCCATTATAATTAGAATAATTCCTGAAATAATAGAGACCAAAACAAGGAAACCATGCGCTTGCTCAAAAGACCCTCCAATTGCCGGATTACTATACTTTGCTATTAGGGCAGCAATAACCGGAATAAAAGCAGCTGTAGGTCCATAAACCTGATATTTTGAGCCTCCAAAAGTTCTACCCACTACGCAAGCCAATGCGCCTGCTATAATACCATGCTCTGGTCGCATACCCATAGCCATGGCAAAGCCCATTGCCATAGGAATAGCTGTCATTGCTACTATTAAACCAGCACTAAAATCTTTATAGATTGTCTTCAACCAATTTTCTTTGGTTAGGTCTTCCCATCGAGAATCGAAAAAGGTAAAAAATAATTTTATTCGACCCAATGGGGTTGTTGGAAATTTTGCTCCGCTCACTTTTGTTTATTTAAATAATTGATTTAATTCGTCTTTATTATTTGTATCATGGTCTCTAGTCCATGTTACTTCTCTATATTGCACCTTCGATTTTTTTATTAAGGGAATAGGATCAAAACCGTTTTTAAAAGGTTTCAAATAATAATCTTTTGGTAAATAGACCAGATCTATTTTATGTGCTTCATAAAAATTTAAAAAGGCATTACTATTTAAGCCATGAAACAGCAAAATTTTAAAAGAATAAAGACTAGATTCGTATGTGTTTTTAATTATATTTATGGCATCATTAAAATGGGAACTTACTAATGCTTCAATTATTTTGGCAGGATTATAAAATAGTAAATCTGTTATTGAATCCTTGTTGAACTCTGAATACATTAATATGATGCTTAATTTTTCTTGCTTTCGTTCTTCGAGAGCATATTTAAGAGTATTTAAAGACTCTATTCTAAAATCACTCGGTATTAGTATTTTCTTTACCATGCATTTAACGATTAATAATTAAAATGCAATTTTAGGATGATGCTATTAGAGTTAACTAAGATTAAGATTAGAATTTGATTAGAATTTCTGAATTTGAGATGCTAACTCAATCAATACCAATAAAGATTACTAGAATCGAAATTGCATAAATGAGTCTGACTATCGGAATCAGGCTAATAAACTATGTCGAAAATTTAGGGTCTTGCAAGTTCGCGATAGGAAGTTTTACTTGTAAAGTAACTCCTTTATGAAGTATAGAACTGATAATGAGTTCGCCTTTGTGAATTTTGATGATGTTTTGAGTTAGGGGTAAACCAATCCCATAGCCATCATATGCAGCAGTGTTGCTTGCCCGATAGAAAGGATCAAATATAAATGGTAATTCGGACTCAGGAATGCCAATACCTTGGTCTTTAAATATCATTACTATTTCATTGTTTGTGGAAGCCAAACTTACAACTACCGGTTTATTACTCGAATATTTACAGGCATTTGTAAGAATATTTGTTATAGCTAATATTAGTAATTCTTTGTTCCCAAATATCTTTAATTTTTTTGGGTTTTCGGGCAACAGCTCAAAGTCTATTTTTATATTATTTTTAGGAATTAACTGATTCATAATTTCATTTGCTTGCAAAATTAGCTCGTCAGTTCTTAAAATGGTATTGTTTAATTTATTTTCCTTGTATCCTATTTGTGCCAAAAACAGCAAAGACTGGCTTATTTTATTGAGCCTTTCTGATTGTGTGAGTATCTTTTGTAAGGTTTCCTTATACTCAACCGGAGTTCTATCTTTCAACAAAGCCACGTCTGCCTCACCAATAATAGCAGTTAGTGGTGTACCAAATTCGTGTGAAGCATTGCTGATAAAGTTTTTGTTAGTTTCAAAAGCTATTTCTATCCTATTCAAAAGATTATTAAATGTGGTGGTAAGCCTATTTATTTCGACTGTATTTTTATTGTTATCGAGACGCAAGTGTATATTGTCGGTGCTTATACTATTTACTTTGTTAATTATATTATTGATGGGGTCAAAAAATCTCTTTGAAAATAAATATGTAAGGTAAATAATAATTAGAATTGAAATAAATCCACCTGCAAGTAATACTTTTTTTAGCAATATCAAATGGTGGGTGTTGTAGTAGTTTTGTGCTGAAACTATTATGAAATAAAAACCTTTAGGGGTTTCCCTTTTTTTTCCATTATAAAAAATATCATCTTTTTGAAAATTAGCAAATTGCTGAGTATAGACTAAATTAAGGAATTTGATGGGAAGCGAATGCGTATCTGCTAAATGTTTCATTGAGTTTGCGTTGGGGCAATACAATATGTACTCTTTTTCGTTACTCAGTAATTCTAAATGCTCTTCCCTAATATTTTTTAATACTTGAGCGTCTTTCTGATTGGATTCAAAATGGTATTTTTCTGCGACACTTACTCTTGCTTCCAGTCGTTTATAAAAATCTGCGTACGAGTAATTTGATAAAAAGTAATAGACGCTTGACCCCAAAAAAAAGAAAATTAGGCTTATTGAAATTATTAACAGAATGGAAATTTTACGAATACTATTCATGCTTCTTTTAGTATATAACCCATGCCTACTACAGTATGTATTAATTTAGGTTCAAAATCAGCATCTATTTTTTTTCGAAGGTAATTTATATATACATCTACCACATTGGTTCCTAAATTGAAACTGATATCCCAAACATTTTCTAACAAATCAATTCTTGACAATACCTTACCCTTGTTTTTTAGCAGCGTGAATAATAATCGATATTCTGTAGCCGTAAGTAAAATTTCTTTACCATTTCGGCTAACCTTTTTTGCATCATCATCAAATAACAAATTGGATACAACATATTTTACCTTAGGCTCTTGAGATCCTGTTTTCTTAATATTTGCTCTTCTTAAAATAGCATTTACACGAGCTATAAGTTCATTGAACTTAAAAGGCTTAACCAGGTAATCGTCTGCTCCCGAATTTAACCCGAGGGCTATATTGTCTGGCGTATTTAATGCAGTTAAAAAAAGTATCGGTGTTTGAATTCCATTCGCTCTAATTTCTTTACATACCTCTATCCCATTTTTTTCTGGAATCATAATGTCTAGTAAGACTATATCGTATTGATTGTTTAAGACCATTTCAAGTCCATCAAAACCATTTAGTGCAACAGATACCTCGAAAGATTCTTCCCCAAGGCCCTTTTTGACAAAATTCACTACATCTGGCTCATCCTCTATCAGTAGTATTGAGATAATATTCATTGATTTTAGTCAGTTAACTATTTTTTTAATTGAGTAACAATATATTCAAAATTTATATTAAAAATATAATTATAAAATTATGCCTCTTTTCTTTTAACTAAGGCCTATATTTACTTTTACTTAAAATTTTCTGGGCATCCGTTTCATTCATTAAATCAGATAAAGTAACTTCTTTATTGCTTTTCATGTAGCTTTTAACAATTTGCCAACCCACCCACATCGCAATTCGTGGAGGGCAATCCTTACTTATAGCTCCGGTAAATGGTCCATCGCTGGTTAATTCTCTTAAAATTTTCAAATCATTTTCATATAATCGATTTTTTTCAGCAAAATACCCCCATAATTTTTTTTCATATTTGGTACAATATTTAAGTTGTTCTTCAGAGTATGAAATAATTAAACTATCTGGCGTATTTGGCAATAAAGCACTGATTGCATAATAAAGTTTACCATAAAAAATAGTATGGTTAATCAAAGTATTTATAGGTTCAGAATTATCAAATTCTGTTAAAAGCCAAGCCCTCATCATATCAGGTAAAATATGATCTTTTGTAAAGTTTTTTGTTTGATATTGAGGAAGACTTAACATGCGGTAAAATTTGGCAGTATCGCCCAAATACATGTCTAAACCTATTATTAAAGAACTATCGGTATATGCCATCGAATAATTCCATCCAGTAACACAGGTAATAATTTTTTTTGGGATAGTTTTTTTTGGAAAATGATATTTAAATCTTTTCACACAATCTGTAGTATTTTGAGCTAATTCGTCAAAATAAGCGTCAGAATATATGTTATTTACATATTTATTGGCTTCATTTATATCTTTATCATTAACAAAAGAAAGAACTAGGCGTTTATAAAGAGAATCAGTTGTTCCATTGGAGTGAATTGAATTTATTAAAAAACGATTGTAAAACTGCCCATATTTTTCATCTAAATACCTCGATTTTAAATCAAAATTTTCACTAGTAATGGAAAACAAATCCTTATCCAGTCGTATTACTTTAATAGGCTCTATATTTATGTTAGAAATATCTACATCTAAAGAATTACTATTACATCCAACTAATAAAGAAATAACACCTAAATAAATAACAAAAAAAGCTTTCATTTTATTTATATTTATTTGTAAAAATAATCATTTATAATTAAGATTGGATAATCATCTAAATATCTAATATTAAGCCTTTTTTTATTAAAAACGGCTAAAAACATCTTTTTTTTAAAGAAATTGAGTGAAAAATAGCGTTTTTTAATAAAATTAATATACTTTTGATTTCAGTAATTTAAAACCATACTATTATGAAGTTAAACGAAATTCAAGATTTAATAAAGTTTGTTTCAAAAAGCGGAGTAAGCGAAGTTGAAATTGAAACAAAAGAAATAAAAATTATTATTAAAACATCAAAAACTGCGCCTCCAACTGTAATGCAGCAACAGTTAATCTCTGCTCCTATTCAGGCAGCCCCAACTCCTGTTCCTGTGGTAAGCGATACAAAAACACCAACTACTGCCTTAGAGAATGATGAATCAAAATACTTAATTATTAAATCACCCATGATTGGCACATTTTACCGATCGGCAGGTCCAGATAAACCTCAATTTGTTGCAATTGGTGATGAAATAACTGCAGGAAAAACAGTTTGTATTATTGAAGCCATGAAATTATTTAACGAAATTGAAAGCGACATTAAAGGAAAAATTATTAAAGTTTTGGTTAACGATGCTACTCCAGTAGAATATGATCAACCTTTATTTTTAGTTGATCCCTCTTAAATCAATAGGTTTTAGTTTAAAATGCCATAAATTAGTGTATTTAAAGTATACTTAAATAAAAAGTATTAATTAAAATTTTATAAGGATGTTTAAAAAAATATTAATCGCTAATCGGGGCGAAATTGCTTTAAGAATTATTCGTACTTGCCGAGAAATGGGTATAAAAACTGTGGCAGTTTATTCTACAGCCGATAAAGATTCTTTACATGTTAAATTTGCTGATGAAGCAGTTTGTATTGGGCCACCTCCAAGTAAAGATAGTTATTTGAATATGGCCAATATTATAGCGGCCGCCGAAATTACAAATTCTGATGCGATTCACCCTGGATATGGTTTTTTAAGTGAAAATGCTCGTTTTTCTGAAATTTGTCGCCAAAATAATATAAAGTTTATTGGCGCCTCTCCCGAAATGATAAATAAAATGGGAGATAAAAGCAACGCTAAATCAACCATGATAGCTGCTGGAGTTCCCTGTGTTCCGGGATCAGAAGGTTTATTAGAAAATGTAGAACAAGGCATAATATTAGCAAAAGACATCAAATATCCAGTAATTATTAAAGCAACTGCTGGCGGTGGTGGCAAAGGAATGCGAATTATCTGGAAAGAAGAAGAATTTCAAACTGCTTGGGATAGCGCAGTTCATGAAGCAACTGCTGCATTCGGAAATGGAGCCATGTATATGGAAAAATACATTGAAGAACCCCGTCATATAGAAATACAAATCGTTGGAGATCAATATGGTAAAGCTTGTCACTTAAGTGAGCGCGATTGTAGTATTCAACGTCGCCATCAAAAATTAGTTGAAGAAACTCCCTCACCATTTATGACTCCTGAATTACGTGAAGCTATGGGAGATGCAGCGGTTAAAGCGGCCTTATCTATATCTTACGAAGGTGTTGGCACTGTAGAATTTTTGGTAGATAAACACCGTAATTTTTATTTTATGGAAATGAATACGCGTATTCAAGTAGAACATCCTATTACCGAAGAGGTTATTAATTATGATTTAATTCGTGAGCAAATATTAGTGGCGGCTGGAGTTCCTATTTCAGGTAAAAATTATTACCCCCAATTACATGCCATAGAGTGCCGAATTAATGCAGAAAATCCTTTTATGAACTTTACGCCATCTCCTGGTTTAATTACTACACTTCATACTCCAGGTGGACATGGCATACGTGTTGATTCTCATGTATATAGTGGATATAGAATTCCTCCGAATTACGATAGTATGATCGGGAAATTAATAACTGTTGCTCAAACACGCGAAGAAGCTATTGCAAAAATGCATCGCGCACTTAGCGAATATGTAATTGAAGGTATTAAAACAACAATACCATTTCATATTAAATTAATGCAAAACGAAGACTTTAAAGCTGGAAATTACACTACCAAGTTTATGGAAACCTGGGATTTTAAGGCTTAACTATATTTTTAAGAAATTTTATTAATTAACTTTTCTAAAATATCAATAGCACTTTTACTAATTACAGTTCCTGGACCAAAAATAAAAGATACGCCTGCCTTATATAAAAAATCGTAGTCTTGTTGCGGAATAACACCACCTGCAACAATCATCACATCTTCTCTGCCATATTTTTTTAATTCGTTAATCACCTGAGGTACAAGTGTTTTGTGGCCAGCAGCTAAACTCGAAATGCCCAAAATATGCACGTCATTTTCAATTGCTTGCTTAGCAACTTCGGCAGGAGTTTGGAATAATGGACCAATATCAACATCAAAACCCATATCGGCAAAACTGGTAGCGATAACTTTTGCCCCGCGATCATGCCCATCTTGTCCCATTTTAGCAACCATAATTCTGGGACGACGGCCATCCATGACAGCAAATGAATCTGCCAATTCTTTTGCTTTTAAAAAATTTATATCCATTTTTATTTCTTTACTATAAACTCCTGATATTGATTTAATTTGGGCTTTATATCTTCCGTAAACTTTTTCTAATGCTGAAGATATTTCGCCTAATGAACATCTACATTCGGCTGCAACAATAGTTAATTCTAACAAATTTCCCTTACCGCTTTTAGCAGCTTCGCTTATGGCATTTAATGCATCGGTTACTTTACTTTGATTTCGCTCAGCTTTCATTTTATTTAATCTCTCAATTTGCTGGCTTCTAACTTTTGTATTATCAACATCTAAAACTTCAACAATTTTTTGTTCATCTATTTGATACCGATTTACACCCACAATAATATCTTTACCTCCATCAATTCGGGCTTGTTTTTTGGCGGCAGACTCTTCAATTCTCATTTTTGGTATGCCCGTTTCGATGGCCTTAGCCATGCCTCCTAAACTTTCAATTTCTTCAATTAAAGACCAAGCTTTTTTAGCTAGTTCGTGGCTAAGCAATTCTAAGTGATAACTACCTCCCCATGGGTCAACCACTTTACAAATATTTGTTTCGTGCTGTAAAATTAGTTGAGTATTTCGAGCTATTCGAGCACTAAATTCGGTTGGTAATGTAATGGCCTCGTCAAATGCATTAGTATGCAAACTTTGAGTATGTCCCATAACAGCAGCCAAAGCTTCTACAGTAGTGCGAGTAATATTATTAAATGGGTCTTGTTCTGTTAAACTCCATCCGCTAGTTTGACAATGGGTTCTTAATGCTAAGGACTTGGGATTTTTTGGATTAAACTGTTTTACAATTTTAGCCCAAAGCATTCTTGCTGCTCTCATTTTAGCAATTTCCATCAAATGATTCATTCCAATGGCCCAGAAAAAAGACAATCGAGGCGCAAAAGTATCAATGTTTAAGCCAGAATTTACTCCTGTTCGAAGATATTCTAAACCATCTGCCAAAGTATAGGCCAATTCAATATCGGCAGTTGCTCCAGCTTCTTGCATATGATATCCGCTAATAGATATAGAATTAAAACTTGGCATATTTTTAGAAGTAAACTCAAAAATATCAGCAATAATTTTCATACTACATTTAGGTGGATATATGTATGTATTTCGCACCATGAACTCTTTTAAAATATCGTTTTGAATAGTTCCCGTTAATTTATCTAAACTTACCCCCTGCTCTTTAGCAGCAACAATATAAAAAGCTAATATTGGTAAAACAGCTCCATTCATGGTCATTGACACACTCATTTTATCTAATGGAATCCCATCAAATAAAATTTTCATATCCAAAACACTATCAATAGCTACACCAGCTTTTCCAACATCACCCTCAACCCTTTCGTTATCACTATCATAACCTCGATGAGTAGCCAAATCGAATGCTACCGAAAGTCCTTTTTGGCCCGCTGCTAAATTTCGTTTATAAAAAGCATTACTATCTTCGGCAGTACTAAAACCCGCATATTGACGAATAGTCCAGGGGTTTTTAACATACATGCTAGAATAAGGACCTCTTAAAAAAGGAGCCAATCCAGCAGAAAAATTTAAGTGTTCAATATGATTTAAATCAGAAAATTGATAGTTTTTTTTTATTTCAATTTCTTCGGCAGTTAAAAACACTTCTTCCGCTGGAATATTAATTTCTCCTTGTGGTGAATATTGAATATGCTCAAAAGATGTTCTCATTATGATTTTAAATAATTATTAAGTTCAAAATTTAAACCAGGATTATTAATACACATATTAGAAAGTGATTCGATCTGATTTTGAGAAAACTCTAAATTTTCTAATTCATTTTTAAACCTATTTACGCCAACTGAGACTTCCTCTTGATTATTTATTTTATCTTGTTGGTGCTTGGCTTGAATGTTAATTTCATTAAAAAAAATAGATTTTTCGATACATTTAAAATAACCGCCTTCATTTTCAAATCTTTTAAAAGTTTCGAGTGCTTTTGAAGCGATTGCATCAGTAATTGACTCTATATAGAAGGATCCACAAGAAACATCTGCAATTTTATCAAAATAAGATTCGTCTTTTAAAATAAGTTGTTGATTTACAGCAAGGCGTTCAGATAAAATTTTATCGGTTGGGTTTAAGCTGTCAAATTCGGAAACAATTAATTCGTTGCATCCCCCAGCAATTGCGGCCATGGATTCGATAGTAGAACGTATTAAATTATTATAACTATCTGAAATTGATCTGTTTGTTAAAGTTGTTTCAACAATTAAATGAATGTCGTTGTTGCAATTATATACTATTTTTAAATTATTCCATAAACGACGAATTGCTCTTAATTTTGCTATTTGAATAAAATAATCAGAATTCACACCTGTTTTAATCACAAGTTTAGAAGTTGAAATT
>Ga0209358_10004094_pt1 | contig 10548 bp, 8 predicted proteins | sample LauGreFa1BDMLBSN_2_FD_187574 | JGI IMG/M metagenome (GOLD analysis project Ga0209358, IMG submission 187574) | Freshwater lake microbial communities from Lake Michigan, USA - Fa13.BD.MLB.SN (SPAdes) (version 2) | ecosystem: Environmental > Aquatic > Freshwater > Lake | place: Lake Michigan, USA...
GCACGCCGTCGCGCACACCATCGACTCGTACTCGCGCCATGCGTACCCGTACCCGTATCCCGTGGCGATCAGCGTCAACGGCCCGGTCGGCGGCATGGAGTACCCGATGATCTCCTTCAACGGCCCGCGCCCCGAGAAGGACGGCACCTACTCCGCGGGCACCAAGTGGGGGCTCGTGGGCGTGGTCATCCACGAGGTGGGGCACAACTGGTTCCCCATGATCATCAACTCCGACGAGCGGCAGTGGACCTGGATGGACGAGGGCCTGAACACCTTCGTCCAGTACCTCGCCGAGCAGGAGTGGCAGCGCAAGTACCCGTCCGGCCGCGGCGAGCCCGAGCGCATCATCGACTACATGACGAGCGACACGCAGGAGCCGATCATGACCAACTCGGAGAGCGTGCGCCGCCTCGGGCCGAACGCCTACGCCAAGCCCGCGACCGCGCTCAATGTGCTGCGCGAGACCGTGCTCGGGCGCGAGCTCTTCGATTTCGCCTTCCGCGAGTACTGCCGGCGCTGGGCGTTCCGCAATCCCGAGCCAGCGGATTTCTTCCGCAGCATGGAGGATGCGTCGGGCGTCGACCTCGACTGGTTCTGGCGGGGCTGGTTCTACACCACGCGCGCCGTGGATGTATCGGTCGAGAAGGTCACGCGCTACACGCTCGAGACGGGCGACCCCGAGCGGATCAAGGGCGAGCGCAAGGCCGAGCGCGACGCGCGGCCGAAGACGCTGAGCGAGCTCGGCAACGCCGACCTCGCGGTGCGCGCTGACCGGTTTCCGGAGCTGCTCGACTTCTACTCGACCTTCGACGAACTCGATGTGACGCCCGATGACCGCGAGCGCTTCAAGCGGCTGGTGGCGCGGCTTGGCGCGCGCGATGCGGCGCTGCTCGACACAACCCTCTCGTTCACCATCGTGCGCTTTGCCAGCAACGGCGGCATTCCCACGCCGCTGCCGGTCACGCTCACCTATGCCGACGCCACGACGGAGGATGTCACGCTGCCCGCGGAGATCTGGCGCTACAACGGCGGGTTCGAGGCCTCGAAGCTGTTCGTCACCGACAAGCCGATCGCCCGCGTCGAGCTCGACCGACGGCGGCAGACCGCCGACCGCGATCCGTCGGACAACGCGTATCCGCAGGAGATCGGCCGCGACTGGTTCGCGGTCGAGCCATCCGATCGGGGCGACAATCCCATGCGCGCCGCGCAGAACGCGGAGAAGCGGTCGCGCACGCGCCAGGTGGCGGAGGAACTCGCCAAGCGCGTGGCCGACGCCGTGCGCGCGGGACGCAGCGCCGGCAGCGTGCTCGGTCAGGGCGAGGCCCCGCGTGATGGATGGGACAAGCCGTTCATCGTGCTCGACGGCGCCGAGCAGGGCTCGGGCGGCGTGGCGCAGATCGTGTCGGGTGGCCCCGACGGCGCGGTCGGCAGCGACGACGACGTGAGCTTCGTGGTGGCGGGCGATGGCACGCTGCGCGACCGTCCGCGCACGCGGCGCGGCGCGGGCGGTGGCGGGGGACGCTGACGGTGGAGCAGGGGGCGCTTCATCGACGGACCATCGAGGTGATCGGCGCCCGGGTCGGGCTCGGTGGACGCTGTCCTGGGACGGCGGACGGACCCGCGGCGATGCGCGCTGCGGGGCTGCTCGAAGCGCTCGGTGATGCCCGCGATCTCGGTGATGTGGTCGCCCGCGAGGTGGTTCGGACGCCGGGACGCGATCCGGGTGTCGCTGTATGTGCGGAGTTCGAGCGCGTCTCGCTCGATCTCCGTCACGCAGTCGAGGACACCCTTGCGCGGGGCGCGCTGCCGTGCGTACTGGGCGGCGACCACTCGATCGGCGCGGCGACGCAGGCCGCCGTGGGGCGCGCCGCCCGCGCGGCGGGTCGCGAACCACCCGGCATCATCTGGATCGACGCCCACACCGATGCCAACACGATGGAGACAACGCCGTCGGGCAACCTGCACGGGATGATGCTCGCGGCGGTGCATGGGCTAGATGTGCCGCCGTTCCGCAGGATCGTCGAGGGAGGGCTGCGCGATCCACTGCGCACCGTGTACGTGGGCGCGCGGGACATCGATCCCGAGGAGCGGGAGATCGTGGCGCGGCTCGGGTGCCGCATCTACACGCCCGACGAGATCCGCGCACGCGGTCCCGAGGCGGTCGCCCGCGAGGCACTCGCCATCGCGGGCGGTCGCGCAGGAGAAGACGATGGCGGACAGGGGGGCGCCGTGAGCGTGAGCTTCGATCTCGACAGCCTTGACCCCAGCGTCGCGCCCGGCGTCGACTGCCATGTCGAGGGCGGCCTCTCCTGGCCCGAGGCGGAGACGCTGCTGCGCCTCATCGGTCACCATCCCCGCATCGTGGCTGTCGAGGTCGTCGAGGTCAATCCATCCGCCGACATCGGTCACCGCACCGCCCACCTCGCCGTCCGCGCCGCCGCACTCCTCTGTGCACGGCACGTGCCACCCAGTGCCAGGCACTGAGCGGCACGTGCCGTGCACACGCTCTCCGCGGCGATTCTGACATGCGCGCCGTGGATCGGCCTGTGATCGATCCGCGCACGGAACGTGCCATGCAGTGCCTGGCACTGCACGGCACGTGCCGTGCTCAGGGTGCGATGCCGGCGAAGGCGAGGGTGATGGCGACCGCGTTGAAGACGCCGTGCAGCACGATCGCCGCGAGGATCCACGGGTACGCGAGCGCGATCCGCGCGGGCGCGCGTTCGCGCATCACGCCGCGCCACATGCGGGCCACGCCGACAGCGGCGACCGTCGACGCCACCGCGTGCATCGGCGCCGTGAGGTACCACCGCCACGGCGCGAGTGCCTCCGCCCGATCCGGGTAGTACACCTCGAGGTAGATCACATTCTCGATCGCGCCGAAGACCGCCCCCGACAGGAACCCCGTGCACACGATCGCGACCGATCCCGCGACCAACCACGGCTTGCGCTCCACCAGCCAGAGCAGCAGCGCGATCTTGGTCATCTCCTCGACCACGGGCCCCACGACGGTGACGAGCAGATAGCCGAACCCGCCACCGATCCCGAGTCCAGTCCAGATCGCTCCCAGGATGCCGAAGGGCCCAGCGCCGAGCACGATGGCCGCCGCGACCGCCCAGCGGAGGAGCGTCGTCGTCGAAGCAACCCTGCGGGCGAGCTCCTCGCCGTAGCCGTCCACCGCCGCGCCATCTCGGGTGTTCCACGCCAGAGAGGGTTCATCGCGCACCGAGGTCTCCGGGTCGATGTCGCGCGGCATGCCAGCTCGCACCGGCTCGTCGCCGAGGGCGTCCGCCGACTCGGAATCGAGCGGCCGCAGCCGCATGTGCGGCTCCGCCCACACGCTCGGATCAATCTCAGGATCGACCCGGTGCGCGGATCTCGGTGGCCGTCCGTGCCCGCCCTGGTCCGTGTCCATCGCCGCCTCCTCCCGCAACCGCCACGCAGTCCTACCGCGCGACGAACACCGCCGTGCCGTACGCCACCACCTCCGCCATGGGCATGGAGTTCGGCCCCATCCCGCCGATGTTCGCGGTCTCGTAGCGCACATTGATCACCGCTGTGGCGCCGAGCCGCTGTGCATCCTCGAGCATGCGGCACAGCGCCTCGCGCCGCGCGCGCTCCATCATGCGCTCGAACGACCTCAGCTCGCCGCCGATGATCTTGCGGAGCCCCGCGGCGAGGGTCTTGAAGTAGTCGCTGCCGATGACCACCGACCCCGAGACAAGCTGGCTCGAAACCACGCGCATGCCCGCAGGCACCGTCCGCAGGTTCGTGGCGCCGATGCCCCGCAAGGCCGCCTCCCGCCGTGCGAGATCATGCAGATGCGACCGCTCGACCGCGGTCCCCACGCCCAGTCCGATGAGGACGAGCAGGACCGGCAGTCCGCAGTTCAGGATGATTCCGACGACAGCCTCCATGGATGACCTCCGGTCGATTCGCGTGGATCGGACGTCACCCAACCTGCGGCGGTGGCGGAGGCGGCGGCACCGGCTGTCCGCCGTCGATGCGGCGCAGCCTGACCGCGGTGCCGTACGCGTACAGCTCCGCCGCACCCTGCGTGATGGCGCTGGTGCTGAACCGCACGTTCACCACCGCATCGGCGCGCAGCTGCTGCGCCTGCGCCATCATGCGCTCGATCGCCTCGCGCCGCGCCTCTGTGAGCAGCTCGGTGTAGCCCTTGAGCTCGCCGCCCACGATGTTCTTGAGCGATGCCGCGATGTCGCGCCCCACGTGCTTGGCGCGGATGGTGTTGCCCTGCACGAGCCCGCACAGCTCTGCGATCTCGTAGCCTGGGACCGTCTCGGTGTTCACGATGATCATCGTTCCTCCAGTGGCTTGGTCACGCATGCGCGACACGACGGAGGAGCGTAACCGAACTCATCGCGGCTCTGCGCGTGGCCCCCGCTAGAACGGCGCATCGGCGCCGAACTCCACGCGTGCGTCCGTTGCGGGATGCCGGAACGCCAGTGTCCGCGCATGCAGGCACAGCCGTGGCCGCGCTGAGCGGGCAGCGCCCTCTGCGTACAGTTCGTCGCCCAGGATCGGGTGCCCCAGCGCCAGCATGTGCACCCGCAGCTGGTGGCTGCGTCCGGTCTTCGGAAGGAGCCGCACCCTCGTCCACCCGAATCCATCGGCATCCGCGCCGCGCGCCAGCACCTCGTACCCGGTCACGCTCGGCTTGCCCTCGGTCATGTGCACCATCTGCCGCGCGCTCCCGAGCGCCTCCTTGCGAAGCGGCAGGTCGATCACGCCGCGGTCGTCCGCAAGATGCCCCGCCACGAGCGCCTCGTACGACTTGTCCACGAGCCTTGCCTCGAAGGACATCGACAGCGCCCGGTGCGTGTCCGCGTCGCGCGCCAGCACGATCACCCCCGAGGTGTCGCGGTCGAGCCGGTGCACGATGCGCGCACCGGGATAGTCGCCCTGCAGTCGCGCCACGAGGCAATCGGCCTTCTCAGGCCCGATCCCCGGCACCGACAGGAGCCCCGAGGCCTTGTCGCAGACCAGCAGGAAGTCGTCGGCGAAGAGGATGCGGTGGCTCGGGTCGCTCACGGGACGGGCTACACTAACCGCCCCATGTCGATCCGTACGTTCGCCGCGACCGCCAGCCTCGCAACATCCGCCGTCCTCGCCGCCGTGTTTGCCGCCATGCTCGCGGCCGTGCCGCCGCTCGGCTGCACGCCCAAGCCGCAGTCGGCGGACCTCGCCGAGCAGGACATCGCCTCCGCCGACACGGGCGCCCCGCGCGAACCCGGCGTCTCAGGCGCCCGCCAGCTCACCTTCCCCGACCGCTTCATCAAGGCGGGTGAAGCGTACTTCTCGCCCGACGCCACGCGCATCATCTTCCAGGCCATCGAGCAGCCTGCGGCAGGCGCCGATCCCGACGAGTTCTACGCGATGTTCGTGTGCGATGTCGTGCGCGATGCCGCCGGCAACATCACGGGCGTCAGCAACATCCGCCGGGTCTCCCCCAAGGGCAGCGCCAACACCTGCGGCTGGTTCCACCCCACCAAGCGCGACACCATCCTCTTCGCGTCCACCATCGGCGCACCAACCGCGGAGAACGCTCCCGGCTACCAGCGCGGAACCTCGCGCTACCGCTGGGCGTTCCCGCCCGAGACGCGCATCGTGGAGATCGACATCGCCGCGGCCCGCCGCGACGGCACCCTCGGCACCGCGCTCCCGCTCAAGACCCTCGAGGGCGACGGCAAGGCCTATGTCGCCGAAGGCAGCTACTCCTCCGACGGGCGCTTCGTGCTCTTCTGCTCGCTCGATTCGGGCGACGGCGACCTCTACATCCGCGACCTCAAGACGGGCGCGCGCACCTGCGTCGTCGCTGCGCCGGGCTACGACGGCGGTCCGTTCTTCTCGCCCGATGGCAAGCGCATCTGCTACCGCTCCGATCGCAACAAGGACAACCTGCTGCAGGTGTTCGTGGCGGATCTCGTGTTCGGTTCCGATGGCACCATCACGGGCATCCAGAACGAGATCCAGCTCACCTCCAACGAGCACGTGAACTGGTGCCCGTACTTCCGGCCTGATGGCAAGACGCTGGTCTACGCCACCAGCGAGATCGGCCACCGCAACTACGAGGTGTTCGAGATCATGCTGCCGCGCTCGATGGACGATGCGCCCGTCCGCCGCCGCGTGACCGAGGCCGAGGGCGCCGATGTGCTGCCCGTGTTCTCGCCGGATGGCCGCTGGATGCTGTGGACCGGCCAGCGCCACGAGGGTCGCTCGAGCCAGCTGTATGTCGGGCGCTACCGCGATCCATCGCGGACCAACTGACGCCCGCGTTGGCGACCAGCCGCGCGACCGCAGCGGAACACCACGGGAACCGCGATGCTCACCCCCATCTCCGACCGCCGATACCTGATCCCGTTCCGCTCGCAGTTGCTGCCGGCGATCTTCGCCGACACGCTGGTGATCGGCTCGGGGGTCGCGGGCCTGCGCGCGGCGCTCGCCGCGGCCGAGCACGGCGAGGTGATCGTGGTCGCCAAGGACGATCTCGAGAAGACGAACACCGCCTGGGCGCAGGGGGGCATCGCCGCGGTTCTGGCGCCCGACGATACCGCCGAGGAGCACATCGCCGACACGCTGGCGGCGGGGGCGGGACTTTGCGTCGACGACACCGTGCGCACCCTCGTTGCCGAGGGGCCGCGCGAGGTCGAGCACCTGATCGCGCTCGGCATGCGCTTCGACCGCGATGCGGGCGGGGACCTCGCGCTCACCCGCGAGGGCGGCCACGCCCGTCGACGCATCGTGCACACCGATGGCGACGCGACGGGCCGCGAACTCTCCCGGGCGCTGCTCGCCGCGTGCCGCGCCCATCCGCGCATCCGCCTCTTCGACCGCTGCTTCGCGCTCGACCTCCTTACCGCGGGAACCGCCGCCCGCGGTGACGACCGCGTGCTCGGCGCCATCACCCACCATCCCAAGTACGGCCTGCAGATCATCTGGGCGCGCTCCACGGTGCTCGCGTCCGGCGGCATTGGCCAGCTCTGGCGCGAGACCACCAATTCGCGCATCGCCACCGGTGACGGCATCGCCATGGCGTGGCGCGCGGGCGCGTCGGTCGCCGACCTCGAGTTCGCGCAGTTCCATCCCACGGCGCTGTATGTGGCGGGCGCCGGGCGCTCGCTCATCAGCGAGGCCGTGCGCGGCGAGGGCGCCCACCTCGTCGACAAGGCGGGGCGGCGCTTCATGGAGGGCCGTCACCCGCTTGCCGAGCTCGCTCCGCGCGATGTCGTCAGCCGCGGCATCGTGGAGCACCTCGCACAGACCCAGGAGCCGAATGTGTTCCTCGACGCGCGTGGCCTCGGCACCGACGGCTTCCGCGCGCGCTTTCCCGGCCTGTTCGACCTGCTCAAGGGGTACGGCATCGACCCAGGCTCCGCGCTCATTCCCGTGATGCCCGCCGCGCACTACACCATCGGCGGTGTGTGGACCGACCTCGACGGACGGACCGATGTCCCGGGGCTGTTCGCGGCCGGTGAGGCCGCCTGCAACGGTCTCCACGGCGCCAACCGACTCGCATCGAACTCGCTCCTCGAGGGTCTCGTCTTCGGCCGCCGTGCCGGCCTCGCCGCCGCGACCGCCGACGGCGCGATCCGCGGCGACATCCGCATCAACAGCGACATCCGCCCGAGCGACAAGGGCGAGCTCGACCTCGTCGATGTCCGCTCGAGCCTTCGCAGCGCCATGTGGCGCAATGTGGGCATCGTGCGCACGGGCAACCGGCTGGCCGACGCGCTCGACATGATCCACTTCTGGTGCCGCTACTCGCTCGACAAGATCTTCGACGATCTCGGCGGGTGGGAGATCCAGAACATGCTCTCCTGCGCGGCGCTCGTCACCGCGGCCGCCCGCACCCGCGAGGAGTCGCGCGGCACCCACACCCGCACGGATTTTCCGCAGACGCGCCCCGAGCAGTCGCATCACCGCGTGTTCCGAGTGGGACGCGCGGACAAACTCGTCCCCGTCGCCCCCGCGCCGCGCCCAAGCGGCCGCGCCCCGGTCGCGGCGACATGAGGCGCACGCGCACCGTGCTCTTCGCTGCAGTGGTGCTCGCGGTCGCCGCGTGCGGCCCCCGCGTCGAGTACCGCGTGCGTCCGGGCTTCGCCACCAAGGAAGAACTGCCCGACGAAGTCGTGCTCGATGACGGCACCGTCATCCGGTACCTCGAGCTCAGCGAGTACCTCGCCCGCAAGAAGGCGGAGGAGGGCGGTACCCGCGGCAAGCAGCGGCCGCGCATCGATGGTCCGCCGCGCAAGGCCTTCAACATGTGGGAGGAGTTCGAGGACGGCACCGTGCGCATGGCCGCCGAACGCAACGACCAGGTGGTGGTGGTCGCCATGCGCGCCTTCCGCGAGGAGCGCTACGGCGAGCTGTGGGACCAGCTGGTGTCACCCGGAGTGCGCGATCGTGCGGCGCGCGAGGGCAATCCACCGCTCGGACCTGACAAGGCCCGCGAGCGGTTCATCGAGTGGTGTGCCAGGTGGCGGACCGAGGTCATGACGCTCCTCAACCGCATGAGTTTCGCGTTCAGTTCGAACTCGGTCATCTTCGATCGGCTTGGGCCCGGCGCGGTGCGCATGCGCCTTGCCCCGCAGATCAAGGGCGACTTCAAGTTCCGCTCCGTCGAGGTCTTCGCCGAGAGCACGCCCGACGGAGACCGCGTGTACCTGGGTGGCATCAAGTAGCCGTCCGCGCAGGAAGTTGGGCGGTCGGATCTGTGCCCGGCACTCCGGGGCATCTCGGCTGTTTCAGACCGATGGGAGGAAGGTCGCGCGCGGTCCATGCGCGTGCAAAAAAGCGCGCGGTCCGAGGTGTGACCCGTCGGACCGCGCGGCGATGCGATGATTCAATCAGTTGCGGGAGGTCCGCTCAGCCCTTGGCGCCCGCAAGCGGGGGTGTGCTCGGCTGCGTCGGCGCGCCGCCGTCGCCTCCACCGCCACCGTCTCCACCGCCCGAACGGACGGCCTTGAAGGTGAGGTGGTCCTTGCCCTCGTCACGGGTGACCTGGATCTCGTCACCGGCCTTGAACTCGCCCATGAGCAGGTTCTCCGCCAGCGGATCCTCGATGTACTGTCCGAGTGCGCGGCGCAGCGGACGGGCACCGAAGTCGGGGTTGTAGCCCTTGTCGATGAGGAAGTCCTTCGCGGCGCCGTCGAGCTCCATCTTCATGCCCTTCTCGGCAAGGCGCTTGCGCACCTTCGACAGCTCGTACTCGATGATGGTCACGAGGTCGTCCTTGATCAGCGGACGGAACACCACGACCTCGTCGAGGCGGTTGATGAACTCGGGGCGGAAGAACTTCTCGATCTCGCCCATGAGCGCCTTGCGCATGCGCTCGTAGTCGATGACCTCGGTCCGCTTGCCGAATCCGAACGCGGAGCCGCCCTTGATGACGTCGGCGCCGAGGTTCGAGGTCATGATCAGGATCACGTTCTTGAAGTCGACGTGACGGCCGAAGCTGTCGGTGAGCCGACCCTCTTCCATGATCTGGAGGAGCATGTTGAACACGTCCGGGTGCGCCTTCTCGACCTCGTCGAGCAGGACGACCGCGTAGGGACGACGGCGGATGCGCTCGGTGAGCTGGCCGCCCTCTTCGTACCCGACGTATCCCGGAGGCGCGCCGACGAGGCGGCTCACGTTGTGCTTCTCCATGTACTCCGACATGTCGAGGTAGATGAGCGCGTCGGCGTCGCCGAACATGAACTCGGCCAGCGCCTTCGCGAGCAGGGTCTTACCGACGCCGGAGGGACCGACAAAGATGAAGCAGCCCATCGGACGCTTCGGGTCCTTGAGGCCCGAGCGCGCCTTGCGGATCGCGCGGGAAACGGCCTTGACCGCGTCGTCCTGGCTGACGACGGTCTTGTGCAGTTCGGCCTCGAGCTGGAGCAGGCGCTCCGACTCGGCCTTCTCGAGGCGCGTCAGCGGCACGCCGGTCATCTTGCTGACGACCTCCGCGATGATCTCGTCGTCGACGGTGCCGACGGTCTCGTTCATGCGCTCCTTCCACTCGGACTGCAGGCGCTCGCGCTCGCGGCGGTGCTTGTCCATCTGGTCGCGGATCTGCGCGGCGCGCTCGTAGTCGGCGTTCTTGACCGCCTCGTCCTTCTCGATCGCGAGGCGCTCGATCTTCTCCTCGATCTCCGCGAGGTTCGGCGGCTTGGCCATCGAGCGCAGGCGCAGGCGCGCGCCCGCCTCGTCGATCACGTCGATCGACTTGTCGGGCTGCACGCGGCCGGGGATGTAGCGCCCCGACAGCTCGATCGCGGTGCGGAGCGCCGCGTCGGTGATCTTGATGCGGTGGTGCGCCTCGTACTTCGGGCGGATGCCCTTGAGGATCTCGAAGGTCTGCTCCGCGTTCGGCGGCTCGACGGAGATCGACTGGAAACGGCGCTCGAGCGCGGCGTCCTTCTCGATGTACTTGCGGTACTCGTCGAAGGTGGTCGCGCCGATGCACTGGATCTCGCCGCGGGCGAGCGCGGGCTTGAGCACGTTCGACGCGTCGATCGCGCCCTCTGCTCCGCCGGCGCCGAC
>Ga0209358_10004098_pt1 | contig 10538 bp, 9 predicted proteins | sample LauGreFa1BDMLBSN_2_FD_187574 | JGI IMG/M metagenome (GOLD analysis project Ga0209358, IMG submission 187574) | Freshwater lake microbial communities from Lake Michigan, USA - Fa13.BD.MLB.SN (SPAdes) (version 2) | ecosystem: Environmental > Aquatic > Freshwater > Lake | place: Lake Michigan, USA...
GTATTTTAAGAGAACAAAGTGATAAAGAATTAAATTTTCAATCATTAGCGCGTGTTAATCCTGACAATATAATGGCTTCAACACAGTCTAATATGTTTTATGGTTCTGTTTGTTTTGTTGGACTATTAGAAGATGAGGTTTTTACAATTGAAACAAGATTAAAAGCTTTTGTTGGATTTGTTATTAGATTATTTTTACCTTCAAAACTGTCATTTGAAGAGGGTTCATTAACAGATTATGGACAAAAATTTACCGATTGGGGAGGAGGAGCTCATCCAGCAACATATTTTTATGTTTGGTTTGGTTGGTTAGGCCCTGTACTTTTTGGCTGGATTATTGCCAAATTGATGAACTTGTTAAAAAACGAACAAATAAATAAATATTGGATGTTTGTTGCTTTAATTTTAATTATAACAGTTCCAAGATGGTATGGTTACGAACCTGGAATTATTTTTAAAATGTCGTGGGTAGGTTTAGTTATTTTAATAGTTTTAGAAAATATGTTATTTAAGTTTAGTAAAAAAGAAAATGAACATACTAATTAATTTAGCTACCTTAAAAAAAGGAGGCGGACAAAATGTGGGATTAAATTTTATTAATAGTATTTGCAACACTAAATATGATAATTATAATTTTTATTTTGTTGTTGTTGAAAATTCGGATATTCATAAAACATTGGTTAAAAATACAATAAGTAATATCATTTTTATGCCAAGTAATCCTATTAAAAGGATGTTAATGGAAATTTTAAAAGGAAAAAATATTATTAACAAAAATAAAATAGATATAATCTACAGTTATTTTGGGTATGGTTTATATCCAAAAAAATGTCCGCAAATTAGCGGTTCGGCAGATTCTAATTTATTTTTTCCTGAAATTGATTTTTGGAAACATTACTCTGGTGTAAAACGATTTATCAAATATCTTATCGATAAATATCGTATTTGGGGTTTAAAAAATGCAACTGCTGTAATTTTTGAGAATGAAGCAATGCAACAAAGAGGCATCAAATTATTCAAGTTAAAAAAAACAATTTTCATTAAACCCTCCGTTTCCGAAATTAAAGAGATTACAGAATTTAAACTTTCACCTTATATTCAAGCTCAAAAAAAAGGTTTGTTTTTCTGTGGATGGCAAAAAAACAAAAATTATTTATTTATACCAGAAATAGCAGCCGAGCTTAAAAGAAATAAAATAGATTTTCAATTTGTATTTACTGCTCCTGCAAATCAATCCCCTGAACATTTAGAATTTTTAGATTTAATTAAAAAACTAGATGTTGAAGATAGAGTTTTTATAATTGGTTCAATCCATAAATCTCAAATCCCTTCTTTATACCAATCTGTTGATTTTATTTTTTTATTAAGTAAACTGGAAAGTTTTAGTAATAATATTATTGAATCTTGGTTTTACAAAAAGCTATTAATAGTTGCAAATGAGGATTGGGCAAAATCTATTTGTAAAGACGCTGCTTTTTATGTTGATATTAACTCTGCAAAATCTGTAACCGATAAGTTATTAACCCTATTAAATAATGAGGATTTACAACAAAAAATAATTTCCAAAGGAAACGAAGAATTAAGTAAATATCCTTCTATTCATGAAAAAACAAAGCAAGAATTAGATTATATAAAAAAGATTTATGAAGAAAACATTTAAAAGTATTGTTGTTATTTCATACGAATTTGTAATGAATGTTGTATTTTCGTTACCTCGTTACAGAGTTTTTATTTTTTTTAAAAAATCTTTGTTACAAATAATGGGGGCTAAAATTGGTAAAAATGTTCATATTTATCCAGGTGTATGGATTACTCCAGGTAGAAATTTAACAGTTGAAGATGATGTTGATTTAGCAAAAGATGTATTAATTACAACAACTGGAGGAGTATTCATTGGAAAAAAAACTTTAGTGGGATATCGCACACAAATTTTATCCTCTAATCATACTATTCCTCCTGTTGGTGAAGCTTTTCCAATTTCTGGTGATAGTCATAAACCAATTTATATCGCCAATGATGTTTGGATTGGTGCCAATTGTATTATTACTGCAGGAGTAAAAATTGATGAAGGAGCAGTTATTGCCGCTGGTAGTATTGTAACTAAAGATGTACCTAAAAATGCTATTGTAGGTGGAGTTCCTGCAAAATTAATTAGATATAGAGATTAAAAATTTAATTATGAGAGAATATCAAGTTTGTACAAATTGTGTAATGGACACAACAGATAGTAAAATTACTTTTGATGACAAAGGTGTTTGTGATCATTGTAATACGTATTATGATAAAATTTTACCTAATTGGCATCCAAATGATAAAGGACAAGCGGAATTAGATAAAATTGTTGAAGGAATTAAAAAGGAAGGAAAAGGTAAAGATTTTGATTGTATAATTGGAATGAGTGGCGGTATTGACAGCTCCTATTTATTGTATTTAGCAGTTGAAAAATTAGGTTTACGTCCATTGGTTTTTCATGTGGATGCAGGATGGAATTCTCAAATTGCAGTAAATAACATAGAGCGTATTGTAGATAAATTAAAATTAGATTTATATACCCATGTGATTAACTGGGAGGAAATGAAGGATTTACAGTTAGCATTTTTTAAATCTGGAGTACCACATATTGATACTCCTCAGGATCATGCATTTTTCGCAACTATGTATGATTTTGCTTCTAAACACAATATCAAACACATTTTAACTGGTGGTAATTATTCTACCGAGTGCGTTAGAAACCCAATGGAATGGATGTATTTTCAATCAGACTCTATTCAGTTAAAAGATATTCATAAAAAATATGGAAAGAAAAAATTAAAGGAATTTCCAGTTACCAATATTTTATGGCACAAAGTGTATTTGCCTTACTTTAAAGGTATTAAAGTGTATCGACCATTAGATTTTATGCCCTATCATAAGGAAGATGCTAAAAAGGAATTACAAGAAAAATTTGGATGGCAACCTTATCCTCAAAAACATTTCGAATCGCGTTTTACTAAATTTTACGAAAGTTATTGGTTGTACGAACGATTTGGTTATGATGTAAGAAAAGTTCAATTTTCGAGTTTGATTTTAACCAATCAAATGACTAGAGAAGAAGCCTTGGAAGAACTTAAAAAATTACCTTACGACAAAGAAAATATTCACCACGAATTTGAATTTATTGCAGATAAATTAGAGATTTCTATTGAGGAATTACAATCTTATTTAAATGCTCCTCTTAAAACTTACAAGGATTATAAGTCGCAAGAAAATGTATATAAATATGGTGCTAAAGTTATGCGAGCATTAGGATTAGAAAAAGGTGGAAAAAGATAATATGATTGGAATTATTAATTATGGCTTAGGGAATGTACAGGCCTTTGCTAATATTTATAAAAATTTAAACTTAAATTATCAATTGGTTGATAACGAAGAGGATATTTTAAAATGTAGTAAATTAGTTTTTCCTGGAGTTGGGCATTTTGATCATGCAATGACTTTATTTAATAATTCGGGTTTAAAAAATGTAATTGAACAAAAAGTTTTAATTAATAAAACACCTATAATTGGAATTTGTGTTGGAATGCAAATGTTAGCAAAATCTAGCGATGAAGGAGTTTTACCAGGATTAGGCTGGATTGATGGCGAGGTTAAAAAATTTAGCACAGAGAATTTAACGCATAAATCAAAACTCCCTCAAATGGGTTGGAATACAATTCAACATATTGGAAATCATCCTATTTTTAACAATATCTCATCAGATTCAAGATTTTATTTTTTACATTCTTACTATTTTAAATGTACATCCGAAAGTAATGTTTTATGTACTACCAATTATGGTGTAAATTATCATAGTGCAGTTTTTAAAGATAATATTTATGGTGTACAATTTCACCCCGAAAAAAGTCATCAAAATGGCGTACAACTTTTAAAAAATTTCGCAAACTTATAAGTATGTTACAATCCAGAATTATTCCGTGTTTATTAATTCATAACAAAGGATTAGTTAAAACTGTAAAGTTTAAAGATGCAAAGTATGTTGGCGACCCTTTAAACGCAGTAAAAATTTATAACGAAAAAGAAGCCGACGAATTAATTGTATTAGATATTGATGCATCTGTAGAAAAAAATGAACCGGATTATAAATTAATCGAGCGTTTAGCTTTACAATGTCGTATGCCTTTGTGCTACGGTGGCGGTATAAAATCTGTTGAACAAGCTTTAAAAATTTTTAGTTTAGGTGTTGAAAAAATCGCTTTAAGTTCTGCTGCTATTGAAAATCCTAATTTAATCACTCAATTAGCTGATAAAGTTGGTAAACAAAGTGTTGTTGTGGTTATTGATGCTAAAAAAAAATTACTAAGTTCTAAATACGAAGTATATATGCACAATGGTAAAAAATCTACTGGTTTAAATGCGGTAGATTGGGCTAAAAAAGCCGAAGATTTAGGTGCTGGTGAAATTGTAATCAACTCTATTGATAACGATGGTATAATGACAGGTTATGATTTGAATTTAATTGATAAAATCCGTGAGGTAACAAACATTCCTTTAACCGTTTTAGGAGGGGCTGGATGTTACGAGGATTTCAGTAATTTAATTCGTAAATATCAAGTTTTAGGTTTAGCTGCTGGAAGTTTTTTTGTTTTTAAAGGAAAATATCGAGCAGTTTTAATAAACTACCCAAATTTAGAGGAAAAATTAAGTATTTTGAAAGTTTAAAATTTTACAAAAATGAAACAAATTATACAAGATTTAAAAAATGGGGATACCATTTTGGAGGAAGTTCCGGCACCAGGTGTAAAAAGCGGACAAGTTTTGATACAAACAACAAAAAGTTTGGTATCACTCGGTACTGAGAGAATGTTAGTGGAATTCGGTAAAGCAAATTTTATTCAAAAAGCACGTCAGCAACCCGATAAAGTAAAAGAGGTTTTAAATAAAATAAAAACAGATGGTTTACAACCTACAATTAATGCGGTTTTTAATAAATTAGGGCAGCCTTTACCCTTAGGATATTGTAATGTAGGTAGAGTTATTGCTGTAGGAAAAGGAGTGGAGGAATTTAAAGTGGGTGATAGAGTTGCTTCTAATGGTCATCATGCAGAGTATGTAAGTGTACCCAAAAATTTAGTAGCCAAAATTCCCGATGAAGTAAGTGATGAAGAAGCGGCTTTTACTGTTATTGGCGCAATTGGCTTACAAGGAATTCGATTAATTAATACAACTTTTGGGGAAACTGTTGTTGTTATTGGCTTAGGTTTAATAGGTTTAATTACAGTACAATTATTAAAAGCAAATGGCTGTAAGGTTATTGGAGTAGATTTTGATGCGCAAAAAGTGGCTTTAGCTAAAGGTTTTGGTGTAGATGCAATTAATCCTGCCGAAGGTACCGATCCGGTAGCGTACGTTGTGCAAGCTACTAAAGATATTGGCGCGGATGGTGTGGTAATTACTGCATCTAGTAAAAGCAACGATATTATTAGTCAGGCTGCAAAAATGAGCCGTAAAAAAGGACGTATTGTTTTAGTAGGCGTTATTGGTTTAGATATTAGTAGGGCAGATTTTTTTGAAAAAGAATTGAGTTTTCAAGTATCAGCTTCTTACGGACCAGGTAGATATGATGAAAATTACGAGCAAAAAGGAAATGATTACCCAATAGGGTATGTACGTTGGACCGAAAAACGAAATTTTGAAGCTGTATTAAATGCTTTAGCTAATAAAAGTGTTCAAGTAAACAGCTTAATTACCGAACGTGTTGCTTTACAGGATTATCAACAAATTTATGGCGATATGGGTGGAGGAAAATCTATTGCATCCATAATTGAATATCCCGAAAAATTTGATTTACCATCCAGAAATATACAAATACATTCACATAATTTTAGTGGCTCAAAAGGTGTTGTAGGTATTATTGGTGCAGGAAATTTTACATCTGCAATGATTTTGCCTTGTTTGAAAAAAACTCCAGCTAAACTTAAATACATTGCAAGTTCGGGTGGTTTATCGGGTACTACAATGGCTAAAAAGTTTAGTATAGCCCAATCTACAACCGATTATCAAAATATTTTAAAAGACACCGAAGTAGATTTAGTAATGGTAACCACTCGCCATAATGCACATGCAAACATGGTGATTGAAGCTTTGCAAGCCAATAAACACGTTTTTGTAGAAAAACCTTTAGCCTTAAATCAGGACGAATTAGATGCAATTGTTGCACAACATCAAAAAGGTAATGCAACTGTAAATGTTGGTTTTAATCGCAGATTTGCTCCCTTGGCTAAAAAAATGAAACAATTATTGGGGAATAGTAACACACCAATGAATATTATTGCAACTATGAATGCAGGATTTATTCCTCCAAATGTTTGGGTGCACGATATGGAAGTAGGTGGTGGAAGAATTATTGGTGAAGCTTGTCATTTCATAGATTTAATCTCTTACTTATGCGATTCTAATGTAGTATCCGTTTGTATGAATGCAATGGGTGAAAACCCTGAAGAAAATACAGATAATGCAACTATTTTATTAAAATATGCCAACGGTACAAATGCTGTTATAAATTATTTTGCTAATGGTAGTAAAGCTTATTCTAAGGAACGAGTGGAGGTATTTCATCAAAACCGTACTTTAATAATGGACAATTGGCGTAAGTTAAAAGGATTTGGTTTTAAAGGAAATAGCGACGCTTCATCCGGACAAGATAAAGGACATCAAAATCAGTTTAATTTGTTGATAGAAAGAGTTTTAACTGGAGGTGAAGCAATTGTACCTTTGGATAGTATCGTAAATACCACTAAAGCTTCTTTTGCCGCTATCGAAAGTTTAAAAACTGGTGAGTGGGTTAAATTGTAAATTCAATAAATTATTTATAACATTTTGAAGCAATTTAACTCAAAAATAATTGCAATTGATGCCACCAGAAATAAATCAGGTGGCTCAGTTTTGCATATTATTAGCTTGTTAAAATATTTTGATCCCAAATGTTATGATATTGAAACTATACACCTGTTTGCATACAAAAACTTATTAAAACAAATACCTAATTATCCTTGGCTGGTAAAACACGAACCTCATCAAACAAACAAAAATATTATTTCACAATTGTTTTGGCAAAAATATATTTTCCCTAAACAACTTAAAAATATAGATTGTGACTTGTTATTTAGCACTTCTGGTGGTAGTTTGTGCAGATTTAAACCCTATGTAACAATGAGTAGGGAATTGTTATCGTTTAACCAAAAAGTTTTAAAAAGATATCAATTTTCTGTGAGATGGTTAAGACTCATTTTTTTAAGATATATTCAATTATCATCGTTTAAAAATGCGGATGGAATTATTTTTTTAAATGAATATGCCTAGTGTAATTTTTCAAGTTATCAAAAAATAAATTGCGATTACACAATTGTAAATCATGGAGTTTCCAAAATATTTAATTTTGAACCTAAATTAAAAAACAACTTACAAACTGCAAATGAAATTGTTGTAAGTTATGTATCTAATGCCGAATTATATAAAAATATAGAACAAGTAATAAAAGCTGTTTATCTTTTAATACAAGAAACCAAATTACCTTATAAATTAAAACTTTTAGGCACTAAAAATGGGCACAAAAATGCATTAAAAGTAATTTATGAATACATTAAATTATATGACCCTAATTTAAATTTTATACAGATAACAGATAAATTATCACATCAAAATTTAGTTGATTACTTATCTCAAACTGATATTATAGTTTTTGCATCATCTGTAGAAAATATGCCCAATACTTTAATGGAAGGTATGGCTTGTAAATTACCTATTGTTTGTTCAAATATTTCGCCAATGCCCGAAACTGTTGGAGATGCTGCTTTATTTGTGAATCCCGAAAATTCTGAAGAAATAAAAAATGCTATTTTAAATTACACCTTAGATTATAATTTAAGGGTTAGTAACGCAAAAAAAGCTTTTGAAAACAGTAAAAAGTTTTCGTGGGAAAAAACATCAAAAGATACATTTACTTACTTACAACATATTTTAAAAAACCATATCACACAAAAAAATGTCGGTAAATAAGTTAAAATATTTATTTTTTTAAGCGACAAATGGTTTAATATTTTGTTGTTTTACTACAATAATATTAAGCTAAATCATCCTTTGTATATCTTAAATTTAAAAAATCCATCCACCTTTCACGAAAAAATTTTATGGCTTAAAATGTATTTTCGTGTGCCAAATCATACTATTTATTCGGATAAAATTAAGGTTAGACAGTATTTAAAAAATTTATTTGGAATAGATTACTCTGTACCTTTAATTAATGTTTATGATAAGGTTGATGAAATAAATTTTAATGAACTTCCAAATAAATATATCCTAAAATGTAATCATGGTTCATCTATGAATATTATTGTTCGTGATAACTTAAAGATTAATCAAAATGAAATAAAAAATCAATTAAATAATTGGTTAAAAACAGATTATGGATTAATTGGACGTGAGTATCAATACAAAAACATCGAACGTAAAGTATTAATTGAAAAACTTTTATATTATGACGAAAATAATACTTTAATTGATTACAAATTATTTATGTTTAATGGTAAACTTAAATTAATACAGTTAATGTTAAAAGAAAATGGAGTTGAAAAAAAGAATTTTTACGATGAAAATTGGAATTTATTAGATTTACAAACCACCAATACACCTATTTCATCAGATGTCAAAAAATCAATTCATTTTAATAAAATGTTAATGATTGCAGAAAATGTAGCACAAAATTTTTATCATATCCGTGTAGATTTTTATGCCATAAGAGATGAATTTTATTTTAGCGAATTAACTTTCCACGATAGCGGAGGTTTTAATGGTTTTAATAAATTATCATGGGATTTAAAATTTGGTAAAGAATTAAGTATTCCTATTGAAAGTAAAAAACAAAGGGACTAAAAGTCCCTTTGTTTTTTAGTAGTTATACCAATTGTATTTTAAAATGAGCTTAACGAATTTTAAAATTTACAATGGTTAATGGCGGTTGAATATTCCGTAGCATATTTTAAGGAACTTGCGACATTAAAATAACTTGCGGAAAATTAGATTAAAAAGCTTTTAAGAGTTTAGCGAATTAAAAGCTTATTTTAATCTTTATTCGGTGTTATTTAGCTCTATTTAATGGTTTTCGTAAATTTTTCGCCACAACTAAATCTGCTTTTAAATGCCCAAAAAGTAAATCTGTTTTTAATCTAATTGGCACTTTATTTTCATCATCACTTAACCAAATATTCATATCCTCTTTTTCTTTAAAAACTCTACCCTCTTGTACTATAGGCATAAATTTTAAAGTGTTGAAATTTCCAAATGATGTAGATATTACTTCTTTACCTAAAAATTTAACCTGTAAATTATGATTTTCGAAGTCGAAAAATGTAGGAATCGTAAACACATCTCCTGGTTTTGCTTTACTAAAATCCATTGTTCTGCAATAATAAAATGCTCCCAATAAATCCTGAGCATTTTCCTCAATAGAATATTCTTTCCCCTCTATTTTAGCTAAATTTTTATGTTGCAAATAGCTAATATTTTGTTGCATTTTAAACCCATCTTCATCCACTTTACGCACTGCATACCATGGAAACATAGCCTGTTCGTCCATAAAACTTTCGTATCTATCATCCACTTTAAATAACCAGTTAAATCCACCTAAAGTTTTTCCAGTTCCAACCATGTGATACGTAGGACGATTTCTAAATTCTTTTTTTTCATCTGTAATATCTAAAACTATTCGTGCACAATTAATAAAACTGTAAGATAAAACAAACTCCAAATGTTCTCCTCTAACAAAAGGAATATTATTCACTGTTCGAAACTCTTTTTCTGGATTTGAAAAAACAGATAAACTAAACAATACCGAAAAACTCCATACAATTGCTTTCATATGATTATAATTTTAAATTTTTAGTTGCCATATGCTATTCGCCGTTATTCTTTGGTATTTGTGTCCAAACGAGTATTGGCTCATTTCATAATAATTAATTTTAGTAGTAGTAAATTGTACTTTTCAAATTTTATACCATAATTTTACAACTATACAATTAACTATGCATTGGATTTTACACATTGATACCGCAACTACTTGGTGCTCGGTTGCACTTAGTAAAGATAATCAACAAATTGCATTAAAGGAAGCTTGTTCTAATGAAAACGGAAAATATATTCACTCGGAAAAATTACATGTATTTATTCACGAAATTTTAACCGAAAATCAAATTTCTCCTAAAAATCTTAGTGCTATAAGTATAAGTAATGGACCCGGAAGTTACACCGGTTTACGTATTGGAATGGCAACTGCTAAAGGTTTAGCTGCAGGATTAAATATTCCCATAATTACTTTAGATACTTTACAAACTATGTGTGTTGCAGCACAAAAAAAAGGGTCGTTTACTTATTTTTTACCTTTGATTGATGCACGAAGAATGGAGGTATATGGAGCTTTATTAGATAGTAAGAATCAATTTGTTATAGAACCTTTTGCTTGTATTCTCACGGAATTTTATTGGGAGTCCTTATTAAATAACAAGCAAG
>Ga0209358_10004100_pt1 | contig 10537 bp, 9 predicted proteins | sample LauGreFa1BDMLBSN_2_FD_187574 | JGI IMG/M metagenome (GOLD analysis project Ga0209358, IMG submission 187574) | Freshwater lake microbial communities from Lake Michigan, USA - Fa13.BD.MLB.SN (SPAdes) (version 2) | ecosystem: Environmental > Aquatic > Freshwater > Lake | place: Lake Michigan, USA...
GGGCATTGTACTCAAAACATTTCCTATTGCTTTCGCATGTGCATGATCTTCATGCAAACGGAATCGCTCTATCTGCATGGCATGCAAACCGGCTGCGGCAAGGAATCCAGCTTGACGCATTCCTCCACCCATGGTTTTTCTACGTCGACGCGCCTTCAAAATAAAATCTTTCGACCCCACCAAGAAACTTCCAACCGGAGCTGCAAGTCCTTTGCTTAAACAAACGCTTATTGAGTCATAAGCCTTCGCGTATTCTGCTGGAGTCATCTTTGTTTCTTCCAATGCATTGAACAATCGCGCACCATCACAATGCAAAGCCATTCCATTTGCTTTGCACACTTCTTGAATTTTCAAAATCTCATTGAAATCCCAAATGGCTCCTCCCCCTTTGTTCACGGTGTCTTCCGTGCAGACCAAAGACGTGTTCGGTAAGTGAACATCGGCTCTGTTGTTAATGTTCGCCTTCACTTGTTCTGCCGTGAACATGCCACGTGGACCTTCGATTAAACGAACAGAACTTCCGCTGTTCAAGGCAATTCCACCGCCTTCATAAATGTATATGTGAGCAAGGTTGCTGCAAATCACTTCATCTCCCGGACGCGTATGAACGTTTATGGCTATCTGATTCGACTGCGTTCCACTGGTGCAAAACAAAGCGGCTTCCATACCGAACAAGTCTGCTGCATAGGCTTCCAGTGCATTCACCGTTGGATCCTCCCCAAACACATCGTCGCCCACTTGCGCTTCGAACATGGCTTTTCTCATTTCGTCTGAAGGAACGGTGAACGTGTCACTGCGTAAATCAATTATATTCGCCATAGATGTATTCATTTTTAAATCCGAACAAAAATACACGGAATAGCGCTATTCTCTTTTTTCTGTTGCTTTCATTTTCCATTGGTCTAACAAACATTGCCTCCGGGCAACAATGGGGATATGTTGTTTTCAAAGACAAAGGCCTTCACGACAATTCCTTTCAAAACAATTTCACTCCAGCCGCAATTGAAAGAAGGTTTATGCAGAATATTGCCTGGGATGAAAGGGATGTACCTGTTTCAGAAGAATATATTTCTTTGGTTGAAGCCTATTCAGACAGCACCTTCGGAACAAGCCGTTGGCTAAACGCAGCGGTTGTTCGCGCAACAGAAAACAATTGGAATTTCATTTCGAATTTACCGTGTGTTCAGGAAATTGAATGGCTTAAGGAGCAATCACTTCTTTCCGCTGAATTTCCTATTACACTATCCGACAGCTCTTCGGTTCCGACAGACGAAACAACGGAAGCCCGAAATCAACTTGATTTATTGGAACCTAAGCAATTCAGCGAGCGCGAGCTCTTCGGGAAGAATACCATCATTGCAATTTTCGATGCTGGATTCACCGGTGCCGACAAAGTGGATCAACTTTCGCATTTGTTCAAGAACAATCAAATCGCAGCCACAAAAGATTTCTTAAAAAAAACCGAGCAAGTATATTCCCACTCTATCCACGGAACAGAAGTTCTGACATTTTTAGCGGGAAAGAACGACTCTGTTCAATTCGGATTAGCCACAGAAGCAACATACCTCCTTGCGCGAGTAACACCCAACATGGGATTCTTTCGCTTCCTGAATGACGTTCAATGGATACAAGCGCTAGAATGGGCCGATGAAAAAGGTGCGAGTTTGATCAACTCTTCCCTAAGTTTTACCAATCAACTTTACGAGCGAAGGGATTTAAATGGAAGGACATGCAAAATTAGTATTGCAGCGAACACCGCCATGGACAAAGGGATTCTAGTGGTTAATGCTGCTGGGAATGAATTTCAAAACAGTTGGGAAATCATTGGTGCTCCAGCAGATGCTGAACGCATTTTAACTGTTGGATCTGTTAATCCAACAACAGGATATATTTCCAGTTTCAGTTCAGTTGGTCCAACTTCAGACGGGAGATTAAAGCCCGACGTCTGCGCTCCAGGAGAACTGCTTTATCCGGAAGAAGATGGTGATGACAACTACAAAGCCATTCAAGGAACTTCGTTTGCAACACCTTTGGTATGCGGATTTGCAGCATGTGTGCGTCAACTTCATCCTGAATGGAATACTCAAAAACTTTGGGAAGAAATTCGTAAGAGCGGATCGCTTTATCCGCACTTCGACTACGCGCACGGATTCGGAATTCCAAGAGCGAGTTATTTCTTTTTCGAAGATGAAGAAAAACCGAATGTTTATTCGGTTCAATTCACCTTGGACAGCTTAAACTGCAATAACGTTTTAACCATCAGTAGAAATGACACCTTAGAAATTCAAGAAAATTATTCTTCTCCAGTAGCCTTCATTCAATTCATAAAAGCAACAGGAGAAGTATTTAAGTACAACGTTTCTCGTCCGCAAAACAAAGTGATTGCTTCGATTCCCGCTGAGGAATTCAAAGGGTGTAAACTTCGCGTGGTATACGATCGTCACTTCTTCGAAATACCTATTCCACAGCCATGAGGTATGCTTTGCTATTTCTGTTTGCTGTTGGAATAACGTTTCAATCGACAGGACAAACAATTCTGTTTGAGTCGACAATCGATTCTGTCATGAAAAGAACTCGAGACTATCGGTTGGAAGGTGTTAACATTGACAATTACTCTTCTTTCTATTACGAAATTGGAAATTTCATTCCCAACAACAAGCATCTTTCGAAAAACCAAAAACTTGAATTGGGTAGAAGCTTTTCCTGCGGATACACCTTCAAAAAAGACCTTGCGGAAATGTCGTCATTCGTATTCGGTGCTGGCTATTACAGAAGAACGCAACGCTTGAATTCTAATTACCCCATTCAATCTTTCGAGCCCGACAGCAGCTGGAATCGAGCGAAGTTCAGTTCAAATGCATTCAATGCACAAATTCGATTACGTCGTTATCTTTTGAAGCAGGGAAGTCAGACCAATTGCTACTTCGAATGGGCTCTGGAGGGTTATTATTTTTTCAATACACGTTATCTCGGAGTGAAAAAATTAGACGATGCTAAATTGAAACGCATTGAAAACAATCCGACAGGAATTAATTCTGTGCAATATGCCTCATCACTTAAAATTAGTTTTAGCACCTTGGCCATAGGCGTGCGGTATTTTCCTGAAGAATTATTCTCAAGTGGAAAATTCGCAAATGAAGACTACGGGAATTGGAGCATTTACTTCACTGTAAATCTTCCTGGTTCGAACAGGAAAAAGAAATAATATTTATTGAATAAACTTCCATTCGGCAGCTTCGGCATGCCACTTGCCTGTTCCGGTATCGCTGTTCACCTCACACAATGCATGTTCGTGTCCGTTAGAAATAAATAACCAAGGAGCCTTCAAAACAGAATTGTAACGCAAGGTTTGACTCAATACAGCCTCTTCAATTTTCACTGTGGGAGCTTTGAATTCGGCAATGAGCAAGGGAAATGCTTCTCGTGTGTACAATACCAAATCGGCTCTTCGTTTCATTCCATGAAAAACAACTTCAGTTTCAACACCTATTCTTCCCTTCGGGAAATTCAAATCGTGAATAAAAAAATGAATGGCATGCTGACGAACGAATTCTTCGGGGGTAAGCGCTACCCATTTGTTACGAACAATGTCCCACACTTCACGCGAGGATTCACCGCGAATGCGGAACGAATAAGAGGGAAATTGGAAATTGAGCATAAAATTCAGTTGTGCAAATTAGTGTATATTTTTCAAGATTGAAATGTTGTATCTCCACTAGACTATTCCCGATATTTGCAAGACATGGAACACTCGCTAATCATTCGTGACATTCAAATGGGCAATACTGCCCCTGTTTATCTTTTGCACGGCGAAGAGGCGTTCTTTATAGATCTTATTGCTGATGCCATTGAAGATAAAATCCTCGATGAAAGTGAAAAGGCTTTTGGCCTAACTGTTTGTTACGGAAAAGATTCAAACTTAGAGTCCATTGTTTCCATGGCGAAGAGTTTCCCTATGATGGGGAATAAGCAAGTGATTATCGTGCGCGAGGCTCAAGATCTAAAATGTTGGAAGAAAGAAGAGTTGTACAAATGCTTGCTTAATTATCTTGAAAATCCAACGCAAAGTACTGTTCTCGCATTTTGTCATAAAAACGGAAAAGTCGATGGCCGTTCTTCTATTTTCAAAACGTTAAAGACCAAAGCGAAAACCTTTGAATCGCTTGCCATTAAAGAAAATCAGCTGCCCACTTGGGTTCAAAATATTGTTAAAGACCAAGGCCTTGTTATCCGCGGAACTGCAACACAATTACTCGCCGATTACTTAGGTTCAGACCTTCACAAACTCACCAATGAAATTTCGAAGCTGAGTATCGTTTTGAATCCAGGGGAGGAAATCACCACTCAAATTATTCAAGATCACATAGGGATTTCCAAAGACTTCAACGTTTGGGAATTGCAAACGGCACTCATTCGCAAAGATGTTATGAAAGCGAATCAGATTATTAACTTCTTCGAGAAAAACCCGAAAGATCATCCGTTGTTTCAAATCATTCCTGCACTGTATAGCTTTTTTGCTAAGCTGTGTGTGATTCAAAACAGCACCAACAAAGACGTTGCATACAAAGAATTGGGCGTTAATTATTACGCAGCTCAGAACTATAAAGAAGGAGAAAAAAATTATTCTCCAGGGAAATCTGAACGCATAATCAAATACTTTAGAGATGCAGATGAGCAGCTCAAGGGATTAAAGGGAAACAGCATGTCGCACGGCGACATTATGCGTGAGTTGGTTTTTAAAATAATGCACTAGCGAATAAGTGAACCGGCTGTGAACATTTCATTCTTACCGTCTTTGCACAAAGCATAGGTAAATCCACTTCGTAATCCGTACCCTCCGATATCACCGGCCTTATCAACTGCTAACACACCGACTTGATACTCGTCGACCATAAACGCGTTATTCGATTTCAATCGTGCTATTGCTTCCTCACACGCTTCTTGCGCGCTAGCGCCTTGACGCATGAGTTCAACAACCAAGAAAGAAGTACACGAACGAATAACGGTTTCACCAAGACCTGTGCAAGTGGCTCCTCCAACTTCATTATCTATATAAAGACCTGCTCCAATAATTGGGCTGTCTCCCACTCTTCCGTGAAGTTTGTATGATAATCCGCTTGTGGTGCACGACCCGGAAATACGTCCTTCATAATCCATAGCTAGCAGGCCAATGGTATCGTGATTTTCAATATTAATAATTGGTTTGTATTGCGAAGTCTTCAACCATTCTTTCCAGGCCTTGTTTGCCTCGGGATTCACGTAATCGTTGTATTTGAACCCTTGTTCCAATGCGAATTGCTCAGCACCCTTACCTACTATCATGGCGTGTGGTGTTTTTTCCAAAACCGCACGCGCTATTGAAATAGGATGCTCGAAACCTTGCACGAACGCCACTGAACCCACCTTGTGCTGCCAGTCCATGATACATGCATCTAATGTTGTTCTTCCTTCTCTATCGGGCAATCCGCCGAGTCCTACGCTCAGTCCGGTTAGATCAGACTCAATCTTCCATACTCCCATTTCTGCCATGTCAAGCGCGTTGCCTCCTTTCTTCAAAGTATCCATAGCCGCGTCGTTTGCAAGAATGCCGTGATCCCAAGTTGAAAGGACAAGTCCTTTGGTGTAACGTACCTTTTCTGTTGGCTTTTTCTTTTTTTCGCTGAATGAAAAAAGAGCGGGAGACATTCCTAATAGAGCTCCTGTCGCAACTAACTGACCTAAAAATTTCCTTCTGTTATTCGACATTTATTTTACTACAAATGGGGTTCTATATACTCCTCTTTCACCAATCACCTGAACGAAATATACACCTTGCGGGAAAGCCGATGCATTGAAAAATAATTTAGATTGCTCTGGCGATAAAACACCTGAATACACTTCTTCCACTCTTCTTCCTTGAGCATCTAGAATGTATGCCTTCACTCTTTGCGAAGCACGAACACTGAATTCAACGCAAGTCATTTCACTTGCCGGGTTCGGATAAAGACGTGAAAATTGGAAAGCTTCTTCGTTCACAACATTTCCAGCAAATACATCGAAACTCCAATAACCTTCAGGCGCAGCAATAGGGCGTTGAAGAACTTTTCCAGTCGCAGCTTCTCCTTCAACATAATAATACACACGCGTTCCAGCAGGCTGCGCTGGAATAAATCCTTCCCAGTTGTTGCCTCCAATATTTACCATGTTCACTTGCGTGTATGCTCCTGTTAAAGAAGTTTTCCAATACATTCTGCCTGCAGCAACACCGTCGCGGTGGTTCATGTATGCCAAAACACTGTAATCGGTTGTTGTGTTGTCTGTATCTTGAAGGGGATTGTGACTAATTAAAAGCGGGTTGGCAACACCTACGCTATGAGTGATGCAATGAATCGCGCCACTCGCAGAAATGATGTTTTCGGGTTGATTATCGCAATCTATTCCAACAATTTGATATCCTGGCAACATCTCTTGCCAAATGCGTAACGCTGTGGTGTCGTATTGCTCGCGGTAAATAGGAAGAATTACCATCTTGTTTACGAAAACAGCATTGGTGTATGTTCGGTATGACGCTGGAGGATTCGAACTTGGCCAATTTCCCGCTACGCTAGGAGGCATAGGAATGCGAACGGTCTTGTATGGCTCTCCCCATTTATTCATGAAGTTAGAAACCACATAGTCCATGTTTGCATTGATCTGCGGACCGTCTGAAATGTTAGCAGGATATTCTCCCACAAGCAAGGTCTGCTCGTCAATTAATTTCATGTGCATGTCAACGTGATGAATACCATCGAAGGGAAGCGTAGGCATTTTAATGTATCTGTCTACACCAAGATAGGTTTCTGTAATTGCATCTATTTCAGCTTCGCTTTTTGCTGTAACTCCGTATGGATTTCCTGCAGCATTTTCTTCCAAAACAAGTTCTGATATGATTGCTGTTCCGAAACCATCACTCATCCAATTACCGCCTGTGTTCACAAGATCATCAGGTGCTGCCGTTGTTGTGTACATATCAAGTCCTAAATAATCAGCAATGTATTGCGGAGAAGAATTATCGTTCGGTCTTGTTGGGCGATTGTAAATCCAGTCGACCAAAAACAAATCTTCTACCTCATTGGAATAGGCTGGGTTTGCGCCGTAATCGCGCATCCAAACTGAATCATAACTCGCAGGAAGAATAATTACATTGTTCAAATCTGTAAATGCTGGTCCGCCTGCTGTTCCGTATAAGTAAGCCTCTGTGGCTGCAACATCTTCCGATAGAATGATCACTAGCGTCTGCGTGCGCGCAGCGGCTACAATTTGTTTTAAAATGGAGGGGTACGAAATCCATGAAATTGTTAAGCATTGAATCTCTTCCCATTCGGCCATGGCGCGAATGTTTGTGAAAGGCGGAGGAGATTCAATTCCTCTGTCGCTGTTCAAAATTGAAAAATCACCATGAGCAATTTGCTCAATTTCTTGCGGAGTTAGATTTCGCGGCAAGGTGACTTGGCTTTGCGCAGACGAACCAAATAGAAGAATAAATATAAATACTGAAACTGACTTTCTCATAGCTATAAAATTTCAGGTTGAAAATTAGTCATCAATTCATCAACTTCTACAAGTTAATGAATAAATTATTCGACTGAAAAGGCATCGCATACAAACTGTCAAGAAGAAAACTAGACCCTGAACTTCCGTTGGCTACGCAGTTATATTTGATCCACTTCCCGCCATAAACAGCACATTGAAAGGTCGTGTCTGCTAGATTAGTGAAGGTCTTCACCTCGTTAGAACAACAAACACATTCGAAATTCGCATTGACCCAATTGAATTGAATGACACTAGCCCCTGATCCGTTGACTAGCGTCACATTCACACTTGATTCTGGCCACAATGCAATGTCTTTTTCCACTTCAACTTCATTTCGAAGCTGATCAGGAGAAACGGTTATTTCTTTTCCGAAATAAAACTCTCTTGACACCACAAGCCTCGCCTCAACAATGTTTTCCTTCTTCCATTCCAACGAATAATTCCCATTGACATCGGATTGTGTTGCGTCTGCTTCAATAAAGTAATTGGTTAGAATACCATTAACCAGGGCCTTCTGCTCAATTGAAACACCGACATATGGAAGTGCTATTCCTGAAGATGCGTCCTTCGTTAGACCGCTGATCTTGAAATTATTCGACTCTTCCTTGCAGGAAAACAAAACAGAACAACAGAGAAGTGCTGCGCAAAAGTTCTTCATTTCGACGCCAATTTATAATGCTCAAAAATGGCCAAAATCTTATTTACGAAATTCACCGGCCCTACTCCGTTTAAATATCCATGCTTCACACACGACATGGCGTAATACTGTCTTTGAGCTTTTAGCATTAATGCGTCTGCAACATGTCCTTCCCATAACGTGTCGTTCCTCCCGATTTGTTTTGCAATGCACATGGCATCTAGGATGTGCCCGGGCCCGCAATTGTAACTGGCCAAGATGAATTTTATTCGCTCTTCAGGGTTGCGCACTCTTTGCGCCCAAAAGTTATCTAAGTTGTGTAAATATTTAGCGCCTGATTGAATATTATTATCTGGCGGACAAAGCGTATCGCCGTCATATTTCATAATAGTCGCAGGCATCAGTTGCATGAGTCCGCGCGCACCTGCCCAAGATTCTGCATTCGGATTAAATCCAGATTCTACAAAGCTTAGAGCGGTGAGCAATCTCCAATCCCAACCTACAATAGGTGCGTGAGCTTTGTACAATGAATCGAATGGGGAAAGAGCTCCGGCCTGAACAGGAGGCATGGAAAAGAATCGCTGCACACCACCCGACCAATTCTCTTCAGCACGACCAAAATATCTACGGTACAACTTGTTTATAAAACGACTTCCGTTTTTTCCGGCTATAAAAGCATTTAAGCGTTCTTGCAGCAAGTAGGCATTTGGCCGAACAGCCCAGCCTATGTCTTCGTCTTCGCTCAACTCGATGGACATATCGAGATTCGGATAATCTTCAAAACTTAAAAATGCCAAACTCTTATCTGTAATAGTTGAGGGTACCGCACCGCTCGCCACTTCTTGAAGTAATTCTTCGGTCCCCACCTTTCCGCTTGCTTCAATCACTTGAAGAGTAAGACCTGTATTCTTAGTTATTTCTTCAAGCTTTCGATAAAACGAAGAATACGCATGCACGTGAATAGGCAAGCGATCCAATTCATTTATTCCGTGAACAACGATTCCGTTTTCAAGTAATTTATTCGATGTATCTCTCCGCTGAACCAAAACTTGTTTGGTCTGATAAATTGGCGGAGAAAAGGCTAAAAAGCGTTTGCGCTGATCTGTAATCGTGAGGTTCGAAGCGATGATATCTCCTTCACCACGATAAAGCATTGCGAACATACTGTCGAGGTTTTCAATCACACGTACTTCCAACTTAACCTTTAAAAATTTCGCAAACTGTTTGGCCAATTCATAATCGAAACCTTTCGGTTCTTCCTTGTAGAGATAATAGGTTGACGAACTGTTTTCAGTAAGAATAATCAGTTTTCCTCTTGAGCGAATACTGTCTAAATCCAAGTTCACCAATTCGGGTAAATTGGGATCTTGTTCAAACTCCTTCAGCTTTTTCTTCGGTGCAAGAAGAGTAAACATAAAAGCCACGCCACCAAGCAAAGCCAGAGAAACTAGGATAACACGCCAAACAGATTTCTTCAATGATTTCAGGTTTCTTCCGCGAGCGAATCGCGAAAGGGTTACATACAAACTTAATCAATTTTATTTTCATGCAGAAGCGCCAAACGCTTCAACTCAAATTCACGTTTCAACTCTTCGAAGAATGTCGGGAAATATGCTGAAGCCATTTCCACATAATCTTCAAAAAAATCTCCCGCTGCTAGCAACGATTCACCGCGAGGAATGCGATTTCCCATTTGACGAACAATGACTGCCATTCCAACCGGATGAGCGTATTTCATCATGAATTCTTTGTCTTTCATGTGGAAGAAATAATTCTTCATTTTATCTGGAAAAGATCCTTCGTGCTTATTCAAAACACCTAAAGTGAATTGCTGAAACTCTTCCAACTTTCTTCCTGAATGACTGTGAAAATCTTTCGCCAAGAAATGATCAAAAACCAAGTCAATGAGCACACCGCTATACAAACCCAAATTCGGACGGTATGCAGCGCGCAGTTCCTTCACCAAATCGTGTGTATCTGTGAATGAATCGACCCATCGATGAAGAAGAATTCCTTTACGAATATCCGGACTGTATAAATTGAAATCATTGCCCTTCACTGCATCTGCAATGAACTGTCCAACCATTTCCTCTTCATTGTCGCAAGAAAGGTACAAGTGGGCCAAATGATTCATTCAACAAAGAACGAAGTTTAACTCTTTGGGTGAAGTATCTTTGCCTAAGTTATTTTAAATACATGACCTTAATAAAATCTATTTCCGGATTTCGCGGAACCATTGGAGCTGTTCCGGGTGAACACTTAACTCCGCTCGACACCGTGAAATTCACGGCGGCTTTCGCTGCATTTCTTCAACATAGAAACAACAAACAACATATTTCAATTGTAGTT
>Ga0209358_10004108_pt1 | contig 10528 bp, 9 predicted proteins | sample LauGreFa1BDMLBSN_2_FD_187574 | JGI IMG/M metagenome (GOLD analysis project Ga0209358, IMG submission 187574) | Freshwater lake microbial communities from Lake Michigan, USA - Fa13.BD.MLB.SN (SPAdes) (version 2) | ecosystem: Environmental > Aquatic > Freshwater > Lake | place: Lake Michigan, USA...
ACTTTGGAAGGGGTGAATCAATACTTGAAGAGAGGAGAAGAATCAAAGAGCAAACAATCCAAAGCAGAAGACTACAACACAGATGTGAAACCGTTTAAACTTTAAAACCATTGAGCCAATCTCTCCTTTAAGAAATTAACCCATCTGTCTCAAACCATTTGAAGACGGACAGGGACAGATCAAAGCTGATGTTTTGGGCGTACCAATTGCACCATTCGTTGACCATGAACTTACTTCTCAGGGCTTGGCTGCAATACTATCTGTGGCCACTGGGCAGGTGGCTGATTTGGTAGAAGCTAGTCGGCGCTTTAACGCTATAGAGCGATAGATCGAACCGCAACAGTCAACACGCGGAGCACATCGAGCGGCTTACGAGCGCTACAGGTCCGCATCGGCATGCCTTGAGCCTAGCTTCGTAAGTGCCTCGATTACCTGATTTTAAACATGTGAGGCTAACTGAGCACAAAATTAAGTTGCTTCCACATTTGCTTCCACACTACTTTAGAACGCTTGCAACCTATTGATTTGTAATAGGTTTTATTTCTTGAAGCTGCTCATAATCCTTTGGTAGCAGGTTCAAGCCCTAGTGGGCCCACCAAATTGAAAAATCCCCTTTCAGTCATGGTGGGGGTTTTGTCTTATTGATCCTTGATTGAGTTGGCTTGTTATGCTTAGATTGTTTAAAAATCAAGATCACAAAAGATGAACATCAACGCTGATAACAGTCAAAGGGTCGTGATCAATCACCACGACTTGCCCTGGATCCCTAGCCCCGAAACAGGCGTAGAAAGGCGCATGCTAGCGCGCCAAGGCGATGAAGTGGCAATAGCAACTTCCATCGTTCGCTATCAGGCGGGCTCAATGTTTCAAATGCACACCCATGATTTGGGTGAAGAAATCTTGGTATTGGAGGGCACCTTCAGCGATGAATCGGGCCATTATTCTGCTGGCACCTACAGCATGAATCCACCGGGTTCAGCGCACGCACCATACAGTGAACAGGGGTGCACTCTGTTCGTGAAGTTGCGGCACTTAGGTCCAGATCAAATTAAGCGTGAAGTCGTTGATACCCATTCAGCCACTTGGTATCAGGGCATGGTTGATGGCCTGACTGTGATGCCACTGATGCAACAAGGCAGTGGTTCCACGCTGGTCCGTTGGGCGCCTCAAACTTACTTCAATCCACACAGGCACTATGGCGGCGAAGAAATCTTTGTGGTTGATGGCGTGTTTGAAGATGAGCATGGACGATATCCCGCAGGTTCGTGGATCAGAAGCCCTCATATGAGTTTGCACAAACCTTTCAGCAAAGAAGGTTGTACTATTTTTGTTAAAACTGGACACCTGCTAAGCTAGGTTGCAGTCCAAACTTAACCATCCAATAAAGGAAAACAATGTTCAGTCACGTCATGCTCGGTGCCAACGATCTAGATGCATCCAAAAAATTCTACGATGCCGTTTTGAACACCCTCGGTATTGGCCCCGGCGTCATCAACAACAACTCACGTTATTTCTACAGAACGCCTAAAGGTTCTTTTTCAATTACCAAACCTTTAGATGGCCAGCCTGCAACGCCTGCAAATGGCAGTACGATTGGATTTCTAGCAGAGACCCTGGAGCAGGTTCACGCATTCCATGCAGCTGGCATTGCCAACGGCGGCACCACTTGTGAAGATCCACCAGGACCCCGCGAAGGCTCATTTGGTACTTTGAACCTGGCCTATCTGCGCGATCCAACGGGCAATAAGATTTGTGTGTTGCACCGCCCAGTTAAGCCAGCCTAATTTAAATCTTGACGGTGTAATTCAAGGCCATTCGGCCACCGTCTACCGTGATCACTTCGCCAGTGATGTAGCTAGCTGCATCGCTGGCCAAGAAAGCAACCACGTGGGCCACTTCAGATGGATCGCCTAATCGCTTCATCGGTGTGCGGCCAAGTATTTTGTTGCGAGCCTCGTCGCTTGTTAAAACTGCCTTGCTTGCCAACTCGGTGGCAATTGTGCCCGGTGCTACAGCATTGACCCGAATGCCATCATCGGCCAATGCCAGAGCCATGGCACGGGTCAATTGATTGAGGCCGCCTTTGCTGACGTTGTATGAGGCAATTTCTGGTATGGCCAATACACCGTTGACAGAACTCATGTGAACAATGGCACCCCCGCCTTTTTCTTTCATGACGCGCGCTACAGCTTGCCCCATTAAAAATGCGCCTCTTAAATTAACTCGCAAGACTTCGTCAAAATCGGCTTCGGTCACTTCTAAAAATGGTGCAGCCTTGAAGATGCCAGCGTTACTAACCAAAACATCAATTCGACCAAAACGCTCAAGCACTTGAGCGATCAATGCGTCGACCTCTACTTTGTGGCCAATGTCGCTGGCAATGAAGAGAACTTCGTGGCCTTGTTGTTGCAATTGCGATTGAAGTGATTCGCCCCGTTCTTTGTGCACATCAACAAAGATGACTCTTGCGCCTTGTTCCAAAAATAGACGAACACAGGCTTCTCCAATGCCTTGGGCGCCCCCCGTGATCAGGCACACTTTTTTGTCTAGGCCATAAGAAATTTTGTTCATGCTTGCCATGTTCCTTCGTTAATTTTCCAGTCTAGCGCAAGGGCTAGCAGGGCAGTCGCCCAGAAAATCATGTCGTCATTGCGCGCACTGCTTGGTTACAAATATTTCGTCGGTGTTTTCCCTTGCGTGATGAACATAAAGCTTCACAAAAGAGCTTATTTTTTCGTAAGTTATCTGTCAGAAAACTCGATTTCTCCAATGAGGAGCTCGCAGTGAAGAACTGTCAATTTAAATTTACTCAATTTAAAAAAGGGCTTTCTTTTGATTAGGCAGAGAAGAGGCTAATTCCTAGAATCCGCCAAATTCATTTGACTTAAGTCAAGAAAGTTTTATGTTGCTAGCTGTTGTCATTGCCAAGAGTTTGATCGAGCTTTCTCTCATGTTCATCGTCGGGCGATTCCTTTTGGGATTGTTGGCGGGCCCCAATCGAGACAACAATGTTTTCTGGCAGCTGCTGGATGTCGCTTCTAAACCTGCACTTTGGATTACACGAAAGATCAGTCCCAAACTGATCTTGGACCAACACATCCCTTTGGCCACAAGTAGTTGGCTCATCATTGCTTGGGTGGTGGTGGTTCAAATGAAAATTGAAATGTGCCTTGAGATGGGAATTGCAGCATGTCAGTGAACACCCATCTTGCCGACGGCAACACCCACACGTCTAGCCGAAGCCGATGTTTGTGGTTGAAGTTCAAGGCCAAAACCTTGTTGGTATTTGGCCTGCGTGTCAAAGCCTATGAAGTTTTTGAAGAGATTCTCTCGCTACAACCAAACGATGTTTTGGCTCTCAATAGTTTAGGTTTCGAAGACTTGAACAATCGTCGTCTTCAACAGGCATTGAATTACTTTGAGCGCGCCTTGGTTCAAACACCCAACAATGCCAACGCGCATTTCAATGTCGGATTTGTGTGCGATGAGCTTGGACGCACCCAAGAAGCTGAAGTGGCATTCAAAGCAGCTTTAGACATCGATTCAAAAATGGACCGCGCTTGGTACGGCTTGGGCTTGGTGCAGGTGCGTCAACGAAAGCTAGAGGACTCTTTAGTGGCCTTTAAGCGCAACACTGAATTGCAATCTATGAGCCCCTACGCCTGGTACCAAATGGCACGGGTTCACATGGAACTGAATCAACCAGAAAAAGCTTTGGAAGTGATGCGCCATCTGAAGGGTTTTGAGCCCAAAGTGGCGGCGCAATTGGAGAGAGAAACAGGGCTGAAATTAGATCAGCCCACATGAAGTTAGAGGCCAGACATGCTGGCTGAGCAAGTTGAGTGAGAGAGTCGGTATTTTTAACAAAAAAGGAGATGACGATGCAACTTACGGAAAGGCACCAGGAATACTGGGGCAAGAATTTAAGAATCACGGGGCTCTTGCTGGCCCTTTGGTTCTTTGTAACTTTCGTGCTTTTGTATTTCGCCCGCGATTTAACTTTCAGTTTCTTTGGATGGCCATTTTCGTTTTGGGTTGCTGCCCAAGGTGCATTGATCGTCTACTGCCTGATTATTTGGTACTACGCACGCTACATGAATAACCTTGACAAGGAATATGGCGTTGCAGAAGGAGAAGAGTCATGAGCGTTTTTGGAGGAGAGGGCCAATCCCAAGGCCAGTTTCAGAAATCTCTGAACAAAGTTTTCATTTTCTACGGCGTAGGTTTCGCAGCCTTCGTCATCGTGCTTGCATTCCTTGAGCAAATGGGCATGCCCAAAGAGTACATTGGCTACGCCTTCTTGGCTGCCACGGTGCTTTTGTACGGGGGTATTGGTGTGATGAGTCGCACCAACGATGCAGCCGAATACTATGTGGCCGGCCGTCGTGTGCCCGCCATCTACAACGGTATGGCCACCGGCTCTGACTGGATGTCAGCAGCGTCCTTCATCGGTATGGCTGGCACGTTGTACCTCACAGGTTATGGCGGCTTGGCCTTCATCTTAGGTTGGACGGGTGGCTACTGCTTGGTGGCCTTGTTCTTGGCGCCTTACCTGCGTAAGTTTGGCCAGTTCACCATTCCAGACTTCTTGGGTGCTCGCTACGGCGGCAACATGGCACGTCTGATTGGTGTGTTTGCGGCCATCTTGGTGTCCTTCGTTTATGTGGTGGCCCAAATCTTCGGCGTAGGCTTGATCACTGCACGTTTAACAGGCTTGTCCTTTGACGTGGGTGTGTATGTCGGCTTGGCCGGTATTTTGGTCTGCTCATTCTTGGGCGGTATGCGCGCTGTGACCTGGACTCAGGTGGCCCAATACCTCATCTTGATCGTTGCCTACATGATTCCTGTGGTGTGGCTGTCGGTGAAACACACCAGCAATCCTGTGCCTCAGGTTGCTTATGGCTACTTGCTTGAAAAAGTGACAGCCAAAGAAGAGCAATTGTTGAAAGATCCCAAAGAACTTGAAGTTCGCGGTATTTTCAAAGCACGCGCTGATGCTGCGGCAGAAAAACTGAAAGACGTTCCTGCATCGATGGCCGCTGACAAAGAAGCAGCCACTAAGAAGTTGGAAGAGCTGAAAGCTGCCAATGCGCCCGCGTCTGAAATCAAGGCTGCTGAAACAGCCCTTGCAGCTTTGCCAAAAGACGAAGCGGCTGCCAAAGCGGCTTACACCGCTGCTCGCACGTCCAACACGGCGCGTGCAGCACCACCCTTGCGACATGCTGAGCCATTCCCTGGCAAAGATGATGCAGCCCGAGACATTGCACGTAAGAATTTCTTGGCCCTGGTGTTCTGTTTGATGATTGGTACGGCCGCTTTGCCGCACATTTTGATGCGCTTCTATACCGTGCCTTCGGTGCGTGAAGCGCGTGAGTCTGTGGCATGGTCGTTGTTCTTCATCTCATTGCTTTACTTCACAGCGCCTGCCTTGGCGGTGTTGGTGAAGTTTGACATCTACACGCTGCTTGTGGGGACCCCCATGGACCAGCTACCGGGATGGATAGCGCGATGGAATGTGGTGGACCCCACGCTGATGGCCGTGTCTGACATCAACAAAGATGGCATCTTGCAGTTGGCTGAAATCCGCTTGGGCGGTGACATTGTGGTGTTGGCTACACCTGAAATTGGCGGCTTGCCGTTCGTGATTTCTGGCTTGGTTGCTGCGGGTGGTTTGGCTGCAGCTTTGTCTACTGCTGACGGCTTGTTGCTGACCATTGCCAATGCTTTGTCGCACGACGTTTACTACAAGGTCATTGACCCTAACGCTTCGGCCAATCGCCGCGTGTTTTTGTCTAAAGTGATTTTGGTGTTTGTTGCCATTGCTGCCGCTTATGTGGCATCACTGCGAATGGCTGACATTTTGTTCCTGGTGTCGGCAGCGTTCTCTTTTGCTGCTGCAGCATTCTTCCCAGCGTTGACCCTTGGCATCTTTTGGAAGCGTGCCAACAAGTGGGGCGCCTCACTGGGCATGATGGCCGGTTTGGGTATTTCTTTCTACTACATGGTTAAGACACATCCTTGGATGTATGGCTTGTTCCACAACGGTAGCTTGACGCCTGAAATTCTGAAGGCCAATACGTGGTGGGACATTGCACCGATCTCTGCTGGTATCTTTGGTGTGCCAGTGGGCTTTGCGGTGATCATCATTGTGTCGCTGATCACAAAAGAGCCAGCCAAAGAAGTTCAAGATTTGGTGGAGAACGTTCGCTTCCCAAGTTTTGACGGTAAGACTTCACAAGGCACGGCGATGCATTAATTGCAGTCTGTTTGCAAGCTCAAACTTGCAAACATGCCGCCATTCGACCCCCGATTGCAATTTGCAATTGGGGGTTTTTTATTTATCTGAAGTCACCGTCAATAATGCCAGCTGCTTTAAGCCTATGAATTTGCTCAGCATTCAAACCCATTTCTTTCAAAATTTCATCTGTGTCTTGACCTAAATCGGGTGCATTCCGGCGATGTCGTCCCGGCGTTAAAGAAAGTTTAGGCACAACACCTGGTACTTTTAAAGTGCTGCCATCGGCCATAGTGATCTGTTGCAACATACCTCTTGCAGCGTAATGCGGGTCTGCAGCGATGTCTGCAATGTTGTAGATTTTGCCAGCGGGCACAGATGCACTGTCCAAGGCTTCTAGAACTTCGTCCACACTTTTTTGCAAGGTCCAAGCTTCAATGGCTTGATCAATTTCTTCAACCCTTGCCACACGTCCTGTGTTGTCGCCTAGCGTTGGGTCATTGGCCAAGTCGGCCCGGCCAATGAGGTTCATCAAGCGTTTGAAAATGCTGTCGCCGTTGCCAGCAATCAGGGCATAAGCGCCTTCTTTGCAGCGGTAGGCATTGGTGGGCGCAATGCCTGGCAAAGCACTTCCAGCAGGGCCGCGTACAGCACCAAAAGCACTGTACTCAGGCAGCAGGCTTTCCATGCAGTTGAACACCGACTCATACAGTGCCACATCAATTACTTGACCTTGACCAGTGACATGTCGATGCTGGAGCGCAAGCAAAATACCGATCACACCGTGCAAGGCGGAGAGTGTGTCACCAATGCTCACGCCCACCCGCACTGGCACGCGTCCTGGTTCAGCTGTTAAGTGGCGCAGGCCGCCCATGGCTTCACCGATGACGCCAAAGCCGGGTCGATTGCGATAGGGGCCCGTCTGACCATACCCACTGATGCGCAAGACAATTAATTTTGGGTTTTGGGCAATGAGGTCGTCCGGTGCTAAGCCCCAAGATTCCATAGCGCCAGGCCGAAAATTCTCAATCAAGACATCGGCTTCCAAAGCCAATTGACGAACGATGCCTTGGCCTTCAGGTTTGCGAAGGTCTAGTGCCAATGAACGTTTGTTGCGCGATTGAACTTGCCACCAAACTGAGGTGCCGTCTTTGAGCATGCGCCATTTGCGCAGCGGGTCGCCACTGTCTGGCGCTTCAACTTTAATCACTTCAGCGCCAAAGTCGGCCAAAGTTTTTGCCGCAAAGGGCCCTGCGATTAACTGACCTAGTTCAAGAACTTTGAGCCCAGAAAGGGCAGAGGGGTGAGGCGTTGTTGGTTGGTTCATGCACTGCAAGTCATTAAAAATTCTTCAAGAAGTCTATTGGTTCTTTCGCGATAAGGCAACGCTAGATGTCCATTGCCAAAACCCTTCAAGGAACTGGCGTGGCGTTATTGTTTAAACTTTATTGAATTTTTTGAAATTAGTCTTGGCACTTACACCTCATCAATTTCCAATGCGTTGTTTGCCACTGTTGATGCTTGGCCTCCATACTGCACTGGTCTCTGCCCAATCCAACGACGCCCAAGAATTAGTTGTTCAGAGTGGTCGCTTGGCGCAGCGACAATTTGACGCACCTGCTTCTATTTATGCCATTGAAGCCGAGGCCATTCGCGGATCGGGTGCGCAAGTCAATTTGTCAGATGTCTTGAATCAAGCGCCTGGTGTTGTCGCGTTGAACCGTCATAACTACGCGCAAGATGTTCAAATTTCTGTGCGTGGATTTGGCGCACGCTCGGCATTTGGCTTGCGTGGATTTCGGCTCATCACCGATGGCATTCCGGCAACCACACCAGATGGTCAAGGACAGGCGTCTACAGTCAGCCTTACCTCCGCAGAAAGAATTGAAGTGCTGACAGGCCCATTGGCACAGCTGTATGGCAACGCGGCGGGCGGTGTAATCCAAGTTTTTTCTAAAGAGCCCAGTCAAACACCTACTGCACAGGTACAAGCGCTAACAGGCAGTGATGGTCTGTCGCGCACCGATTGGCAGTTCAGTCAAAAGTCAGGAAACATTGGCTTCTTGGCCGATTACAGTACCTTTCACATTCAAGGCTACAGAGCACACAGCGAAGCCAAAAGAGAACAGTTGAATGCGCTCATCCGAGTTGATGTCTCGCCGCAAACGAATGTCAAAGTGATTGCAAATTCCTTCAACATGCCTTTTGCCAAAGACCCGCTAGGATTAACGCTTGCACAGTTAACGCTCAATCCAAAACAAGCAGGCAACAATGCCATTGCCAATGACACTCGCAAAACTGTAAGCCAAGAGCAGGTGGGTGTGGTCCTGGCACATCAACTCAATCCGGAAACGCAAGTTCAAGCAAGAATTTATGGGGGTTCACGCGAGAATCTTCAGTATCAGGCAAGTTCAGCCACTGCGGGTTCTTGGGTAAGTCTGGGTCGAGACTTTCATGGCCTCGGATTGCAACTGAAAGGTCGCTTGAATGGGTTAACGCCTCTGCCATCAGATTGGATCGTGGGTTTTGATCAAGATTTTTCTGGCGAACAACGTCAAGGTGGATTGGCTGCCAACGGCATTCAAAAAGGTGCCCTCAATCGCAATGAAATCAATGAGAGTCAAAATCGTGATTTCTTTGCCCAAGCCAACTGGCGTATTTCAAATCAATTCACTTTGATCACAGGCGCGCGTCGCAGCAACATTCACCTCGAGAGCCGCGACGATTATTTGAGCGATGGTGCCAATGGTTCAGGCACTGTGAGTTACAAAGCGGTCAACCCAGTTTTGGGTGTGACATGGCATGTTCATGACACTTTCAATGTGTATGCCAACGCTGGCAAAGGATTTGAGACACCTACGCTGTCTGAGTCAGCGTACACAAAATCTGGCAATACGGTGCTTGGTTTGTTTAACGTTGGTTTGGTGCCTTCTAGAAGCAAACACTTAGAGACAGGTTTTAAGTGGACCCCTAAGGCTCAAATACGTATCAGCACAGCCCTGTTTCAAATCAAGACTGACAACGAAATTGTGACCAGTCTCTCAGCGGGTGGTCGAACAGCCTTCGTGAATTCGCAAAACACATTGCGAGAGGGTCTTGAGATTTCTGCGCGCCATTTCCTTAACAATCATTGGCGCGCGCAACTCACAGCAACGGCCATTCAAGCTGAATTTGGGCAAAACACAAGCCTTGCAGGAAAATCATTGCCAGGCATTCCACAACAACAATTGTTCTCGTCAGTCACTTGGAATGAAGTGGGCTACTTGCGGTCTGCCAGCAGTTCAATGGATGGCAAAGAAGCAAGCTTGGAATGGGTTGCCAGGTCTAAGTTATGGGCAAGTGACAACAACGACATCAGCAGTGCAGCACCCGGATATGGCGTCTTGAATGCCAGGTTTAAACAGCACTTTGTTGCTGGGCACTATCGACTTGAAGCATTCATGGGCATCGACAATTTGTTGAGCAAAAAGGCGGTGAGCTCAGTCATCATCAATCAAGCCAATAAGCAGTATTTCGAATCTGCTTTGCCGCTAAATTGGACACTGGGCGTCACCGCCACCTTACGCTGAAGTTTTACTGCGGTTCAATCTTTGCTTCACGAATAGCTTTGGCCCACTTGGCTGTTTCAGTTTTAGAACGTTGCGCCAAGGCTTCTGGTGAAGCGGGTGCTGTTTCAAAACCAAGTGCAGAAAAACGCTCAAGAATGGCCTTGTCGTTGGCTGCTGCATTGAGTGCGGCATTCAGTTTTTGAATGACATCTGCTGGTGTACCAGCAGGTGCAAACATGGCAAAGTAGGCAATCAACTCATAGTCTTTGAGACCCAAGGCTTCGTTGACTGTGGGCAACTCTGGAATGGCTTTGGAGCGCTGTGTTGACGTCACAGCCAAGCCGCGAATTTTGCCTGCCTTGATTTGAGGCAGCATAACGGCAAAGTCTGCCGAGAACATGTTGACCTGTCCGCCAATGAGGTCGGTCATGGCTGCAGGGCCGCTTTTGTATGGCACGTGTGTCATTTGAATACCAGCCATGCTGGCCAATACTTCGCTGGACACCAATTGCGATGTGCTGGCGCTGGCAAAAGTGACTTGCGTGGGTTTTGACTTGGCCAAGTCGACAAACTCTTTTAAGTTCTTGGCAGGCACATCGTTGTTGACGGCCACAATGAGGGGTACAGAACCCATGTAACCAATGGGCGCAAACGCCGTGTCTTGGTCGTAGGGCAATTTCTTCATCAAGCTTTTAAGGGCTGCATTGGTGCTGTTGGTGCCAATCAGGATGGTGTAACCATCGGG
>Ga0209358_10004109_pt1 | contig 10527 bp, 10 predicted proteins | sample LauGreFa1BDMLBSN_2_FD_187574 | JGI IMG/M metagenome (GOLD analysis project Ga0209358, IMG submission 187574) | Freshwater lake microbial communities from Lake Michigan, USA - Fa13.BD.MLB.SN (SPAdes) (version 2) | ecosystem: Environmental > Aquatic > Freshwater > Lake | place: Lake Michigan, USA...
TATCAATCGTTTCGTTAGTTCTAGTCAATCCTTTCAATGCCTCATATGGATTTGGATATCCTTCTCTTCTTAAAATTGTTTGAATTGCTTCTGCTACTACAGCCCAGTTTTTATCTAAATCTTCATGAAATTTAGGTTCGTTTAATAGTAATTTATTCAATCCTTTTAAAGTCGATTCAAAAGCAATTAGAGTATGTCCCATTGGAACCCCAATGTTTCTTAATACTGTACTGTCAGTCAAATCGCGTTGCAACCTTGATAAAGGTAGTTTAGCCGAAAGATGTTCAAAAATAGCATTAGCCATTCCTAAATTTCCTTCTGAATTTTCAAAATCAATAGGATTTACTTTATGAGGCATTGCTGAAGATCCAATTTCTCCTGCCTTGATTTTTTGCTTGAAATATTCCATTGATACATAGGTCCAAATATCTCTGTCCAAGTCAATTATAATCGTATTTATTCTTTTTAAAGCGTCAAAAAACGCAGCAAAATGATCATAATGTTCTATTTGTGTAGTTGGAAAGGAATGGTGCAAGCCTAAAATATTTTCAACAAAATGACTGCCAAATTGTTTCCAATCAATATGTGGATAAGCAACATGATGAGCATTGTAATTACCAGTTGCGCCACCAAATTTAGCTGCAAATGGAATATTAAATAGTAAACGCATTTGTTCTTCTAATCGCTCTACAAAAACACCAATTTCTTTACCCAAACGAGTTGGAGATGCAGGTTGACCGTGCGTTTTTGCTAACATTGGCACCTCACGCCATTCAACACTTAACTCTTTTAATTTTGAAATTAATGCAATTAAAGAAGGTAAATATATTTTTTCAAAGGCTTCTTTTGTAGACAGTGGAATTGCAGTATTGTTGATATCTTGGGAAGTTAACCCAAAATGAATGAACTCTTTATAGGAGGATAAGCCTAATTTTTCGAATGCCTCTTTAATAAAATACTCTACCGCTTTCACATCGTGATTGGTAGTTTTTTCGGTTTCTTTGATCCAAAGAGCATCTTGTGTAGAAAAGTTTTTATAGATATTCCTAAGACTATCATAAACTCCTTTATCAATTTCATTTAACTGCGGTAATGGAACTTCGCATAAAGCGATAAAGTATTCAATTTCAATTAATACGCGGTATTTAATTAAAGCTTCTTCTGAAAAGAAAGGTGCCAATGAAACAGTCTTGTTTCTGTATCTTCCGTCTATAGGTGAAACAGCATTTAATTCGTTTAAAGTAGTCATTGTAGTGTTGTTTTTGAAAGCGCAAAGATACAGAAATGTTTGAATATAATTGGCTAATAATACTTCCGATTTTGAATTCGTAACGAATTGGTAACAATTAGACGAAAAGTTTTATAAAGTTAAATTTGTTTCTAAATTTACCAAAAATATACAAACAATGGTTGATCTGAACTACTTAGAATTTCTAGAGAACATACTCACAGAGAACAGAAAAGAGCGTTTTTTAAATGTACTTAAAAACAGAACGCGCCATTTTACAGTTGCTGTTGAGGATGTTTTTCAAATGCACAATACTAGTGCTGTCATGCGTAGCTGTGAAGTTTTTGGTATTCAAGAATTAAATGTAATTGAGCAGCGTTTTGGTAAGCGAATTGATAAAGAAATTGCAATGGGGGCTCAAAAATGGGTTGATATAAATGCATTTGACAACATTTCGAGTTGTTTGGATAATTTAAAATCTAGAGGATATCAGATCATAGCAACCACACCACATGAAAACGATTGTTTATTGGATGACTTTGATATTTCTAGACCTAGTGCGTTATTTTTTGGCACTGAACGCGATGGATTATCGGATGAAATTTTGAAGAGGGCAGACGGATTTCTAAAAATACCGATGGTTGGATTTACAGAAAGTCTTAATATTTCGGTTTCTGCAGCAATTATTATTCAAAACCTTACGGAACGCCTAAGAAAATCTTCTATTCAATGGCAATTATCAGAAGATGAAATTATTGAAAAGCGATTGCAATGGGCAAAAAACACCATTAAAGATATCAAAAGAATAGAAGCGCGTTATTATTCTGAAAACAACTAGTTAACCCATCATTTTTCTTTTTCTTACCAATAACCATATCACTATTGGCGCGCCAAAAATAGAGGTAATCGCATTTATTGGCAAGACAATTTCTGTTCCTGGAATTTGTGTAATGCTATCACAAATGAGCATAATTAGGGCACCAAAAAGTAAAGTGCTCCAAAACAGAATTGTATGATTACTAGTTTGAAATACCAATTTGGCAATATGAGGCACAGCAAGTCCTACAAAAGCTATAGGCCCTACAAAAGCGGTGATACTTCCTGCTAATATACTGGTTGCAAATAGGATAGTGTATTTGGTTTTATTGTAGTTCATCCCTAAACTTTTCGCATAATTTTCTCCTAATAGCAAAGCGTTTAATGCCTTTATACTTAAAATACTGATCAAAATTCCAATAACAATACAGCTAGTTAATATTCCTATGGAATTCCAAGTCAGATTTCCAAGATTACCTAATGACCAAAAAGTAAATTTCTGAAGTTGCTCAGCTGAACTAAAATAAGTCAAACTGCCTACTATTGCGCTTGTTAAACTTCCAAACATTAATCCTACAATCAATATAGCCATTGTATCTCGTAATCTTTTTGCAATTACCAATACAGAAAGCAATACGATAAAACTTCCTAAACTAGAAGCGATAATTATTCCGTAAGGGGATAGAAATAATTCAGATATAGAAATAGGAAATATTGAAGCACCTAATATTACAACAGCTACTCCTAAACTTGCGCCTGAACTTAATCCTAAAACATAAGGCCCGGCAAGTGGATTTCTGAACAAAGTTTGCATCAATAAACCACTAATAGACAATCCAATACCAATTAAAATTGCAACTATAGCTTTAGGTAATCTGTAATTTAAAATAATGTAATTCCACGACTCTTTACTACACGATCCATGAAGTAAACTTTGGTAAACATCCTTTATTGGAATGTTAATTGAACCTAAACTGATATTCAGTACAAACAAGAAGAATACCCCAATTATTAGGATAGAAAAAAGGAAGGAATTGTTTAATTTACGATTCAAGTTATTCTAATTTTTTAAAGAAAAAAGGGCTATACCTTGGAAGTAATTCCGGATGAATTATTTTTATCAAGTCTTTTAAAACCAAATCGGGACGGGCAGAAGCCAATTCAAAATAAACAATTCCACCTTTAGGACCTTTATTTACTGCATACGAATATACTTTTTTATTTTTAAAACTTACAAATTCAGCGTAATGGATATTGCTATCTCTCATTTGTTTTAATGAAGAAAAATCACCTGGAGCTATCCAAAATTCAGCATTTTGACCTTTCTCAAATACTTTTTCGAAAGGCAAGTTCAAACTCCCAAAACCTTTAGAATCTTTCCATAAATAGGTTGCTTTAGCGTCTTTTAAAAATATGGAAGCCCAGCTTTCTCCTTGAGGTACAAACCATTGATCTTGGTACATGGCTCCGCTTAAAATGGTTGGTTTTGAAGTAGTATTTTTTGTTAAAGTTAAGGCTATATTATAATTGGATTCTATAGAATTAAATAAACTATTTGCTGTAGTATCTAAATCATATAGGGCACCAAAAAACTTTATCCACTCGGCTTTCCCTAGCGGAGATTGCTCGGTCCAATCGCCATTGATCAAAACATTGAGACCACTTTTCTTCAAATTATCAATAGTTGAATTATTGTTATTAATACCAAATGTGATTATTGCATCGGGTTTCATGTCGATTAACACTTCAGTATTTAAACTTTCATTAACTCCTACTTCACGAATTTTTCCGGCTTCAATTCGCTTTCTAGTTTTTGTAGAAGAAATAAAATTGTTACTTGGAAATCCAATTAAGGTATTTTCAACACCTAGCATCTCAAGTGCAGGAATATGAGTAGTTGAGGTCACTACGATAGATTGAATAGGTACAGTAATTATTGGCAAATGTTTTAAACTGTCTGGAATGATTCCATTTTTTTGTTTTAAAACATAGGTAAATCCTGAGGTGGCATCTGGCCATGGTTTGGTTACTTTCATTAGAGTATACCCTTTGTGTGGATACAATTCAAGCCCTTTAGCATACTTTATGCAATTCGCTACAGCCGAAATTTTAGTATTCTCGTTCTCATTATTTTTTTTGCATCCCAAGTGGATAAGCATAGATAATAGCACAAAAGAATATAAAATATTGGATTTCATAAGGTTATTTGAATTGTGGTACAAAGGTAAAAGTTATGTTTGTTTTATTTACTTAAAACTTAAATATTATTAAAAATACAAAATCAAAACCCTATATTTGCAACGTATTAAGGTTGCTGTTTTATATTTAAAATAGCATTAAAAGGGAAACAGGTGAATGAATTAAGTTCATGAATCCTGTGCTGTTCCCGCAACTGTAAGCTAATTAGCTTGTTGTTATCTACAAAACCACTGTTTTTAATTGTAGATTTTTGAATTTAGATTATAGATTATTTCAATCTTAAATCCAAAATTAGAAATCTAAAATGAAATGGGAAGGTCAACAACAAGACGCAAGCCAGGAGACCTGCCTATTACGTCGAGTATCAAACTTTCGGGAAAAAAGGTTTGGGTATGGTAAATTCTATACTTTTCTCCCCATTTTATTAAAATTATTAGTACCGTTTAATGAAGAAAAAAGTGTATCACTTTGCTGCGTTTGCATTGTTATTTTGTATGACTTCGTATGCTCAAGAATTAGAAAATCAATTAAAAGAAGTTGTAATTTCCGACTCAAAATTTGCTTTAGCGAAAGAAAAATCAGGTAAGGTAATTGTGAAAATTACCGCTGAAGAATTAGCAAAAAAGCCTGGACAATCGATAGCCTCTATTTTAAGCACGGTTGTGGGGGTTGAAATAAATGGAAATCAGAGTAGTGGAGGTAAAAATTTGGGGAGTTACATTCGAGGTGGGCGCAACCATCAAACTTCAATTATTATTGACGGTATCCCTGTTTCCGATGCTTCAGGGGTTAATTTAGAATACGATTTACGGTATCTTACTGCCGAACAAGTCGAAAGTATTGAAGTGATGAAAGGAGCGTCGAGCACGCTATATGGTTCTGGTGCTGCTACAGGAGTTATTAATATTATATTGAAAAAAGCCAGCAAAAAGGAATTAACAGGGAATTCTTATTTTAGTTTAGGTACCCAAACTACAGCCGACAATGTAAATTACCGACCACAAGATTTCAATCAAGGAATTAGTATGAACGGAACCATTGGTAAAGTAAGCTATATAGCGATGTTGAATAGCGTTGAAATTAAAGGTATTTCTGAAGCTCAAGGATCTGATTTTGAATCCGATCAATTTTCGAAGATCGCTACTTTATTTAAAATTGGTTTTAAACCTAATACCAAATTCTCGTTCGACTTTTTTACTAATTTCGATAAAATTAAAAATAATTACGACGGATTTTACGATAATTTCACTTCTGCTGATACCCCTTTAAATATTGCTAAAACCCAGCAATTTCGATTTGGTTTTTCACCTAAATACAAATACAGTAAAGGAGAATTAGTTTTCAATTCGGGTTATTCAATCAATCAAAGGGATTATACTTCATTAAACACTTGGTCAAATTCAATCGATAAAAGCAGTTATAGTTCCAAGTCGGTTAATATTGATGCTTTCAATAAATATAATTTCTCCAATCGATTTTTCTTGATTTTAGGAACCCAATTTCAGTTTAATGAAATGGATTCTCAGTCGGAATTAATTGCAAAACAAAACGCAAAGTTCAATTGGTTTGATACTTACATTACTGCGGTTTATAATTCCAACTATGGATTAAATATTAATGCTGGGGCTCGTTACGACAGACACTCTATTTATAATAATTACGCTGTTTATAATTTTAATCCTTCGTATTTTTTATCAAATATTGGTCTTAAATTAATTGCTTCTTATAGTACCGCTTATATTACTCCTAGTTTGTATCAATTGTTTTCACCTTATGGAAATTTAGATTTAACGCCAGAGAAAAACAATACAATTGAATTAGGATTTGAAAAGGATTTATTAAACAAGATTCTTCAATTTAATACGGTTTGTTTTTATAGAGAAGAGAATAACTCAATAGGTTTTTATACCGATCCGATATCTTTCGAGTCAAATTATGCAAATATTGATGGAACAAATAATGCGAAAGGAATAGAAACAATAGTCTCCTATATTGCTTCAAATAAATTAAAATTTAAAGCCAATTACACTTTTACAGACGTAGAGGAACCTTTGAAAAGATTAATTCCAAAGCACAAGGCAAATGTAAATTTAGATTACGATTTTTCGGAAAAAATGAATTTCTCCATTTCTTATCAATACGTTGATCATCGAAAAGACCTTTTCTTTGACGGTGGAACCTATGAAACCGTTCCTGTTCAATTGGATTCCTATCAATTGGTAAATGCAATAGGAAACTATAAAATCATCAAAAACAGATTTAGTTTATTTGCTAGTATCAATAATATTTTTAATTCAAATTTTACCGAAAATATAGGATACAGTACGCGCGGTAGAAACTTTAAAATAGGCTTGAATATTATGTTTTAGATTTAAGCCAATCGCCGACTGTTATTTTGATAGTTATTTTTTCTTAGTATCTTGTAACAAAAATAACACCCCTTCGTCTTTTAAAAATAATAGCCAAAAACAAGTCAATGGACCAAAATGAGTTTGTATCATTAATTACGCCATTCAAAGACAAACTATTTCGTCTTGCTAAGAGATTATTGGTTAGCTCAGAAGAAGCTGAAGATGCAACTCAAGAAGTACTATTGAAATTATGGAACAATAAAGAGAATTTAGATTCCTATAATAGCTTAGAAGCCTTTTCAATAACTATGACCAAAAATTATTGTTTGGATCAGTTGAAAGCGAAGCGGTCGGGAAATTTAAAATTGGTTCATGACAACTATATAGATAGGGATCCAAGTTTAGAAAAGCAATTGGAAACTAAAGACAGTTTGGATTGGGTTGAAAAAGCGATAAATCAATTGCCAGAGCAACAAAAATTGATAATTCAAATGCGTGATATTGAGGAATTTGAATTTGAAGAGATTGCTAAAATAATGAATATGAATGAAATAGCAATTCGAGTAGCTTTGTCTAGGGGCAGAAAAACGATTAGAGCGATTATGTTAAAAACAAATGATTATGGAATTAAATAGAATAGAATCTATTTTAGAAAAATATTTTCAAGGAGAAACCAGTGTTTTAGAGGAAAAGGAATTAAAAGTTTACTTTTCTTCCACAGATGTTGCGCAGCATTTGGAAAAATACAAGCCATTATTTGGTTATTTCTCAAAAGCTTCATCAGAAGAGTTTAAACAAACGATAACCTTACCAACTAAAAAAGAAAATGTTAAGTGGTTGTCAATTGCAGCTTCCGTTATAGTTTTACTTGGAATTAGCACTTTTACATATTTGCATCAACCAGAAAAAGCAAATGATTTAGGAACTTATGAAAGTCCTGAAGAAGCATTTGAAGCTACACAAAAAGCACTTTCAATGTTGTCTAAAAATGTAAACGTAGGTATTGAAAGTGTGACATATATAAACGAGTTTCAAAACTCAAAAAAATCAGTTTTTAAAACAAAATAAAAAATAGAAATTATGAGAAAATTAGTATTAGTAGTCCTGTTTAGTTTATTGTCAACGGCTTTTTTTGGTCAAGCGGCATTTGATAAATTTGATGGTCAAGATGATGTAACTTCAGTTATTGTAAACAAAAAAATGTTTGAAATGATGGGAAGTGTTAAAATGGAAAGTAAAGATAAAGACTCGCAGCAATATTTGAGTTTTATAAAAAAGTTAGATAATTTAAAAGTATTTACAACCACTAGCACCAGAGTAACTTCTGAGATGAAAACTACAGCGGATAAATACATGAAAACGGCTGGGTTAGAAGAATTAATGCGAATTAACGATGGTGGAAAAAACATTAAGATTTGGGTAAAATCTGGTTCAAAAGAGGCTCAAATTAAGGAGTTATTGATGTTTATGGAAGGAACTTCAAAGGGTAATGAAACCGTTTTAATGTCTTTGACTGGTGATTTTGATTTGAATGAAATTTCAGTGCTTACGGACAAAATGAGACTTCCAGGGGGTGATGAGTTGAAAAAAGCAACTAAGGGTAAAAAATAATTTATTATGAAGCGTATTTTAAGCTTATTGATAATCGCAATTGCTTTTTTATCAAGTTGTAACAACGAACCTTCTTTGCAAAAATATTTCGTAGAAAAAACGGAAAACAAGAACTTTATCGCTTTAGATTTGTCGCCTAACATGTTAAATGTTGATGGTTCAAAATTATCAAGTGAAGAAAATGAAGCGCTAAAATCATTTGAAAAAGTAAATATTTTAGCTTTTAAACTAAATGATAGCAATAAAGCTGAATTTGAAATAGAGCGATCAAAATTGAATGAAATTTTGAAAGAAGAAAAATACCAACAATTAATGAAGTTTGGTTCCGGAAAGGACGTAGCATCTGTAAGTTTTGTTGGAGATACGGAACACATAGATGAATTTGTTTTTTTTGCAAATAAAAAGGAAAATGGCTTTGCAGTTGTTAGAGTAATGGGAAAAGACATGAATCCAACTGGGATTATGACTTTAATGTCAGTATTAAAAAATGCTAATGTTGATTTAGATCAATTAAAGCCTTTACAACAAATGTTTGCAAAGTAATATTTGAGTTGGTTATAACAAAAAAGCGTTCCAATTGGAACGCTTTTTTTATTTTTTAAAGTACTTTAATGGAACTAATAACATCCCAAAACATTCCCCATGTTCTTTTCCAGTGTGCTTGTGGTGTATTTTATGAGCTCTCCTAACCGCTCTTGAATAAACATTATTAGCATTTCTAAATAATTTGAATCTTTGATGAATGAAAATATCGTGAACCATAAAATAAGCCAGTCCGTAAGCAAATATCCCTAATCCTACCGACAGCCCCAAATCGAAAATACCATTTCGCCATAAGAAGAAAAATCCCATACTGACCACAGCATAGAAAATAAAAAATAAATCGTTTCTTTCGAACCAAGAATCGTGGTCTTTCTTGTGATGATCTTTGTGTAAAATCCATAAAAAACCATGCATAATGTATTTGTGACTAAACCATGCCATAAATTCCATGAAGAAAAAAGCAGCAAAAAAAACCAGTAAATATATTATCATAATTAAATAATATTGAGCTTGTAGGAAAAGTAACATTTGGCGAAAAGGCCATATTTTTGGTAATTTGAAACTCGAATTCTAGTGTTTTTTATTTCAGCAGAAGGAGTGTTTTTAAGTTTGGCGAGTAATTTTTTATAATACGAATAAGCGGTATAAACCCCAAATTTTGCTTCTATTGGAAGTAAAATTAATCCTTCATAACCCGCATTAAAATCGGCTTCAATCTCTTCAATTATTTTGAGTTTCGATTTTTCATCTAATTTTGATAAATCAGTATTTGGAAAATAGGTACGATTTAAATCTTCAAAATCAGCTTTTAAATCGCGAAGAAAATTAACTTTTTGAAATGCGGATCCTAATCGCATTGCAGATTCTTTAAGTAAATCGTATTTATGATCATCACCTTTAACAAAAACCTTTAAGCACATTAATCCTACAACATCTGCAGAACCATAGATGTATTCGTTGTATTCTGATACTGTTTTGTATTCTGTTTTTGATAAATCCAACTTCATACTTTTCATAAAGGCATCAATCAATTCTTTTGGAATTTCATATTGGTGAACTGTATTTTGAAATGCATTTAATATTGGATTTAAGCTAATTTTATTTTTTAATGCAAGTTCTAAATCATTTTCAAACAATAATAAAAGTTCTTCCTTATTGTAATTGTGAAAACTATCTACTATTTCGTCAGCAAACCGAACAAAACCATAAATATTATAAATGTCTTGACGAATATTTGGCGCAAGCATTTTCACCGCTGAAGAAAAAGAGGTGCTATAGGATTTTGTAACGTTACGGCTACAATCAAAAGATACTTGGTCAAAAAGATCCTTCATAATTATAGGTTTTTTTCAATTAATTCGGCAACTAACTTTCCTGAAATTAATGCTGGTGGTACACCAGGTCCAGGCACGGTAAGCTGTCCAGTAAAATACATATTTTCAATCTTTTTGCTTTTCAGTTTGGGTCTTAAAAATGCAGTTTGCAGCAATGTATTCGCCATACCGTATGCATTCCCTTTATAAGAATTGTATTCTTTTTCAAAGTCAAGCTTGCAAAAAGATTCTTTAAAAATAATATTTTCTTTTATATTTTGATTAGTTAAAGCTTCAAATCTTGAAATTATTTTTTCAAAATAGGCTTCTCTTAGTTCAGGTGTATCTACAATTCCTGGAGCTAATGGGATCAAGAAAAATCCGGATTCCATACCTTTAGGAGCAGCAGTTAAATCTGTAATTGAAGGAAAATTAGCATAAAACAAAGGACTTTCAGGCCATTTTG
>Ga0209358_10004113_pt1 | contig 10518 bp, 8 predicted proteins | sample LauGreFa1BDMLBSN_2_FD_187574 | JGI IMG/M metagenome (GOLD analysis project Ga0209358, IMG submission 187574) | Freshwater lake microbial communities from Lake Michigan, USA - Fa13.BD.MLB.SN (SPAdes) (version 2) | ecosystem: Environmental > Aquatic > Freshwater > Lake | place: Lake Michigan, USA...
CAGATGGCGGCCGCGGCGAGCGGGCAGGACTTCCTGGCTTCCCCGGGCGGTCAGGCCGATCTCTCCACGGGCTACCCGACGCGCTTCGCCGATGCGCCGACGGAGGCCCGTGTGCATTTCCGACTGCGTGTCCCGAAGATCCCCAAGGTGCAGTTCAAGGTCCCGGGCCAGTTCGACCTCGGGACGTTCGAGGTGGAGGCTTTCGAGGTGCCGATTACCCCGGCGGTCGGTGACGAGGACCTCTGGGGCCAGTGGTTGCAATGCCACTTGCTGGGACCGGACAAGTCTCCGGGTGGCCCCGCCCGCGCCGGCGAGGCCGTGCGTCAACGCCTCCCCGCCTACCAACCGCGCAGCGGGGCCGAACTGGCCCGGCTCGCCCTCGGCCGCAGCCCGCTCGGCCGGGATGTCCCGCAACGCGCCAGCCTGCTCGAAGCGCATGACCTGCTCCTTTGGGAGCCGACCGACCGATGATCCCCGCGTTGCGCAAGACGTCCGAGCCGTTCCATTACCACGAACGGGTCATCGGCGATGTCTGGCTTAAACTCGACGCCCCGGAACCGGCGGCCGGCCAGGCTTGGTCGATCGTGCTCGCCGGCATCGAATCGGCCCGGCACTCGTTGCACATCGCGACGCCGCTGCTCGGCGTACCCGCCTTCAACGAGGCCGTCGCCCGTGCGCTGAGCCAGCATCGCGTCCGCGTCTACATCCTGACCACCGACGGGCTGGCGCCCCAGTTCGACGCCCCCCAGAAGCAGGCACACGCCGAGGCGTTGGCGAAACTTTCCGCGGCCGGGGCGATCCTGCAGAGCTCCTCCCAGATTCACGCGCAGTTCATCGTCATCGACGCCGGTGAGACGACCGCACAGGCCCTCCTCTGCCCGACCGGCCTGCCTACGCCCGAGCAATCCGCCCCGGTATTCCCGCTGCCCCAACACGCCCGCCCGCTGCAGGAGGCCTTCGCGCTCGCCTGGTGGCGGCTCTCGGTCGAGCGACTCACGAAGCAAGGTCCGGCCAAGGCCGAGCCTCAGCCGAACTACCCGCTCGACCGGCCAATCGAAGGCTTGGCGGTCAACCTTCAGCTCGGCGTGAAGCCCAAGGCCGAGACACCCGCGCGCCTGGAGATCACGCCGCGGATCAAGACCATGCTCGAGCCGGCCCAGACCCGCCTCTGGTGCGTGCTGCCTCAGCCCGAGACCCAGGCCTTCCTCATCGAAGCGCTCCTCGCCAAGGCGACCGCCGGCGCGGACGTACGCCTGCTCACCTCGCACCGCCCCGCCGCCACCGAGACCTTGCGCAAGCTCGCGCTCGGCGGAGTCAAGATTCGGCTCGGCGCGGACATCCGCGCCACCTCGCTGATCGCCGACCGCCAAGCCCTGCTCCTCGCCGTCGGCACCGGCGCCAAGGACGAGAAGCCCGGCCTCGAGCTCGCCCCGCACCTGGTCGGCGAAAGCGCCGACGCCTTGGCCGCCAACTTCGAGACCACCTGGTCCGAGGCCCAGCTGGAGCTCCATCCGCAGGCCAAGCTGGGCGGCCTGCGCGGCGCCTACCAAAAACTCGCCGCCGGCCCGCTCGGCCCTTGGCTCCCGCCGCCCGTGGAATCCAAGCTCGTCGTCCTGGAGACCCCTTGGATCGCGTCGTCCGCGACGGACTTGGCGAACAGCCCGCCCCACAAGGAAGCCAAGGACGATCCCGCCTGCGGCGCTCTCACGCTGGTCTACCAGTGGGTCGTTGTTCCGCCCAAGCTGCCGAACGACGTGAAGGAGGAGTACATGACGGCCGAGGAAGCCGCCAAGCTCGGCCTGCCCGCCGAGCGCGCACCGTTCGACCCCCGTCGCTTCAGCCGCGGCAAGGATCTCTTCCTCCTGGCCGAGCGCAACGACCTGATCTACCTCGGCTGGCTCCGTCAGGTGGCCGTCGAACTCAAGGCCCGCGTGGTGATACCGCGCGGCTGAGGGCTCACTCCCAGCTGATCACCGGCACGCGGACGCAGGCACCGCGAAGGAGCTCCACGACTCGGTCCATGTCGTCGCCGGCGGCCACCACCTGTGGCCGGAGCGCTTCCGGGGCCAGCTGCTGCAGGCGCCACAGGGCGACGTCCAGGATTTCCTTGAAAGCCTCGCGCGTGGCGACGCCCTCGGCGTCCTCGGCCCAGAGCGAAAAACGCGGCGGCGAACCCGCCCCCTCCTCGACCTCAAGGCGCAGGCCGAGCACGAGCGTCCAGAGTTCGTCCTCGTCGTCGGCGCCATCGACCAAGGCACGCACATGACCGCCCAGGTCCTCGGCGGCGATATCAAGCTCCATGAAGCCGAGCGAAATGTCGCCCACCCACGGGGCCGAGTCGGTGAAGTCGTAGAAATCGTCGACCACGCCGACGCCCACGCACGTCCAGCCCTCGGCCTGCTCGCCCACCTTTGCGTCGATTCGCATCGGCGCAACCAAGCGGACCGCCCGCCGTTTGGCGAGCCTCAGTTCGAGATGACGTAGAAACCTTGGGCACGCAGCAGTTCGGTCAGAGCCTTTTCGCGCTTCTCCGGATCGCCGTTGTTCCGCCGGGCCAGGGACCACGCCGCCTTGATCGTGTCGGCGGACAGCGCCACCCCGAAGTCGGGCTTCCACTCGTCGACCTTGATGAGCTGGTGGCCATGGTTCTTGACCCAGCGGCTCGCCCGGTAGCCCTTCAGGTGGTTCTCGTAGCGCTTCCAAGCCGCAAGGCGAGTCTGCCCCACGTAGAAGACCGGGGCCCGCTTCTTGGCCAGCGGGTTCAGTTCGACCAGCTTCGCCTGACGCGACTTGGGCAGCTTGCCGAAGTAATCGAGGCGGACGACGTAGAGGATGGAGCCCTTGAGCTCCGCGGAGGGCTGGTGGCCGGTCTGGGCATCGGGGGTGGCGGGACTGTCCGGGGTGAGGTCGGCGATCATGGGTGGCGGTGGTTGGGTCCTCCCATCATACCCGAGGTTTCGGTTTTCGCACCCCGCCGGGAGGGGGTCGGCGGCCTTACCTACGGTAGATTTTGGATAAATCTGCTTGGCACCCCCTCTGAACCCGGGGCGGGAGGTTTCTTATTTACCCTATGGCTGGCTAGCCTAGTGCTAGCCCATGCTTCGCTTCCTGCCCCTCCTCCCGCTCCTCCTGCTCGTCGGTTGCGGCCAACCCAAGACCAAGGCCCCGCTGACCCAAGGCCTCCCCACGTCGACCAACGTCTGGGCCCAGCTCTCCCTCACCTCGGAAAGCAAGCAGGCCAACAAGGCCAGTGCCGACTTCCTCCAGGGACTCGAGGCGCTGATCCAGGCCAACCCGGAAGCCAAGCGCAACCTCGCCAAGCTCACCGAGGCCCTCGGCGCGATCAAGGACGCCGGCCTGGGCGACCTCGCGAAAGGCGACCTCAAGTCCGTCACCCTCGGCGCCACGCTGCCGAAGAACGCCGCCCTCATCGGCCCCTCGCCGGCCGACCTGCAACTCGTCCTCATCCTCCGCGGCAACTTCAACCCAACGCGCCTCGCCGAGTTCGCCAAGAACAACAGCCTCAAGCAGACCGAGGTCGGCGGTGCCCCCACCTGGGGTCTCGTCGAACTCATCGGCAAGATCGCCAAGGAGAAGCAGATCAGCCCGGACCCCTTCGGCTTCGGCCTCACCGCCGTCGACGAGCATACGCTCGTGATCGCCACGCCGACCGTGCTCACCCACGCCGTCGCCGCGCTCCAGGGCAAGGAAGCCTCCTTCATCGCCCCGCGTATCGACGTGCTCAACGCCTACCAGGACTGGCAACTCCTCGTGGTCTTCTCGGACCGCGACCTCATCGACAACGCCGCCGCGGAAAGCTCCAAGGGCGAGCGCACGGCCTCGCTGGTGAAGGCCTACCTCGACGCCCTCCCCCACGACCACATCGTGGCCATCACCGGCCAGCGGGCCGACCAGAGCGCCTTCGGCCTCTACGGCGTCAACGCCGCGACGCAGGAAAGCATCAGCTACGGCGCCTCCATGTCGACCAGCCTCGCCCCCAAGTTCGTGGAACTGGCCGGCAAGTTCGTGAAGTTCGCCGCCGAGGACAAGTAAGCCTCGGGCGGCGCGGCCGCCTTCATGCTTCCCTCCCGGCCCGATTGCGGCTTAATCGCCCCTACGGGCCTATAGCTCAACGGTTAGAGCAGGGAACTCATAATTCCTTGGTTCCCGGTTCGAATCCGGGTGGGCCCATTTGATTTACCCGCAGGGCTGCCCGACCATCCCCTGCCCGGCGGCAAGGGTCAGCGTAACCGATGCTCGCGGGCCTGCCTGGCGAGCCTGGCGGCTATGGCCTTGCGGTAATCTTCGGCCCGGACCTTCGCGGCGGCCAAGTCGGCCGGGGATAGGGTGGCTTCCAGCTCGGACAGGGCACGGGCGGCCTTAGCATCACGCGGACCGACCATCAGCCGTAGGGTATAGGCCTCCACGAGGTCCTTGGGGACGCCTTCACCGCGCTGATAGGCGCCCGCTAGCCAGTCCTGGGCGCTGGCTTCACCTTGCTCCGCGGCCTTCCGCCACCAGCTGGCGGCCAGCACGGGATCCCTAGCCATGCCGAGACCATAACCATAGCAAAGGCCCAGGCTGGCCTGCCCGGAGGCATCGCCTTGTTCGGCCGCCTTCCGCCACCACGCGCTGGCGGCTTGTAGATCCTTGGCGACCCCTTTGCCGGTGAAAAGATACATCCCCATCTTCACCTGCGCGGTAGCTTCGCCTTGCTCGGCAGCCTTGCGATACCAGACAACCGCTTGCTCATCTCCACCCGGCACGATGCCCTCGTCATAGGCCCCACCTAGAAGTGACTGCGCCTGCGCTTCGCCCATCTCCGCGGCCCGTCGCCAAAGAGCGACAGCCGCGAGGGAGTCCGCGGGGACACCGAACCCGCGTTGATAGCAATAGCCGAGGCGGACCATGGCCCGCGGATTACCCAGGTCCACCGCCTTACGATACCAAGACACGGCTTCCGCATAATCCTGCGGGACGCCTTCCCCATTGTAATAGGCAAAAGCTATGATCGTCTGCGCATTCGAGTCCGTGACGGCGGCGCGACGCAGCCAATGGAAGGCTTTTTCGTAATCCTGCCTCACCCCCTGACCGATGTAGTAGCAGAAACCCAGCATGGCCTGCCCTTCCGCCTCGCCTTTTTCGGCCCGTTTGCGGCTGGCCTCGAAGTGGTCGACTTCGGCGGGGCTCAGCCCGGCATCGAGCCAGGCAGCCATCAACAGGAGCGGGGCAACGAAAACGCAACGCATAAGGGTAATATAACTACGGGACCAAGACAGGGTCAACCCCTGGAGCGGCACTCCACCCTACCCCGCCGCGCGGATCCGCTCCCAGAAGGGGAAGTAGCCGCGGGTGGCGTGCGGGAAGTGCTCCCGGTCCCAGGCCCGACGGCGCCAGTGGATCGGAATGCCAGCCTTGGCCAAGGCGGACTCGATGGCGAGGGCCTCCGACAGCCAGGGGCCGACGAAGGGCCGGAAAGCGACGACGGCGTGGAGCTGGTGCTTGCGAGCCCAGTCCACGATGGAGGCCGCCAAGTCAGAGGTTTCCGCAGTCGAGACTTCAGCCCCGAAATGCTTGCTGGCCCGCTGGGCACCGTCACCGTGCGCTGCCCGCGTCCAGTCGGCAACCTTGGGCGACCATCCGGCATAGGCGGCCATGCGTTCCGGCCACGAGGCGTTGATGGCGGCCAACCTTAGGCCCGCGAGTTCGCCTCGTTCGACGGCGAGATCTTCGGGGTGTAGCCACAGACCGACCGGGCCAGCGGCGGCAAAGCCCCCAGAGGACGCTGGACTTTCGATCCAAGCAGGCACCTTGGGGAGAGGCTCCTCAGTGAGGGCAATCGGCGTCGTCGCGAGACTTCCGGATTCAGGCACGTGCCGGCCTTCGGTGTAGTGGGCGATATTGTCGGCGCGGGCGAGGTAGGTCTTCCCGGCCGTCTGCAGCCCCGCCACCCAGCGCCAGGAGAGCGTGTTGCTGGCGACATCGCCATCGAGGAGGTGCTCGTAGAAGAACGCCGCGCCCAGCTCCCAGGGCAACCGGAGCGTGAAGATCCAGATGGAAGCGAACCACATGCGGGCATGGTTATGGAGGTATCCCGTGGCCACCAGTTCCTGAGCCCAGGCATCGAACCCGGCGATTCCCGTGCGTCCCTCGCGGGCCGCCTCCCAGGTCGCGCGCTGATCGCCCTGCAAGGCACCCGTCAGCCGCGGGACCGCCTCCCGCCACCGCGTCCAAGCCGCCGGGCGTTGCTCAAGCCATCCTTTCCAGTAGGTCCGCCAATAGACCTCCTGCACGAACTTCTCCACCGCGGCGAAGGGCCAACGCTCCCGGGCGGCGGCGACGACCTCCTCCTCCAGGAGCAGGCGCTTCTGCAGCCAGGGCGAGAGCTTGGCGACGTGGTCGTTGCCCGAGCGGACGAAGTTCCGGTCGGCCGCATAGCGCCCAGCCACAGGCAGGAAGGCCGCAAGCCGAGCCAAGGCGGCGGCGCGGGTGGGCGGGAAACCTGAAGCCAGGGACATGCCGTCACCTAAACGGAAGCCGCCGTTCGCGCAAACGCCCCTACTTCTTCCGCAGCTCGTCCCGCAGTTCCTTGATTTCGGCGTGGAGGGCGCGCATTTCGCGGCGCATCTCCTCGTGGTCCTTGGTTTCCTTGGGGAGGATGAGCTTGGAGGTGATGATGGCCGACATCGAACCGAACAGGGCGATGCCGACGAGCATGAGGACGGCGGCGATGACGCGGCCCTCGGCGGTGACGGGGTAGGTGTCGCCGTAGCCGACGGTCGTGACGGTGGTGAGGGCCCACCAGAGGGCGTCGCCGCCGGTCGTGATGGTGGCTTCGGGCGCATGGCGCTCGGCCTCGAGCATCAGGGTGGTCGAAAAGAGCACCATGACCAAGGCCACCCCGGGCAAGGCGAGGAGCTTCTCGGTGAGCGAGGTGCCGGTCGAGACTTCCTGCAGCTTGTAGAGGGCCCGGATGACCCGGACGATCCGGTAGATGCGAACGAGCTGCAGGGTGCGGAAGGCGGCGTCGAAGGGGATGCTCGCGAGGAGGTCGATCCAGCCCCACTTCCAGAAACGCCGCGACCAGCCGTCGCGTCGCCAGCGGACCACGAGGTCGACGAGGAAGACGCCGCAGGCGGCGCGGTCCACCAGCATGAGCCGGTGGAACGTCACCTCCGACATCACGACGAAGGTCTCGATGATCACGAGGAGCAGGGAGACGACGGCGACCGCGAGGACGAACCAGTCCCACGGGCGGAGCTTCTCCTTCAATTCCTCGCGGATGGTCGTCATGGTTTTGAGCCTAGGGCGGGCGGGCCCGGGTTCAAACGGAAAGCCCGGCCGCGGGGCTAGGCACTTGCCACGGGCCCGCGGACGGCTTTCCTGCGGGCATGGCCACCCTGCCCTCCTCCCGCCGCGAATTCCTCGGCGCCGCCGCCTTCACCCTCGCCGGCCTGGCCGCCGCCGGGGCCACCCGCCTGGCCGCCCAGGAGGCGCCCAAGGCGCCGGTGAAGCGCCCGCCCAACCCCTACGTCTACAAGTTCAAGATCGGGACCATCGAAGCCTTCTCCATCAGCGACGGGCACATGCTCTTCCGCGAAGGGCTCAACCTGATGTGGCCCGAGGCCGACCGGCCCAAGATGAAGGAGACGATGGTCTTCCACCGCGAGCGGCTCGACGCCCTGCCCCTCTACGTGAACATCCTGGGCCTGCGCATCGGCGACGAGGTCGCCCTCGTCGACGCGGGCTTCGGCGAGCGCCACCCGAACGTGAACTTCGGCTGGATGGAGGAAGGCCTCCGCTCCCTCGGCATCAAGCGCGAGCAGGTGACGGCCGGTTTCCTCAGCCACTCGCACTCCGACCACCTCGATGGGTTCGTCGACCGGGATAAGCCGGCCTTCCCCAACGCGAAGATCTACCTGCTCAAGGAGGAGTATGATTTCTGGCGCGGCGCCAACCCCGACTTCTCCAAGTCGAAGCGCGACAAGCGGCCGCTGCCGAACATGGTCAAGACGGTCTGCCGCAACTTCGACATCCTCAAGGACCAGCTGGTCATCGCGAAGGACGGCCAGAAACTCTTCCACGACGCGGTCGAGGTCATCGCCGCGCCGGGCCACACCGACGGCCACGCCTGCTTCGAGATCCGCTCCGGTAACGAATCCCTCGTCCACATCAGCGACGTCGTCCACCACCACCTGCTCATGTTCGAGAACGTCGGCTGGACCGTCGCGATGGACCACGACCCAGAGACCGCGGTCAAGACCCGCCAGAAGCTCTTCACCCGGATGGCCGCCAACAAGTCGCGCGCCTTCGGCTTCCACCTCCCGTGGCCCGGCATCGGCACGGTCGTCCCGAAGGGCGACCAGTATGCCTGGGTGCCGGAACGCTGGAGCTGGGGCTCGTAAGGCGGACGGCCCGCCCCCGCCGGCTCAACGGCCGGGCGGGAACTGCTTGAGGAGCTCGGCGGGATTCAGGAAGCCTTCCTGGGCCTTCGTCGCGGCGCGTTCCTGGGCGACCTGCGCCGGGGTGATCGGCGAAGCCTGATTACCGAAGGAATTACGCACGTACGTCAGGACCCCGGCAAGTTCCTGGTCGGAGAGGCCCTTGAAGGCGGTCATGGGGACCTGACCGGGATACTTGACGCCGTTGACTTCGATCGGCCCCATGAGGCCGTGCAGGGCCAGGCGGATGAGTCGCTGCGGGCTGCCCGTGACCCATTCCGACTTCGCGATGGGCGGGAACTGGGCCGCCGGGAGGCCTTGGCCGTCGGCCTGGTGGCAGGTGATGCAGTGGGCCTCGCGACGGTAGACCTCGGCGCCGAGCTCGAAGAGGCGCTTGGCGTCCCCGGTCAAGGTCGTCACGGCCTTGGCGGGCTCGGGCGCCTGGACGGAGCCGCCCTTCTGGTAGGTTTCGGCCGCGGCATAGACCGGCTTGAGCCAGCCGTCCTCGGGCTGGCGACGGGCTTCGGCGAGCACGTCGAGGGCGAGGTCCTTGCCCAGCCACGTGGCGGCATTGACGGCCTCGAGGCGCACGCGTCCATGGGCGTCGCCGGCCGCGCGCTTGAGGAGCGCGGCATGGTCCGCGACGACGTGGGTGTTGTAGCGGAGCACGCGCACGGCGGCGGCGCGGACGCGGTGGTCCTTAGCCTCGAGGAGCTTCTTGAGCAGGGGCAGCGAAAGCTGGTCGACGCCCCAGGTGGCCCAGAGGCCTTCGAGCTGATGGCGTTCGAGGTTGGGGTCGCCGGGCTTGAGCGAGGCGAGGTAGCCGTCCAAACCGGCGAGGACATCCTTCGCGGGGTGATTGCGGAGCTCCAGGCGGCTGCGGGAGCGGGCGCGGTCCTCGGGCAGGGTCAGGTTGGCGAAGAGCTGGCGGATCGAGGCGCCGGCGATCGGGGGTGGCGTGACCAGCGGGCGGCCCGGGTAAGTCATGCGGTAGATGCGGCCGTGGGAGTGGTCGCGCATCGGGTCGCGGGCGCTGTGCTGCATGTGGCCGATGAGCGCGTTGTGCCAGTCCGCGAGGTAGAGCGAACCATCGGGGGCGAACTCCATCGAGACCGGACGGAAATTGCCGTCCTTGGACTGCAGGAGGTTCTGGCGGAAGGTCAGCTTGAAGCCCGTGCCCTCCTCGGCGACGGCGTGCTGCTTGGTGCCGAGGAAGCCGATCGTGTTGTTGATCAGGATATCGCCCTGGACGTCATCGGGGAAGTGGCGGCTGCTCACGAACTCGAGGCCGGCGGTCGGGCGGACCATCTGGGCCTTGGGCACGAGGTTGGGCGGGAGCGGGGCGAACTCGCCGAAGGGCACTCGGAGCGTGGCCGGGGACATCCAGCGCAGGTTGGGGTCGGAAGTGTCCGCGAAGAAATCCTGACCGTAGGCGTCGAAGGCGATGCCCCAGGGGTTGGGGATGCTCACGCGGGCGGTGCGCTCGAGCTGACGACGTTGCGGGGCGTAGCGGAAGAAGCCGCCATTGGTGCTGCGTTCGACGCCGTAGGCGGTCTCCACGTGGCTATGGAGGAACGTGCCCTCGGCCAGGTAGAAGGCGCCCGAGGGATCGGCCCGGAAGGCGCTGATCGCGTGGTGCGTGTCATGGTCGTCGAAACCGGACAGCACGACCTCGGAGCGGTCGGCTTTCCCGTCGCCGTCCGTATCGCGCAGGAGGACCAGGTGGCTGCTCTGCGGCACGTAGACGCCTTCGGGGGCGAACTCGAAGGAGAGCGGCAGGTGCAGGCCGCGGGCGAAGATGGTTTGCTTATCGGCCTTACCGTCGCCGTCGGTGTCCTCGAGGATCAGGATCTTGTCGTCGGGCTTGGCGTCGCCGGGGCACCACTGCGGGTAGCTGGGCATGGTCGCGACCCAGAGCCGGCCGCGGTTGTCGAAGGTCAGCCGGACCGGATTGGCGAGGTCGGGGAACTTCTCCTCGGACGCGAAGAGCTCGACCTTGTAGCCGGCGGGCACGGTGAAGGTCTTCAGGGCCTCGTCACCCGGCAGGTAGTTGGGCGAACCGTTCTTGGAGTTACCG
>Ga0209358_10004117_pt1 | contig 10515 bp, 8 predicted proteins | sample LauGreFa1BDMLBSN_2_FD_187574 | JGI IMG/M metagenome (GOLD analysis project Ga0209358, IMG submission 187574) | Freshwater lake microbial communities from Lake Michigan, USA - Fa13.BD.MLB.SN (SPAdes) (version 2) | ecosystem: Environmental > Aquatic > Freshwater > Lake | place: Lake Michigan, USA...
TATAGGGTTTGAAAACGTAAACGGCGGCCGCGCTGTTGCGCCGCACCGCCGTGATGCCTTTGAAAATCAGATATCGAGCAGCAGACGCGCCGGATCTTCCAGCGCTTCCTTCATCGCCACCAGTGCAAGCACCGCTTCGCGACCGTCAATGATGCGGTGATCATAGGACAGCGCGAGGTAGTTCATCGGCCGGATCACGACTTGGCCGTTTTCCGCCACCGGACGGTCCTTGGTAGCATGCACGCCGAGAATTGCGCTCTGCGGCGGGTTGATGATCGGCGTCGACAGCATCGAACCGAAGGTGCCGCCGTTGGAAATCGAGAACGTGCCGCCAGTGAGTTCCTCCATGGTCAGCTTGCCGTCCTGGGCACGCTTGCCATATTCAGCAATCTGTTTCTCGATATCGGCGAGGCTCATCTGATCGCAATTGCGCAGGATGGGCACCACCAGACCGCGCGGGCTGCCAACGGCAATACCGATGTCAAAGTAACCGTGGTAGACAATATCGTTGCCATCGACCGAAGCATTCACCACCGGGTATTTCTTCAGCGCGTGAACAGCGGCTTTGACGAAGAACGACATGAAGCCGAGTTTGACGCCGTGCTCCTTCTCGAACTTGTCCTTGTATTTGGCGCGCATGTCCATCACCGGCTGCATATTGACCTCGTTGAACGTGGTCAGAATGGCTGCGGTGGATTGCGACTGCACCAGACGCTCGGCAATACGCGCACGCAGGCGTGACATCGGCACGCGCTGCTCAGGTCGATCACCCAGATCACCCATGTCAACAACAGGCATGGCGCGAGCTGCAGCCGGAGCTGCTGCGGGGGCTTTGCTGCCACCCTGCGCGGCCTGGATAACGTCGCCCTTGGTAACACGACCGCCGCGGCCGGTGCCACTGAGGGTGCCGGTATCGATATTCTTTTCGGCGGCCATTTTTTGCGCCGAAGGCATCGCCGGCGAAGCCGCTGCGGCTTTCGCCGGTGCAGCCACCGGTGCAGCTGCTGCGGCAGGCGCTGCCTCGGCTTTGCCCGCTTCGGGCTTGGCTTCGGTATCGATGGTGGCGATGATTTCGTTACTGGTGACCGTGCCGCCGTCGGCTTTAACGATCTTCACCAGCACACCGGCCTGCGGCGCCGGTGTTTCGAGCACGACCTTGTCGGTCTCGATATCCACCAGGTTTTCGTCACGTTTGACGTATTCACCAGTCTTCTTGTGCCACGACACGAGGGTCGCCTCGGCAACAGACTCCGAGAGTTGGGGCACTTTCACATCAACGAGCATGATTACTCCGTAAACCTATGATTTAATTGATTAATTAATGCTCTTCGCCTTCGGCCAGCGGCCGCGGCTTGGACAGCCGTGGCTCACTGCCACCAGCCATGGTCAACGCCTGGTTCACGAGTTCCTTCTGTTGCTTCTCGTGCAGAGACTTGTAACCCGCAGCCGGAGATGCCGAAGAATCGCGTCCGGCGTAATACAGCTTCTGGTGCGGCAGCAGATGCCGCATCAGGTAGTGCTGGATATGCCGCCATGAACCCTGATTGCGCGGCTCTTCCTGGCACCAGACGATTTCCTTGGCGTTTTTGTAGCGAACGATCTGCGCACGGAATTCCTCGTGTGCAAACGGATAGATCTGTGCAATCCGCACCAGCGGAAGATTGGGTATGGCGCGCGTACGACGTTCGTTGCGCAGGTCGTAGTAGACCTTGCCACTGCAGAAAATGACACGTTCGACTTTTTCCGGATCGATTTCGCGCGAATCCCAATCCTCGTTGACCGGATTGAACTTGTCGTTGGCGAACTCTTCCAGCGGCGACACCGATTCCTTGTGGCGCAGCAGGCTTTTCGGCGAAAAAATGATCAGCGGCTTGCGATGCGGCCGCACCATCTGCCGGCGCAGCAGGTAATACATCTGCACCGGGGTTGCCGGCACGCAAACCTGCATGTTGTAGTCTGCGCAGAGTTGCAGGAAACGCTCGATACGGCCCGAGGAATGCTCCGGACCAGCGCCTTCGTAACCGTGCGGCAGCATCATGGTAAGGCCGCACATGCGGCCCCACTTCACTTCGCCTGACGCGATGAACTGGTCGATAACCACCTGAGCGCCGTTGACGAAGTCGCCGTACTGCGCTTCCCAGATCACCAGCTCTTTCGGGCCGGAGGTCGAGTAACCGTATTCAAAACCGAGCACCGCTTCTTCCGACAGCACCGAATCGATAACGACAAAGTCACCCTGGTTCGGCGCCAGGTGCTGCAGCGGCATATAGGTGCCCTGGTCACCGCGCTCACGATTCTGGTCGTGAAGCACCGCGTGGCGGTGGAAGAACGTGCCGCGACCTGAATCCTGACCCGACAGTCGCACCGAAAAACCTTCGGTAAGCAGCGAAGCATAAGCCAGCGTTTCCGCCATGCCCCAGTCCAGCGGCAGTTTTCCTTCCGCCATCAGACGGCGATCCTGCATGATTTTTTCTACACGCGGGTGCAGCTTGAAATTTGCCGGCACCTCACAAACCTTGCGCGCAAGCTCCTGCAGCTTGTCCAGCGGCATGCGGGTGTCGTCGTTCTGGTTCCACTTGGTGCCTTTGTACAGGCTCCAGTCGGTTTCAAACGGCGGCTTGTAGTTCGAAAGAATCGTTTTATTGGTGTGATAACCATGATCCAGCGCATCACGGAACTCCGCCACCATCTTGTCTGCGTCGGCTTCGGCGATCACGCCTTCCTTCATCAGACGATCCGCATAAACCTTGCGCGGCGTCGGATGGGAGTGGATTCGGCGATACATCAGCGGCTGGGTGACCATCGGCTCATCCTGCTCGTTATGGCCGAGTCGGCGATAGCAGATCAGGTCCAGCACAACGTCTTTCCTGAATTTCTTGCGGTATTCGAGCGCGATATCCGTGGCGAAACACACCGCCTCCGGATCATCTCCATTGACATGGAAAATCGGCACTTCAAGCATCTTGGCCACATCCGAGCAATACAGCGTCGAGCGCGAATCACGCGGGTCTGACGTTGTGAAGCCGATCTGGTTATTAATGATGATGTGCACGGTACCGCCGGTGCCATACCCACGCGTTTCTGCGAGGTTCAGCACTTCCTGAATCACGCCCTGCCCTGCAAAAGCAGCATCACCGTGAATAAGAACGGGCAGCACTTGTTCGCCGGTGTGATCTTTACGGCGATGCTGTCGCGCACGAACCGAACCCTCGACCACCGGATTGACGATTTCCAGGTGTGACGGATTAAACGCCACCGTCACGTGCATCGGACCACCTGGGGTCATCACGTTAGACGAGAATCCGTCGTGATATTTAACGTCACCGGCAAGCACATCCGCCTGCTGTTTGCCCTCGAATGACGAGAACAGGTCCTTGGGCATCTTGCCCAGCGTATTGACCAGAACGTTCAGACGGCCGCGATGGGCCATGCCAATAACCAGTTCCTGAACACCCAGACCACCGGCTTTCTGCAGCAGATGATCCAGCATCGGGATCAGGCCATCCCCACCTTCCAGTGAAAAGCGTGTCTGGCCGACGTATTTGGCGTTGAGGTATTTTTCCAGCGTTTCGGCAGCTGTCAGCCGGTCGAGCAGATGCTTCTTGAACGCGGCGTCATAGTTCGGACGGCCGCGGGTCGGCTCGAGTTTTTCCGACATCCAGCGCTTTTGCGGAATGTCAGAGATATACATGTATTCGACACCGATGGTGCCGCAATAGGTATCGCGCAATGCCTGCAGGATTTCGCGCAACGGCGCCTTGGCCGGACCATGCAGGGTGCCGGTCTCGAACACGGTATCCATGTCCTGATCGGTCAAGCCGTAGAACGCAGGATCGAGCTCGGCGATGGCCGGCTGCTCCATGCGCTTCAGAGGATCGACATTGGCGATGCGGTTGCCCTGGAAACGATAGGCAGATATCAATTGCAGAACCGAGAACTGCTTCTGCAGGTTGCGGTGTGTGGCTTCGCTGCTGCTACCACCAGCACGACGGCTGCGGGCGAGTTCGACAAAACGCTGCTGGATCTCCGAATGGTCGACGTCGGCCGGGCCATCATCGAGCTTCTGCAGTTCGTCGAAATAACCGCGCCAGCGCGGCTCCACCGACTGCGGATCCTTCAGATACTGTTCGTAAAGACCTTCCACGAACGGTGCATTGGCGCCAAACAGCAGCGAGGAGGCTCGTGATTCTTTGATCATCTCTTTACCTGATCGTTTTGTGACAAAGGCCCCGCAATCTGCGGGGCCTGTTTGCCTTATTTGCGTTTACCCATCGGCACAAAGTCTCGGGGCGTCGCGCCGGTAAACAACTGACGCGGACGGCCGATTTTCTGCTCCGGATCGGCGACGAGTTCTTTCCACTGCGCAATCCAGCCGACGGTGCGTGCCAGCGCGAAGATCGCGGTGTACATACTGACCGGGATACCCAGCGCCTTGTAGACGATGCCCGAATAGAAGTCGACGTTCGGGTAGAGCTTGCGCTTGATGAAGTATTCGTCGCTCAGCGCAATGCGCTCCAGCTCCATCGCCAGCTTGATCAGCTTGTTGTCCTTCATGTCGAGCTCTTCCAGAACCTCATGGCAGGTTTTCTGGATCAGCTTGGCGCGAGGGTCGTAGTTCTTGTAAACGCGGTGGCCGAAGCCCATCAGCATGGCGTGGCCGTCTTTTTCTTTCACGCGCTTGATGAAGGCCGGAATGTTTTGGATGTCGCCGATTTCGTCGAGCATCTTCAGAACGGCTTCGTTGGCGCCGCCGTGCGCCGGGCCCCAGAGGCTGGCAATGCCGGCGGAGATACAGGCAAACGGGTTGGCACCGGTCGAGCCGGCCAGACGAACCGTCGAGGTTGAGGCATTCTGTTCGTGGTCAGCATGCAGGATCAGGATGCGATCAATCGCGCGCGAAATCACCGGATTCGGCACATATTCTTCGCAGGGGGTGCCGAACATCATGTAGAGGAAGTTGTCGGTGTAGGACAGCTTGTTCTTCGGATACATGAACGGCTGACCCATGCTGTATTTATAGGTCATTGCCGTGATCGTCGGCAGCTTGGCAATCAGGCGGAAGGCCGAGATATCGCGGCTGCGCTGGTCATAAATGTTGATCGAGTCATGATAGAAAGCCGACAACGCGCCGACTACGCCACACATCACCGCCATCGGGTGCGCGTCGCGGCGGAAACCGCTGTAAAAGCGCGACAACTGCTCGTGCACCATCGAATGGTGGGTCACGATATTGTCGAATTCGAGCTTCTGCTCCTTATTTGGCAATTCACCGTTGAGGATCAGGTAGGCGACTTCCAGGAAGTCGCACTTTTCGGCCAGCTGCTCGATCGGGAAACCGCGATACAGCAGGATGCCCTCGTCGCCGTCGATATACGTGATATTGGAGCGGCAGCTCGCGGTCGACATGAAACCGGGGTCATACGTGAACTTGCCGGTCTTGCCATAAAGGCTGCGAACGTCGATGACCTCAGGTCCGATGGTTCCGCCCAAAACGGGGAAATCCACCGATGGGCTGCCATCGCTGAAAGAGAGGGTTGCGAGCTTTTCTTTCATAACTATCTCCGTATTATCAATTACTTAAGTTATTTATCTTATTTACAACATTAACTTATGAAACTCGCCATTACTTGCGCTGCATTCGCCGGATCAGAGCATCGTAGCGCTTAGGCGCCTCCTCCTGCCCCATCACCCACGGCAACAACACAGTATCGACTTCTCCCAGAAACTCCTTGAATAAGGACCTCTCTTCGGGCGACAGACTATCAAAGTCTTCCGCCAGAAAGCGCTGCAATATCAGATCCATTTCCAACAAACCTCGCCGGCATTGCCAGCGGATACGGTCCAGTTCGGCCATATCAGATACTTAAACGGTACGCTTAACCAGCAAATCTTTGATCTTGCCAATGGCCTTGGTCGGATTCAGACCTTTCGGACAGACATCAACACAGTTCATGATCGAATGGCAGCGGAACAACCGGTACGGGTCTTCCAGGTTGTCCAGACGCTCATTGGTCGCCTGATCACGGGTATCGGCAATAAACCGGTAAGCCTGCAGCAGGCCGGCCGGGCCGACAAACTTGTCCGGATTCCACCAGAACGACGGGCAGGACGTCGAGCAGCAGGCGCAGAGGATGCACTCATACAGGCCGTTGAGTTCCTCACGGTCTTCAGGAGACTGCAGGCGCTCGGTTTCAGGACGCGGAGTCTCGTTGACAACGTAAGGGGTCACCGAGTGGTACTGCTTGAAGAACTGCGACATGTCGACGATCAGGTCGCGAATCACCGGCAAGCCGGGCAGCGGACGGATCACCACCGGCTCTTTCAGGTCGGCGATCTTGGTGATACAGGCCAGACCGTTTTTGCCATTGATGTTCATCGCATCAGAGCCGCAAACGCCTTCACGGCAAGAACGACGGAACGCAAACGTGTCGTCGGTCGATTTAAGGCGCATCAGCGCATCCAGCAACATGCGGTCGGTCGGTTCCAGCTGGATGTCGTAATCCTGCATGTACGGCTTTTCATCGACATCAGGGTTGTAACGGTAGATAGAGAGGCGCATCTGTCTTCCTTGATCTTAGTAAACCCGAGCCTTGGGCTCGAACGATTCAACGGTCAGGGGCTTGAGGTTGACCGGGCGATATTCGAGACGGTCGTTCTCTTTGTACCAGAAGGTGTGTTTCATCCACTGAGCGTCGTTGCGGTCCGGGAAATCGCTACGGTCATGGGCGCCGCGAGACTCTTGGCGGGCATGGGCCGACACCATCGTCGACATCGCAACTTCCACCAGGTTCTCAAGCTCCAAGGCCTCAACACGTGCCGTGTTGAATACCTTGCTCTTGTCTTTGACGTAGAGACTCTCGGCACGTTTACCGACTTCCTGCATTCTGCGAACACCTTCAGCCAAGCCGTCAGGGAAGCGGAACACACCACAATGCAACTGCATCGTGCGCCGCATTTCAGCACCTACCTCGGCAACATCCTCACCGGACTTGGCCGAATCCAGCCGCGCCAGACGCGACAGCGAACGGTCAGCCGCGTCTTTCGGCAGATCCTGATAAGCCAAGGCATCACTCGCCAGATCCTTAACAACCTGCTCACCCGAGGCCTTGCCGAACACCAGCAGGTCAAGCAGAGAATTGGTACCCAGGCGGTTGGCGCCGTGCACCGATACGCAGGCACATTCACCGGCAGCGTAAAGACCTTTGACGATCGCTCCGCCGTTGTGACCGGCGAGCACCTGACCGTGCATATTGGTCGGTATACCGCCCATCATGTAGTGACAGGTCGGCACCACGGGAATCGGATCCTTGGCGGGATCCACGTTGGCAAATTTGATGGCGATTTCGCGAATGCCGGGCAGACGCTTGTCGATGACATCAGCGCCGAGATGGTCGAGTTTCAGCAGGATATGGTCGGCATCTTTGCCGGCACCGCGGCCTTCCTTAATCTCGGTCGCCATCGCACGCGACACCACGTCACGGCTGGCCAGATCCTTAACGGTCGGCGCATAACGCTCCATGAAGCGCTCACCGTTCTTGTTCAGCAGGAAACCGCCCTCGCCGCGCACGCCTTCGGTAATCAGCACACCGGCACCGGCAACACCGGTCGGGTGGAACTGCCAGAATTCCATGTCTTCCAGCGGAATGCCGGCTCGCGCCGCCATTCCCAGACCGTCGCCGGTGTTAATGAAGGCATTGGTGCTGGCAGCGTAAATCCGGCCGGCACCGCCCGTAGCGAGCAGCGTAGCCTTGGAGTGCAGAATGCAGACTTCGCCGGTTTCCATTTCCATCGCCACCACGCCGAGTACATCGCCGGCCTGGTTGCGGATCAGGTCCAGTGCCATCCACTCGACAAAGAACTGCGTGTTGGCGCGCACATTGCGCTGATACAGCGTGTGCAGCATCGCATGACCGGTACGGTCAGCCGCGGCACAGGCCCGCTTCACCGCACGTTCACCGTAGTTGCTGGTGTGACCGCCGAAGGGACGCTGATAGATCTTGCCGTTATCAAGACGGTCAAACGGCATACCGTAGTGCTCGAGCTCGATCACCGCTTCATTGGCTTTGCGGCACATGAACTCGATCGCGTCCTGGTCGCCGAGATAATCGGAGCCCTTGACGGTGTCATACATATGCCAGTGCCAGTTGTCCGGCTCTTCGTTGCCCAGAGAAGCGGATACGCCGCCCTGCGCCGCCACCGTGTGCGAACGCGTCGGGAACACCTTGGAAAGCACCGCCACCCGCAGGTTCGCTTCGGACAACTGCAAGGCTGCGCGAAGACCGGAGCCGCCGGCTCCAACCACTACTGCATCAAACTGCCGAGTCGTAATACCCATTGCTTATTTGCCCCAGAGAATCTGCACAGCCCAGGCGCCATAGGAAATCAGCGCCAGGATGACCACGACATACAGCGTCAGCCGCATGCCGGAATCCTTGATGTAATCCATGAATATGTTTCGCACGCCAACCCATGCGTGATACAGCAATGCGACAAAAAACAGCAAAGCTGCATACCGCATCAGCGACAGATTCCACAGCGCCTGCCAGTGCCAGAAGTCGAATTTCGGCAGCGTGAGCAGAGCCAGCAGGACCAGCAGCGTGAAAACCAGCATGATCACCGCAGTGATGCGCTGGGCCAGCCAGTCGCGAAGCCCGTAATGGGCGCCAACTACTTGACGGTTCACCATAACCGCACCCCCACAGCCAGAGTCAGCACGATGGCGCTGACGAGAACCACTACGCTGCTCGCCCGTGCGGTCTCCAGCTCAGCACCGATGTGAAGATCGAGGAACAGGTGGCGAACGCCGGCCAGAAGGTGGTGGAGATAACCCCACAGCAAACCCAGCAGGAACAGCTTGGCCAGCGGGTTGGATACCACTGACTGAAACTTGGCGAACGACTCGGGGGACTGAATACTGACCTGAAACAGCCAGAGAAGCAGCGGCAACATCAGGAACAGCACCGCTCCGCTGACACGATGCATGATGGATACGAAACCCGCCACCGGCAACCTGATCACCATCAGATTGAGGTGTTTGGGCCTGGTTTTGGCCACAGTTGATGACACGCGCAGCTCTCCTTGATTTACAAATTATCGTTCAACATGACAGAGGACCGGCGGAAGCCTGATTTCTGCTTTCACAGAGACCCGCAAAGCTCACCGGAACGACCGCGATGCTGCAATGCAAGCAACAGCATCAGTTGAGAGTTTTTGGCACAACCGGAATTGTGTCGGGACTACCTTTAACCGCATGAAATATTACCAGCTTTTCTCCAGCGTAGAAACGCAGAAAACACTCTTCAACAGTAAAAACGGTTCATGCGATCCGCATGCGTTGACGCGCGCGTAAGGTGATGCAACAACCCCGTTCCACATGTCGTTATGCTGTGCCGCATGATGCACCGGTATGAAGCCAACTTTTACTTAAACATGAAAAACTATTCGCTTTTGGCTTGGACAAGCGCCATCGCAATTGACGCTGAAAATGTGCGATCGACAGCGCGTGAAAGGAACTTGATCCCGCTCAATCCTCTTCTGTTGACCGTAATTCCCCCCCTTCGCTATCATCGAAGCAGTTCACAAAGGCATGCGCCGCAATCCGGAGTTCCCTCTGCGCGGCAGCTGCCAAATCTCAAAAACCCAGGAAATTCAGGAGCTTCCAGATGAAACAACCCATGCGCGTAGCCGTGACGGGCGCGGCCGGCCAGATTGGCTACAGCCTGCTGTTCCGCATCGCCAGCGGCGAAATGCTCGGCAAAGACCAGCCGGTCATCCTTCAATTGCTGGAAATTCCCGATGAGCGCGCGCAAAAAGCCTTGAAGGGCGTGATGATGGAGCTCGACGACTGCGCCTTCCCGCTGCTGCATGGCATGGTTCCGGCTTCCGACCCGATGGTGGCTTTTGCTGACGCCGACGTTGCCCTGCTGGTCGGTGCCCGCCCCCGCGGCCCCGGCATGGAACGCAAGGATCTGCTCGAAGCCAACGGCCGCATTTTTGCGCCCCAGGGCAAGGCCCTGTCCGAAGTCGCCAAGCGTAGCGTCAAAGTCTTGGTAGTTGGCAATCCGGCCAACACCAACTGCCTGATCGCGATGAACAACGCGCCCAAGCTCAAGCCTTCGAATTTCTCGGCAATGATGCGTCTGGACCACAACCGCGCACTGACTCAGGTCGCCCAGAAAATCGGCAAACCCATCACCGAAATCAAGAAACTCGCGGTCTGGGGCAACCACTCGGCAACGCAGTATCCGGACGTATTCCACGCCACCGCCGGCGGCAAAAAAATCTGGCCGATGATCAAGGATAAGGCCTGGCTGGAAAACGATTTCATCCCGACCATCCAGAAGCGCGGCGCAGCCATCATCGACGCGCGCGGCCTGTCCTCTGCAGCGAGCGCGGCCAACGCAGCGATCGATCACATCCGTGACTGGGTCAAAGGCACCAAGCCGGGCACCTGGGTCAGCATGGGCATTCCGTCGGACGGCAGCTACGGCATTCCGAAAGGGATCATTTACGGCT
>Ga0209358_10004119_pt1 | contig 10514 bp, 9 predicted proteins | sample LauGreFa1BDMLBSN_2_FD_187574 | JGI IMG/M metagenome (GOLD analysis project Ga0209358, IMG submission 187574) | Freshwater lake microbial communities from Lake Michigan, USA - Fa13.BD.MLB.SN (SPAdes) (version 2) | ecosystem: Environmental > Aquatic > Freshwater > Lake | place: Lake Michigan, USA...
AGGCTAGAACTTGGGCGCGTATCTCAACTGGTAGTAGAATCGGGTGTTTCGTTTGCGTGTAATTTTCTGGTGCTATCAGGCATGCCACTGGATTCCCTAAATTTGCTGCTTGATTAAAATAGTTAATGTGGCCGTCATGAATGGGATCAAAAGATCCATCTACCAAGGTGTAACTCTCTAAACCCATGACATACCTATTGCCTAGCTCTGAAATCTCGAGAATTAACCCACTAGAACTCTCATCCACCAGGATTCCCTCCTATAATAGATTTACTTCTTGAACGGCATACTACAACCAGTAGCCAGTAATCCTCTTTAGGTGGTCATCATGAGTAAAAATGTTTTGGTTACAGGTGTCACAGGACAAGATGGATTTCATCTTACTAAACTTCTTTTATCAAAGGACTACCAAGTATTTGGACTAGTTAATGGTCAACGAAATAGTCGCCTCCAGGAATACCAGACACTTTTTCCAGAAGTAAAGCTGCTTTCTGGGGATTTAACTGATTTTTCAAGCATTCAACGGGCCATTGATACAGCAGCTCCAAATGAAATCTACAACTTAGGGGCAATAAGTTTCGTTGGATTAAGTTTTGAACAACCCGAATTGACAGCCAATGTGACTGGACTCGGCGCTCTGAGGGTTCTTCAAGCATGCAGACTAATGGACACACAAAGTCAAGTGCGTATTTATCAGGCATCAAGCTCTGAAATGTTCGGAAAAGTGCGTGAAACGCCTCAAAATGAATTCACGCCGTTCCACCCCCGATCACCTTATGGTGTGGCGAAAACTTTTGCCCATTACTCGTGCGTCAATTACCGAGAAGCCTACGGAATGCATATTTCATGTGGAATTCTTTTCAATCATGAAGGTGAGTTTAGAGGACATGAGTTCGTTACTCGAAAAATAACTTCAGGTTTAGCCAGAATTGTCACTGGGAAACAAGAGTTTCTAAATTTGGGATCACTTACACCTAAGCGAGACTGGGGATATGCGGGCGATTATGTGGAAGCAATGTGGCTGATGCTGCAGCAGGATCATCCAGACGACTATGTCATCGCGACTGGAGAAACTCATACTGTCGAAGAATTCCTGGAGGCTGCAATAACCGCTGCAGGTTTAACTGGACCTAAAGATAGGTTTGTAAAACATGATCCAAATATGATTCGACCCGCTGAGGTTGAATTGCTCATAGGTGACGCAAGCAAAGCAAAAACAAAACTTGGCTGGGTTCCAAAAACTTCATTTCAAGAACTCGTTGCTCTCATGGTAAAGAACGACTTGTCTCTTGAAAAGGATTGACACGGGCCAATCAAAAATGAAAATCAGTCTTGTTTACTTCGGCAAACAAGGTGGCGGTGCGTTACTTACTGAGAACGCATTTAGGTTTGGGCGAAAAGCCGAACTTGTCAATAGAGTTTTTCTGTCAAAACAAAACGAACTACTAAGTAAATTTCAGGATCTCTCGCGTATATCGACTGTCCAAATAGCGCATAATTTGAGAAGCATAGGACTCGTCCCTTTTCTTTTCTTGATTCAAGTTTATAAGTCGTTAAGGTGGGCACTTAAGACTCGTGAAGATTTGATTATATTTGTTATGCCTAGCCCATTTGATTTAGTAACTATGTTAATAATCAAACGTGTTAACTCAAAAATTGTCTTTGTCTGTCACGAAGCTTCTGCACACCAAGGAGAAAGATGGCCAACAAAAAGGGCCGTTAATATCCGAGCAAGGTTAGCTCGGTTGATAATTACACTTTCTCCGGGAGAGACTCTTGAATTATCAAAGAGCTTTCCACCCAGAAAAATTCATGAACTCAGGCACCCGATTTTTAGTTTAACAAAAGCGGAGCAATCGCCAGAACTCAATTTCGGTGACTTGAAATCTCCCCTGTTTATATTCATTGGAAGATTCAAGCATTACAAAGGGATTGGGAGGTTAATTTCCGCATGGGACGAAACTTTAGAAGGCAACTTAATTATTGCAGGTGATGGAAGGTTTGAATATAAGCTTCCTAAGAAAGCCCTTCTCATTAATAGATGGCTTTCTGAAGGGGAAATCGAGTACCTGATGGAAAAAGCTGATGTTGTAGTTTTTCCATATACGTCCGCAAGTCAATCAGGCTTAATTCCTGTCGCCCGGAGTAAGGGCAAGGTAATAATTGCTTCAAGGCTTACTGGCTTTGTCGAGCAACTCGCGGGCTATTCAAACAAAACTATTTGGATTGATAGTCAAGACACTGTCAGTTTAAGGCGAGCTTTGGAAGATTCCTTGAAAATCTCCTCTTCGAGTGGAAATTCTCAAGAAAAAGAGCACGAGGGCGGCTCTATGGTTGCATTCTTGGACAGTATTCGAGAAACTTGGGAGTCGAAACAAACAATTTGAGGGGCTTATGCGCGCAATTAATTTTGGAAATGTAGTCATTAGTGATGAAAGTGATCCCTTCGTAATAGCTGAGCTGGGACATAATCACCAAGGAAGCCTTGAAACTTGCCTGCAAATGATTCGCGCTGCTGCCTACTCGGGAGCCACTGCAGTTAAACTTCAAAAGCGAAATAACCGAGAACTTTTCACGGCAGAAGCTTTTGATGCTCCCTACAATAGCGAAAATGCTTATGGTCCAACTTATGGAACTCACCGTGAAGCACTTGAATTTGGTGAGACTGAGTACAAAGCGTGCATAGAGGAAGCCAATAGGAACAATGTTTTGTTTTTTGCAACCGCTTTCGATTTCTCAAGTGCTGACTTTCTTTCGGGGTTAGAAGTACCAGGCTTTAAAATGGCCAGTGGCGATTTGAAATCACTGCCTCTTCTCAAATATGTGGCAAAATTTGGTAAGCCTATGATTATTAGTACAGGCGGAGCAAACATAGAAGATGTAGATGCTGCCATTAAAACTATTCAAGCTGTAGGAGCGCCTCTAGCTGTATTGCAATGCACAGCAGCCTACCCACCTCGATATGAGGAGTTAAATCTGAATGTTATATCAACATTCAGAAAAAGATATCCTGACGTAGTGGTTGGGTACTCTGGGCACGACAGTGGAATTGCTATGTCTCTAGCGGCCTACGTCTTAGGTGCCAGAGTAATCGAAAAACACTTCACATTAAATCGAGCCATGAAAGGCACAGACCATGCTTTTTCTCTAGAACCAGACGGAATGAGAAAGCTGGTTAGAGACTTAAGTCGCGCAAGGATCGCTTTGGGCGATGGAGTTAAGGTAACTTATCAATCCGAAAAAGAACCGCTCAAAAAGATGGGCAAAAAAATAGTTGCTTCACGAGACATCGAAGCAGGCGCTGTAATTATTGAAGAGGACTTAACTTACAAGTCTCCTGGCGATGGATTATCACCAGCGCTTTCACAATCAATCTTAGGCAAAAAAGCCACACGCAAAATTTCATCTGGTGAATCACTTAAAATCGAAGATGCCTCATAAAAGCATTGAGCCGCTAGCCAATAGAACGTATCTAGTTGTTGGTGCGGCAGGCAACCTTGGGCCCATTTGGTGCTTAAAAATTCTTGAGGATGGCGGAAAAGTAGTCGCGATTGGATTAAATTCAAAAAGTGATCCAGAGCTTCTGAAATTAAAAGAAAAGGTGGGAGAAAACTTGGTTTTGGTTGACCAAGACATTTCCCTGCCAATTAATTCTCAACTCGAGACAATAATTAATGAAACTAAAATCTCAGGTGTAGTGCTGAATGCTGGGATTGATTCGACTCCAGGAGCTGGTTTCTCAGATATCACTAAATTTGACTTTGATTTTTGGGTCAAAGTGTTGAGCATTAATGTTGCTGCAGTTGTATCTACTCTTAACAAGGTAATCCCACGGTTGACTAACGACGCATCCGTTGTATTCATTGGCTCTATGTACGCCCTAGTTTCACCTACGCCCAGTCTGTATAGTCACTTCAATTCAGGGGCTGGATCTATCAAGAATCCCGCTTATGGCGCTTCGAAGGCGGCTTTAATTTCCATATGCAACCAATATGCGACCCACTTTGGGGCGCAGGGAATCAGATTTAATCTTCTTACACTCGGTGGAATCGATGGCCAGCAGGACATTCAATTTAAACGCAAATTTATAGAAAAGGTACCACTATCAAGAATGGGAAATTCTTCTGAACTAGGTGCAGCTCTGACGTTCTTGCTTTCCGAACAATCAAGTTACATGACTGGCCATAATTTAGTCATCGATGGAGGGTTTACAAAATGGTAAGCCTTATTGATCAAGCACAAACCTGTTGGCACATTGGGATTGAAGAAAATTCTGATTCACCTTTGGTGCAAAGGATTTCGCCATTAAGCGAAGAGGTTTTGGCATCATTCAAGATTGGCCGTGAGTTTGAAGTTTCCAGGGCAGTACTGAATGCAAGGAATTCAAATAGAGATTGGTCGAATTTAACATATGTGAAACGTGGCCAAATCCTTCGCGACGCATGCAAACTGCTCGAGGAGCGAAGCGAAGAGTTTAGCTCGATTGTGCGCTTAGAAACTGGAAAATCAAACGAACTTGCCAAAGGTGAATTAGAAGCGGCTGTGGAGTTTGGTTACATGATGGCAGCGCACGGGCGCTTACCGATTGGAAAGGTGTTACCCAGCGGGATTGTTGGCAAAAATGTACAAGTAACCCGAAACCCCCTCGGTGTATGCGCGTTGATAGTTTCCTTCAATACCCCTTTACCTAATTATGCGTGGAAGGTTTTTCCAGCTCTCTTATCTGGCAATACGGCTATTTTGAAACCATCTCCATACACCCCATTTAGCGCGTGGCTTTTCGGTAAGACTTTGATAGACGCTGGCGTCCCTGAAGGCGTGTTACAAGTCCTTCAAGGGGACGGTGTCACCGGAAATTTATTGGTCGAATCTGACATTGATCTAATTAGTTTTACCGGCTCTAACGGGGCGGGGACCGAAATTGCTACTAAGGCGAGTGGGCGGATTGTGAAAACGATTCTAGAGCTAGGCGGATCTAATCCATTTATTGTCTTTGAAGATGCAAAAATTGATAATGCAATTAATTTCGTGATTCAATCAAGTTTTAGCAATTCTGGACAACGGTGCGCCGCAGGAAGCAGAATACTTTTGCACAACTCTATCCAGGAAATTTTCATTGAAAAACTTGTAAATGCAATGAAAACTTATAAGTTTGGTACTTCTGAAGATTGCTTCATGGGCCCAGTGATAAGCGCTGATTCAGCAAAAAGATTGAAAGATTTTGAAAATGAATGTAAACAAGCAGGGGCTTCTATCAAGTCACTTGGGCAGGAATCTGGAACATCTAATGCAGTTGTTCAACCTAAGCTTATTGTGGGCTTGGATTCAGGTCTTGAGCTATCCCAGCAGGAAATATTTGGTCCGATAGCACGGGTATTCACTTTTGAGACCGAAGATGAAGCTGTGGCATTAGCTAATTCAACTAGATTTGGGCTAACGGCGGCAGTTTGGACCGAAGACCATAACTTGGCAGTCAGAGTTGCAGGGCGCGTATCAGCCGGATTGGTCAATATAAATGGCCCAACACATGGCGCTGAACCAAATATGCCTTTTGGCGGTTTTGGTGCCTCTGGAAATGGGACGAGAGAGGCTGGAATAGAGTCGTTGAATTATTACTCTGATCAAAAAATTGTTGCCACTTTCAATACAATTACTTAATGATTAGTGCGGTTGCCCTTATCCCCGCTCGAGGGGGTAGTAAAAGAGTATTGAAGAAAAATACTCGCTTATTAGCAGGCGCACCACTAATAACTTACACAATTAATACAGCTAAGTTGAGTGGTATTTTTGATCAGATAATTGTGTCAACTGATGACGAAGCTACTGCAGAGATAGCAATTAAGTATGGTGCCACCATCCCAGAACTTAGACCAAGTAAATTCGCAACAGACTCCTCACCCGATATTGAGTGGGTTTCCTATGCTGCTGAAAACTGGCTATCCAATAGTGAGGTCAATTTGGTAATTTTGCGGCCGACAAGTCCATTAAGAAAACCTCAAACCATAAAGAATGCACATGAAATATTCTGCCAAAATGCGTGGGCAGACTCATTACGTGCCATGCAGCCTGTTGCCGAACACCCTGGAAAAATGTGGCGAATTGGTGAAGGAGAAGCGGCAACACCATTTATGGACCAATTAAATAGACCTGTACCCACGCATAGCTCTCCCACGAATACCCTTGAAGAGGTCTGGGTACAAAATGCAAGCTTGGAGATTGTTAAATCTTCAACGGTCACCGGCAAAAAAACTCTTGCCGGGGACCGTGTCCTAAAGTATGAAATGCCCGGACTTGAGGGATACGACATAAATTCGGAGAAAGATTGGGCTTACTTAGAATTTTTGATTAAATCAAATCCAACACTCCTATCTGCAGCAGACCTGAGGAATTGACAATGAAAATTGATTACGACGTAAAAGAACTTGAATCTGGGCTGGAGTTAAAGTACTGGTCGCAATCTAGATTTTTCAAAGCAATTGAGGATGAAGTTCCGTTAAATGTCTTAGCAAATGCATGCCGACTTAATATTCTTTCGATGATTAAGGCAGCTGGAAGCGGTCATATAGGAACAAGTTTTAGTTCTGTAGAAATACTCATTGCTGTTAGACAATACTTGTCAGCAACTAATAACTTGAGAAAATCTAGCCAACAAAAAGGTGTTTTTTTCAGTTCAAAGGGGCATGATGCGCCGGCAATCTATGCCGTAATGCATCTACTTGGTGAAATCTCTGACGATCAACTATTTACACTAAGAAGGCTCGAAGGACTACCTGGGCATCCCGAAATTGTAACTCCTGGAATTCCTACAAATACTGGTTCGCTTGGAATGGGGATTTCGAAAGCAAAGGGATTTGTGCATGCAAATCGAATGCTTGGCCTAGATGACAAAGTAGTAGTGCTTCTGGGTGATGGCGAGCTTCAAGAAGGACAAATTTGGGAGTCCCTACCTACCGCAGCTCGGGACAAAATGTCTGAACTTATAGTTATCGTCGATGGAAATAAAATTCAGTCCGACACTTGGGTTGAAGAGATATCGCCTCCAGGAAATCTAAAGATGCGGGTTGAGGGTAGTGGTTGGAACTTTTTTTCATGTGATGGTCATGACATTTTGGCAATTCTTGAAAGCCTAATCAGATCTGGTCAAGATGCAAAGCCAACATTTATCTATGCCTCGACAATAAAGGGTTGTGGTGTTGGATTTATGACTGAGCTCTCGGCAATCGGGAAATTTTATAAATTTCACTCAGGATCTGTGCCTGATGATCTTTATGAAGACGCCTGTGAGGAACTTCAAGTTCGAATACGGCAGAATATTCATTGCGCGCTAGATTTGAAAATCCGGCCTCGCATAGAATTCGACTTAAATGGAAAGCTAAGAACTGAGCTAGATCACAGTTCACCCAAGGAGCGACCAGTTTCATTTATATCAAAATGGGCTGACTTCTTATGTAAGGCGATGTCTAGCGATGAACGCGTGGTAATACTTGACGCCGATTTGTCATACGACACCGGTACGTACTTGGCACGTGAAATTTACCCTTCTAGATACATTCAGGCTGGTATTGCCGAGCAAGACATGGTTTCCATGGCTGGCACTCTTGCTCTCAAAGGCAAAATTCCATTTGTTCATAGCTTTGCTACTTTCTTGACAATGAGACCCACGGAGCAAATTTTTAACAATGCGACTGAAAAAACCAGCGTGGTCTACGTTGGTTTCTTGGCCGGTTTACTTCCAAGTCCTCCAGGGTTCTCGCATCAAGCTGTTACTGATGTGGGGATAATGGCTTCAATCCCCGGCATGTTACTAATTGAGCCTGCTTGCGAATTCGAAATGGAAAAGGCTTATGCCGAGGCTCTAAACCACAAAGGCCCAACTTATATAAGAATGGTAAGTCTCGGATCAATCCCTACTGCGGTTGGAAATGAATCGTTAGAGCCAGGAGATATGACTGCGCGAGCCGAAGGTACTGAAATTGCAATTGTCTGTAGCGGCCCACTTCTTGCTGAAGAGGCAGTCAAAGCCGCAATGCTTCTCGGCGAGAGAGTCTGTGCAGTTTTTACTTACCCATTTCTTAATTCACCGCCAAGTCAAAGAACTCTTACCTCATTAAGGAAATTTAGGAAAGTTGTAATTTTAGAAAATTACAATTCTGGATTAGGTATCCACAAGGAAATTAGCGCTGCCGTAGAGAAAGAATTCGAGTTGATTTCTGTTGATGTACCTGGAGTTCCACGAAATGGTTGGAATGATGAAGTCTTAAAATTTCATAAATTAGATGCGGAAAGCATCGCAGAGAAAATAAGAACAAGATGAAGAAATACTGCCTCTTGTGGGATATTGACGGCACATTACTTGATACTCATGGTGCCGGGGTTCGACCACTCGAAAACGCAATTGAACAGGAATTTGGTGTAAGCGTAAAATTAGAGCGAGGAAAATTCAGCGGTTATACCGACTTTGAAATCATTTCTGCACTAACTGCGACAAATCTTGATGATATTTCCTGTCTCCCAAAGTATGAATCTGCACTAAAACACTACGCTATTGAACTTGAAATAGCGCTTTCAAAATCGAGAGCTACTGCGATAGGAAATATTCGAGAGGTGTTGATAGATCTCAAAACTATTTATGGGTGGGAGTCCTTTATCGGGACTGGAAATTATGAAGGGGCTGCAGCGCATAAGCTTGACAGCGCTGGGCTGATTGAATTTTTCCCTCATAACCACTTGTTTGGCGCTACTGGTTCGAGAATGAAGCGGCCGGGGATTATTGCTTATGCCCGCAAAGCACTTGCAGCCGATTTTGAGCCCATTGTCATTGGGGATGCTCCTGCCGATATTCGCGCAGCAAAACTGAATAATCTAAAAGTTATAGCTACCCCTACTGGCCACCATTCATATGCGGAGTTAAATGAGTTAGCTCCAGGGATGGTTTTGAATCCGAGTTGGTCACTTCAAGACTTGCTTGAGAAACTAACCCCGGTGCAATCAAACAATGATTAAGGAAAGTTTTATTCTTCTTGCAAGAAAACTTGCGACACAACCTCTTGCGAAGCGCCTACGTAAAGAGATTGAACGACACACATGGACAAAAGAGTTTAGGAATTCGAATCCAACTGAGCAGCAAATAAGCGAACATCCTGGACCAAGAATTCTGATTGTCACCTCGGTGGGTGAAAACTTGAATGCGCTTGCCCTTGATGTTGTTTTAGCCAAAGCTTTGGAATCTAGGAACGCCAAAGTCTTTATACTAATGTGCGATGGAGTTCTAGATGCGTGCATGAATTGTGAGATTCAAAAATTTCAGTCAATCTCTGATTTCCAACAACATGGAAGCGCAAATCTTTGCAAGGGATGTATTAGAACGGGAAGAATTTTTGCGGAAAGTGCAAAGCTGGAAGTTATATCCTTTAGCCGTTATATGAATAGTTCTGAACATGTTGTCAACAGCCAAGATATTGAAAGCGCCAATGCAGGAGCTTTTCGTTTCCTCGCTATCGGAAACAAGGCAAATCCTGAATTTGAAGTAGCGCTACCTAAATTCATTAGAGGAGCAAGTCGTGCACGCAATATAATTGAAACCTGCATCACCCAGGAGAATATCGATATTGTTGTTGCCCACCATGGAATATATGTCCCCCAAGGATCGGCGGTAAGTGCTGCACAAAATTTAGGCAAAAGGGTAGTTACTTGGTCTCAATCTTATCGAAGGGGAACTTATCTATTTTCGCATGATGACACTGCCCATAAGATGCAAATTGAAGAGAAATACGAGCCAAGAGTGCTTAATGAAAAAGAAAAAGGAGAAGTTTTTAAATACCTTAAGTCGCGCGATGCAGGTACAAATGATTGGATTCGTTTTGGAATCGTAGATAACACTACTTCTCAATTACCGTTGAGCATCAGAAAGGCACCAACTGCGCTTTTACTTACTAATGTGAATTGGGATGCGCAAGTCCACTTTGGCAATAGCATTTTTCTGAATATGGAAGAGTGGTTGCTCGACACTATTGCTTGGTTTCAATCTCGACCTCATTTACAACTGATTGTTCGCATTCATCCTGCAGAAATGACCGGTACGGTACCAACACGAGACCCTATGGGAGAGGCAATAATAAGAAGATTCCCGAAGTTAGCTCCAAACATAATAGTGATCCCTCCAAATTCAAATGTTTCAACCTATTCACTCTTCCCAAAGGCGGACTTAGGTTTAATCTTCGGCACCAAGACTGGGGTAGAACTTACAGCTTCAGGAATTCCAACTATTGTTGCCGGTGAGGCTTGGATTAAGAATAAAGGATTGACTCTGGATCCTAAATCAAAACTAGAATACTTCGAACTCTTGTCTCATTTTGATGCTGGTGAAAAATTCGAAGCTCCTAACATCGATGAGGCTTTAGCCTATGCCTACCACTACTTTTTTAGGAGAATGATTCCTGTTAGTTCAATTAAGCCTATTCCCTTTTTCCCATATGCAAGGCCAACCTACAATCCGAACTGAGGGAAATGACCCT
>Ga0209358_10004121_pt1 | contig 10511 bp, 7 predicted proteins | sample LauGreFa1BDMLBSN_2_FD_187574 | JGI IMG/M metagenome (GOLD analysis project Ga0209358, IMG submission 187574) | Freshwater lake microbial communities from Lake Michigan, USA - Fa13.BD.MLB.SN (SPAdes) (version 2) | ecosystem: Environmental > Aquatic > Freshwater > Lake | place: Lake Michigan, USA...
ATCCTATTTATGCAATTCTAAACTATGATATAAAAAATAATAAAGAGGTAACTCACGCGATATGTAAAGAATGTATCAGAGTTTCAAACTGCTCTATGTACAAAGTTTCTAAAAAAAATCAAATTATGGATAAAAATATAATGTATATGACAAATCATGTTTCTACGGGTGACTTTTTTATCGACCCTTATGTATTACATTATTCTACAAAATTTATATCATTAAATAAAGTTCGAATTATATTACCAGTTATAGGGGCTATTTGTTACCTTACATCTTCCGCTATTTTTATTTCATCCGGAAATTCAAAAGAAACAATCTTGGACAATTTTAAAAAAATAGAAGAACTTCGCAAAAATGATGATATACGAAATATTTCTGTATATCCAGAAGGTCTTCGTCGCGCCCATCGTCACACCGTATCTGCAACTCTAAAAAAAGGGTTTATTTATCACTCTTTTGATAATAACTTACCTATACAAATTGTTCATACCACAAATAAAGACTATGTCATAGATGACATGAAAATGATGTTACATAAAAATATGAAACTATTCACATACTATGGTCCAAAAATTGACCCACAAAAAATTGCAGCCAAGTTCGAAAAAAAGCACAAACGCGCGTGTACCAAAGATGACTACTATAATTACGTGTACAAACAATGGGCAAAAATATGGACAAAAATGGATAAGTACCGCATCGACACACTTCGTAGCCAGGGACTGTCTCACCAAGAATGTCTCGAAAAAATAGAGCAACACTCTACCAAATTTCCTCTAATCGAAAATAAAATAGAAAACGGAGATACACCTTTGTCACTTCCATTTTTACTACTTCGCAGCACACTTTGGTCCATTATATATTTTATTATTTTTAAAATTGTTGAAAAGTTCTTTTCAGTAATATCATGTATCTATAAACTAAAATGTCCTGGGTCTACTGATGCCTGTACATCTTCGTCCCCTAGTACTACCAGTACCACTACCACTACCTGCTCTTGGGGTTCACTTAAATACCCATTTTTACATAACTTGTCATTTTCTAAGGCATGAATGACTTACTACGTACTTTGGTGTATTATAATTATATGTAAAACAATATAATTATAATTATAAATATATTATACTATACTATACTATGGAAATTTTTAATAATTTACCCGATGATATTGTTTTAGATATTTACGTGAAGCATTTAAAACGATATAGACAGCATAATGGTACACTTATAAAATTATTAGACTTTGATAAATATAAATTTTTGGAAAAGTATATTCAACGAAAAATAAAATCATTTAGTGAAGTTGCTTATGGTGACTATAAAAGATATATTATTCAATACACTACACCCAATTTAGTTGAAATAAATAGAAAAGATTCGCACATTGATGATGACATGTTTTGTACAACGATTACTATAAAAGAAAATTCAGTACAATATGATGTAGACAGATTTAGGTTAAAAAAAATACAGGATATAAACATAAATTCACCATCTAACAGATATTACAAAGGCGACTATAAAGACTATGACTGGGAAGTTCTAAGTTATACCTATGAAATTTTCTAATTTTTTAGACTCTTTATTTCCATTCTTATCGGTGACAGTTTCTTTTCAAATAGTGGCGACTTCGGTATCGCAATCGGTCTAGACGTAGCGAATGTTGTTTTGTTTTTCGCCTCATGAACAATATCCTCCAATGTTTCAATATGTAATCTCGGTAATTCCGCGTGACTCTCCCAAAAATACCTACAGTACGCCCACTTAAACTCGTAGTCATCGCCATATAAGTGACCCAATCTTTGCATCAGTACAATATTCACTTCTACCGGCAATAAATTCAAATTCTGTCTAGGTAAAACATAACACAACTGTACAAAGTCTTCAATCGTTTGTTTATCCTTCCTTTTCAAAAATTGCGTATCCATGTGTGGAATATATTTTACAAGGTCCTTAAATAATGGCGCATAATGATAGTTATAACACCATCTCCAGTCTATACATCCGGTCATATAATAGCTAAACGTCCATTCTAGCCCTTCCAAATAATTTATACATATTTGCCTCCTTCTATCTTCAGTTACTTCGATATCAAATAGTGCTTTATAGTACCTATACTCCCAATCTTTCACAAAAGGATTAATATACTTCTCTATACTACGCTCTTTCATTGGTAACATTAAAAGGTCATCCATTTTTTGAATATCCGCACCTTCTCCTAATACTTCCTCTGTTTCACGTAATACTTTTTTGTCATTTTTTGAGAAAGGTTGTGACATTTGTTGATTTTTATTTAAGTCCCGATTAAACGCATTTCTCTCGCCCCTGTTGTCTCTCATGTTGTTATGGTTGCTGTTATGGTCGCCATCCCCAAGCCTTCGAGCAAACTTATCCCTCTTCTTATGCTCATCCATCAACAGCGTATCCTCTTGTTTCGCAATATTATCTATAAAATCATGGAAATTTTTCCATACGATCTTATTACCTTCCGTTAAGTACTTATCTGTCTTCCCAAGCGTCTCCTTATAAACATTTAATAATATATCTATACCCACTGTTCTTATATTTAATGCAGGAAAATGCGGCATAAAATCATTCCCTAACAAAAAACACATGAATATATAATCCGTTATCCTATTTATTTCATTATCTCTTTTTTCTCCTTTTTCTTTTAATTTACTAAAATCTCTCGCTCCTGTATCACCTCCTGTGTTTACTATCCCAGTCGCCTCTGTATTATTTATATACTTGATAATCGAATCCGCTAACTCCGGTATATCTAGCAAATAGTCCTTGTTCGGATCCAGCGTAGAATCAACCGACTTTATGAATTCAGGCGTCTCTCGAAATAAATACAGGTTTTTAGTTATATGCAAATGATTCAATGTCAACATTATCAAGTCCGCGTCTAACCCATATACAAGTGTAGTCGTACCCGGCGAGTTATGATACTCGGGATACTTTCGCATATACTCGAAAATCTTATGTTCACCCTCACCCGATTCTGAACTACTCGACACGATATACTCTAACTCTAACTCTAACTCTTTTACCCCATCCACCAATGCAGATGAAGAACACGACTTCTTACTAAAATATATACTAACTTCCTCATTCAAATGTCTCATAAAATTAGTACCCGGTGTAATCGCCGATGTATTCCATGTCTCCTTATATGCTGCACCCTCGACATCCCTCTGAATTTGCGCCGTATACCACGACTTGTACCTCCTATCTCGCTGCTGACTAAGTTTAGCAACAGGCGCAACACCATCGAATGCAATAAATACACGAGTTTTCGGCTTTAATAAATCAACGTAAAAGTCTATCTTATTACATACCATTTTTATCAACTCCTTCTCATACTCTTTATGTCTAGTCTTATCATATGTAGGGTTGTTTTTTACTGCATCATATATTAATGAGTTACAATCCATATATAAATTATTAACGTGACTTAAATGTTCCATATCTTTTAGAATATGACGATACGATTTCACTACTTTTGTGAAATAACTAGGAATACCCATCGTTGTTTATTTTATAGTAAAAATAAGTTACGATAATAATGTACTGTATATATTATTATCTTTTTGTTTCTATGTATTTTACATATATATATTTAATACCACACTTTAAATATTAAGTATAAACTAGAAAATACAAAATACTCAACCCAAAAACATTATATTATTATATATTATATATCATATAACATATAAAATGTCAGTACCTAACAATCAACAAGTGCCCCAAAATCAAAACCAACCACAAGAATCCGCATATGCAAAATTCGCTAGGGCCGCAATGTTGTCTAATTTAGAACCAGGTGTTTCATTATCCATTGGTAATATTTTACAACTACTTTCCTCTTTATCGCCCGTTCTATTGTCCGGTTTTTTCATTATTTCTAGTTTAAGCAATGGAAACTTAAAATGGGTAATGTATTTAGCCGGCTTTATTGTCTTACTTTTCATTTTTTCCATAACCGCTTTCACTACCAACGCCAAATTTGAAAATATGAATAGCCGCGGCTCTCCATACTGGAAACAACAATGCAACTTCGTTTCATTACCTTTCGGTCTCGGTCAATATACCATCCCCAACTTTAATAGTGCAGCATTAGCATTCATTTTTGCATATATATTCATGCCTATGTTACAGTACAACAGTTACAATGTTATTATGCTTTCCGTCATTATGGTATTCTTCTTTATCGACGCTGCATCTAAAATATATTACGGATGTACGCCTGTTGTAGGCGTCATTATTGGCCTCGCTATCGGGTGGATAGTCGGATACATATGGTACCTTTTTGTTTCATCCGCAAATAATGAGATGATTTTCTTTAATGTCGAAAACGGTGCATCAATATGCTCTCGACCAAATAAACAAACATTTAAATGCAAGGTTTATCGGAATGGTGAAGTTATACACTCTATGTAACACGTAAGATTTTTACGGATTAAATTTACTGCTGTTATGCGCTATCCACTTCTTGAAATCATTCATCGTCATATCTCTATGAAAACTATTCGTTAAAAGCTTTATATTATTGTGTTTTCTAGACAATATAGTTATATAGTTGAAAACAATATTTTTAGTTATTGCCTTGTGATACATGAACATTTGTTCTTCTGAAAATACGGGCTTTTTAACACGCTTATTTACTGTATTATGAAAATCAAAAAAGAATAACTGTAAATCCTTTTTTGTTTTAATGTTCTCCCTTTTTAGACTTTTCATCACCGCAACCGCATGTTCAGAACAATCTGGACACGGTAAGTTCGTACATATTTTCGTACAAATATTTAAAAAATCATTCTTCAACTCATCAAAGTGTTCCTCTTTCATTTTAAACGAAAGAGTATGAAATAAATACCACGTCGCATTCCCCCATTCTTTTTTTGTCGCCATATTATTAATATAATAATATAAAGACTTTTTATTTTATTAATTATACACAATTTATATTTTATGTTACCTTCTAAATTAAATACGCAACCTACGCAAAATTCTATCGACTTCTTTTCAGAACTTTATAAAATTATACAAAGTACATCATCATCATCATCATCGTCTCCGTGCGAATCTTCCAACATAGTTATATCTTCGTCTCCACCATCTACTGATGATAATATATGTCTTATTTCTAAAGAAAAACTACACCCAAATCACATTACGCTTAAATGTAATCATAAATTTAACTATATGCCCATTTATAAAGAAGTCCTTTACCAAAAAACAAAATCGAATACAATGTACGAAGTTACTAAACTTCAGCCTTATCAAATTAAATGCCCATACTGTCGCACAGTTAACAATAAACTATTACCCTTTATACCATACCCATCCGTTAAACTCGCTAAAAATATACACTCCACCGGTTCTGACTGTATACCCGCCACAAAATGCTCTTATGTTATAAAAAAATGCAATACAAATGATTCAAATTGTGACAAAAACGCACTATACTATGAAGCCGAAAATCTACTATTATGCCCCGCACACTATAAAAAACATATCGCTAAAAATCATACCCATGTAACAAAGGTTGAAAATGTTTCAACCAAACCCCGATGTACCGCTATACTAAAAAGCGGTGTTAATATTGGTAAGCCATGTAATAGTATTATTTCTATCGATGGCTCGCAGTTTTGTAAAAGACATTCCCATTAAAATATAAAGAGTCTAACTACTTATTTTTTTCTGACTAAAAGTCTGGCTCTTGAACCTTGTGAACTAGATGATGATGCCGTCAAAGGAGAACCTGAACTCGATCCTAGCGACGATGATGATGATGCCGTCAACGGATAATAACTGGAACTCGATCCTAGCGACGATGATGATGATGATGATGGATGAACCCAAGGAGGAGGAGGAGGAAGAAATGGAACCACACGCGCATGACTAGGCTTCGGTGGTCCTATTCTAACCATTAACTTTCTCTTTGTAGAAGCTGGCGCCGCTCTACCTCTACCTCTTGACCGTGTAGAACTTGATGAAGATAATCGTCTATATGTATCTGGTGAAATAGAGTCAGAACTAGAACTAACACGACGACGCGGTGGTCGTCGCTGCAGCGGTCGTGGTGGCGGATCAATCATTGGAACTCTATGCGCCATCGGACGACCTACTCGAGGTCTTATTCTAAACATTACCTTTCTCTTTCTAGAACCCCATAATGCTCTACCTCTTGACCGACTAGAACTAGACGAACTAGACAAACTTAACCTTCTACGTGTAGCTGGTGAAATAGAGTCAGAACTAGAACTAACACGACGACGCGGCGGTCGTCGCTGCAGCGGTCGTGGTGGTGGAGCAATCATTGGAACTCTATACACCGTAGGACCTACTCGAGGTCTTATTCTAAACATTACCTTTCTCTTTCTAGAACCCCATAATGCTCTACCTCTTGACCGACTAGAACTAGACGATCTTACCCTTCTACGTGTAGCTGGTGAAATAGAGTCAGAACTAGAACGCGGTGATGGCGGCACTCTCAATAATGCCGCTGTATTTTGTAGCCCTGGACTATTACTTTCAACAGAACTATCGGAACCAGGAATACTAGGAGAACTGGAAACTGATGATAAAGGCGAAGGTGTTCCTGGTCTCACTAATAATAATTCTCTCGTATTTTCTAAACTTCCTCGAGAACTAGACATTTTTATACTATATATATATATATTATACTAAATATATAAAAAATGATATAAAATATAGATGCGTATATATATTTAAAAATGAAATATACGGTAGCCGAATATATTTGGCTTGATAATAATAAAAAATTCAGGTCAAAAACTAAAGTTATTAAATGCGAAAGAATTGGATTAGACTCAGAATACAAACATCCACATGATTTCCCTGTATGGGACTACGATGGCTCGTCTACCGGACAAGCAGACGGTAAAAAATCTGAAATAACGCTTCATCCCGTTTTCGTATGTGATAATCCTCTTAACCCCGTGGTATTTATAGGCGGAGACGGAAGTTATAAAAATAATATAATGTATTCAAAAATCGTATTGTGTGAAACGTACCACGCCGATGGAACACCTACATCATCAAACACAAGACATACCGCTAACAAAATATCAAAACATACAAGTAATCAAAAACCATGGTTCGGACTCGAACAAGAATACTTTATTTTTGATAAACGTATCGAAACAACTCCGCACCACTTGCTTTTTTATGAAACTACCGAACATTACTGTGGTGCCGGCAAAGATATAGAATATCGTGCACTCGCAGAAGAACATATGCTAGCATGCACTAAGGCAGGTATCACTATTTCCGGCATAAATGCAGAAGTCAGCAAAAACCAATGGGAATTCCAAATCGGTCCTTCCGAAGGAATAACAGCCGCCGATGAACTTCTTGTAGCGCGATTCTTACTTGAACGCATCGCCGAAAAATACGGCAACACTATATCATATGAACCTAAACCTTTCTCTCATATAAACGGCTCAGGATGTCATGCAAATTTTTCTACTTTCAAAATGCGCACCCCTTGCGACGACAATGCAGGTATAATGGAAATATATCGCGTTGTAAATAACCTAGAAAAATATCACGCAGAAGATATACAACAATACGGTGTAAATAATGAGAGTCGACTTTCCGGAAAATATGAAACATCCAGCTACAATACTTTCACATCAGGTATCGGCGATAGAGGTGTATCTGTTCGTATCAATAACAATACACACAACGCTGGTTACGGTTACTTCGAAGATAGACGACCCGCTGCAAATATGGACCCATATATTGTTACCAGCACGCTAATGAAACGAACAGTTGATTCGTAATGTTTCAAAATCAAACAAAAACTTCAGTTCAGTTCAGTTCAGTTCAGTTCAGTTCAGTTCAGTTCAGTTCAGTTCAGTTCAGTTCAGTTCAGTTCAAATTTAATGTTATCACTTTAAATTTTAACTTTTAAACTTTATAGTCTTTACATCTTTTATACCGAAACATCCGACGACTTTTTCGCTTTTCGAGCATGTTTACCTATTTTCATTTTATCATATAACTGTTTCTTCATTGTTTTACGTCTATCCTTTATCTGATCATAACCTGGAAGAGTACTATATCTGTACATGAATCGTTGTGTTTTTCGAAACGGGCCACTAGTTAAAGGATTTAAAAGTTTTGTTTTATATAATCTTTCATTAAATCCAACATTTTCCCCTTCAAATCTATCATAGTCTAAATTTTCTACTAATTTTTCGTAAAATTCTTTTGCAGGACCTTCGTCATATTCTTTCTTTATCTCTCTATACTTTTTATAGTCTAAAAATGAATTGGGATCATTCGGGGGAGTCAGTCCATTATTTATATAAATAACTACACCTTCTAAACGCCTAAAATATTCATTCATAATAGTCGCGCCTTGAATAGCTTCATCAAGCATGTCACATGTATTCTGCATTACTACATCACTAGGAAACGGTCCTGGTCCATATCTTGCTCTTAACTCTGTAAGATTTTGGACTATAATATCCAATGATGTCCTTACCATAACTATTCTCAATGACAATACTTTTTTAAACTCATGCATCAAAAATATTTTAACCTTTATAATTTCATCTATATAACTACTATACCATGCAAATTTATACGGATTACGACTACTAACTAAATCATTACTTTGATGATAAGTGTTTAAACCTGCAAAACTAAAATTTTCTTCTACTTTGCCTAAATCACTATATAAGAATTGTGAAAACAACTTAAATTTACTCGTATAAAAATTATTTACATGTTGCGCAATAGTGAATAATATATCAATCTTACCATCCTTAGCATAATCTCTATATCCCATAAATGTGATAGCGCCATTTATAGTCTTATGTAGAAGATTAACAACACCATCCGAATAAAAATCTAATACATATTTGTCAATAAGGTTATTAAGTTTTGATAAATATTTTTTGCTACCCGTTAACAATTCAATCGCAGGATTGTTTATACCCGGCTTAGTCTCTGCGTGGTCATCATAAATAGCATCACCTACAGTATAAGAAACGCCACACGACATAATTATTAAGTTTATACGTCTATTTTCCTTAATAGCTATCGGAAGCAATGTTTCAACTAGCTTCATATTTGTAGTCGTACTTAAAAATGTTGTACCAGGATACAATTTAAATAATTCCTTCTTCGCTGTATAAGGTGTCGACTTATCAGTGGTATAATTTACAGGTAAAAATATACCCATTGAAAGCAGATTCTTAAAAGATTTATATGTAACTTTTTGATTATCTTTTATCTTACTGTCCACAACGTGTCCGGAAAATTCCCTATCATGTGTTATATCAACCAAGTAAAAAGTATCATCAAGATCACATAACTTTATTTTATCGGAACTAATATACGGACACAACACACTAAATGCAGACTTGCGCATCAATTCTCCTTCATCTGTATTGTCGAACATTGCATTATATGACGGGTTTCTAAGTATGTTATTTATTTCAAAAACTATACTATTATAATCAAAAGATATTACTTGTCCAGCTTTCCCTAATTCTATTATTCTCAAGTACTTATTTGCAAGTAATTTTATCTCTGGCGACAGTTCATTTACTATTGCACCATGAGCAACAACAAACGCAAAATCTTCTGCTCCTATTTTTTCATGTTTTTCAGATAACTTTACTAATTCCATTTCCTCGTCTCGTGACATCGGTTGTGTCCTAAACATTGGATGCTTATTATAACCAATAAGTTGAAAACTTGTTGGGGATATAGGCTCGGTAATAGGCGAAATAACATCGATATCTGGAATGTCGGTACCATACAGATTAGCTGGCGTAGGACCCGTAAGATCCCTACTTTTAACTATTTGTTCTATATTTCTCATAATCTGAATCGTTTCATCTCGAGACGTAAAAAATCGACTTTCCATCACTTCGACACTCGTTAATGATATATTTGGTATTAGTTCATCCCTTAATGCTCCTAATACTAGCACTTTCCCATATAAATCTAATCGATTTATCCCCATAAGCGTATGACATATTATAGGCGATAAATAAATGTACGTTTTAGGAAATAACTCTATAAGTACAAGCATCTTAGCATTTTCTTTTGTTTTTTGTTCAACTTCCCTTTTAGTCAAATAAGATAAAGGTAATAAACGATGGTAATTATACTCAAACGGTTTCATTATATATCCAGTCGTTGTCACTCTTCCGTGAACAGGTGTTCGAATTCCTATATCCACAATATCCAGTTCCGGTGTATAAGTAGTTAGTAAATTGCGACCCCTTGGAGATAATTCCACCGGTGGTGGTGGCGGAGTACTTGCTCGTATGCGGCGCTCTAACTTTTTCCTATTTCTTTCCATTTTTTCCCTAGCTTTACTTTTTAAACCTTCGATTATGTCATCAGGTAAACTATCATCTTCGGAATGAATATTAGCCTTATATGGTAGATCTCGGTCCCTACCTCTACCTTTTAATTTATCAACAGGAACTACTCCGGTAGAAAACTTCGGC
>Ga0209358_10004122_pt1 | contig 10511 bp, 9 predicted proteins | sample LauGreFa1BDMLBSN_2_FD_187574 | JGI IMG/M metagenome (GOLD analysis project Ga0209358, IMG submission 187574) | Freshwater lake microbial communities from Lake Michigan, USA - Fa13.BD.MLB.SN (SPAdes) (version 2) | ecosystem: Environmental > Aquatic > Freshwater > Lake | place: Lake Michigan, USA...
TGGAGAAACAACAACATACAATCACAATGTAGGAGTAACTTATAAACTACCGTTAGATAAATTTCCTTTGTTGAACTTTATGAGCGCAGATGCGCGATACGGAGGAACATTCAGATGGGATCGTGCACCCTTCACTCAGGATACACTGGGAAATACCATCCAGAACAGCCGACAAATTCAACTGAATGCGCAAGGGAATTTCGAAACCTTGTACAACAATGTTCCTCGATTGAAGCAGGCTTTGACAGGAAAAAAACCTGATGCTGGAAAAAAAGATGCTGGAAAGAAAGATGATCCGACAAAGAAAGATGGCTTTGGAGATGACTTAAAGAAGAAGACAGAGAAGAAGGACAAAGTAGATCCGTTAGATGTTGCTCTTCGATTCATTATGATGGTTCGAACAGTGAATGGAAGCTACACGAAAAATGAAGGGCTATCGCTTCCGGGATATGCGAATAGTACAAGTATTCTCGGACTCGACGATCAGTTCGATGGCCCTGGTATCGGATTCCTCGTTGGGCAGCAGAATACGGATTTAATGGGCAATCCTACGGGACGCAATTTTGCTACAGATGCTGCAAATAACGACTGGTTGGTGCAACGTCAATCTCTGAATATCCAATACAACGAGACTTTCACGGAAACTTGGAATGCGAAAATGAATTTAGAGCCGTTCCGTTATTTGAAGGTTGAACTTTCGGCTACTCGCCAAGAAGGAAAAAATTACAATTCGTTTTTCAGGTATGATCCAACCATTGACGATTACACGTTTCAATCACCAATGGAAACAGGGAATTTCTCCGCATCTTTAATTACTTGGAATACCGCGTTTGTGAAGGACGACAAAGAGAACAACTACGCGAGTCCAATTTTCGATCAACTCTTAGCGAATAGAAAGGAAATATCTAGCCGCTTGAACAATGAGACATACCAACTAGCAAATCCGAATGACTCGGGATATTATGAAGGTTTCGGATCACTTTCTCAAGATGTAATTATTCCTTCCTTCATTGCGGCTTACACAGGTCGATCAACAAGTGAAGTAGCGTTGAATCCATTTGCTACCAAGGCACAGCCAAACTGGAAAATCACGTATGACGGGTTAACCAAATTGCCTGCAGTGAAGAAGTATTTCAAGCAGTTCAACGTAACTCATAATTATCGCTCTACTGCTACGGCTTCTTACGTAACAAACTTGAAGTACGAAGAGTTTAATAATCTTCCGACAGGCATTGATCAAAGTTCAGAACAGAATTATATTTCTCAACAACAAATAGGAACCGTTACCCTTACGGAATCCATGTCTCCCTTGGTTGGATTCGATATGACTCTGAAAACTAAAAAAGTTAACGATCCGCTGATAAAATTGGAGTACAAGCGCGACCGTACGATTGCTCTGGGAATGGCGAATTATCAGATCACGGAAACGAAGAGCAATAGTTTTGTAATTGGTTTGGGATATAAAATCACCGAACTACCAAACCCATTCGGAAGAAAAAAGGGAAGTAAACTTCCAGTGAAATTACTTGAAAAGTCAACGCTGAATTTGCGTGTCGATTTCACCGTTCGCGACAACTTTACCTTAATCAGAAAAATAGAAGAACGGCAGAATCAAGTTACAGCTGGACAAACATTGTTCAGCGTTAAATCTAGCGCAGACATGGCAATCAGCGACAAGCTAACGCTGCGTTTCTTCTACGATCATCAGATTAATAAACCGGCAATTTCGACAAGTTTCCAAACGTCGAACATTACCACGGGGCTTGCCATACGATTTACGTTGAACGGTTCAGGCGGTTCGAACACTGCCCAACCCCAAGGTGGCCAATAATTTTGGGCTTCATTGCACAATTAAACTTTTCTATTTTTTCAGGGTCTCAACATTAAATTTGTGTTAAGTTCGTGTGATATTAATTTTTGTGACCCCAATTGAGCAAATAGTACAGCAGTTCACCCCAATTTCTTTGAAAGAAATGGACGGGGTGGAATTGATGAATAGAACCGATACCAAATTTGTAGTGTCGCTTGATCAGTTGCTTTCAATATTGGAAGAAGTCAAGAATACCTACCGAATCCTTGAAGTGAATGACATTCGATTCAGTCATTACGAAACGTTATATTACGACACGGATGAGTTTCTTTTTTACACTCGTCATCATAACGGTAAGAAAAACCGATGGAAGATTAGAAAACGCTCCTATGTAGATAGCGATGTAAGTTTTCTGGAGTTGAAGTTCAAATCAAATAGGGGAAGAACTCAAAAACAGCGTACAGGAATTCCTGAAATTGGAATGGAATTGAATGGGGATGAGGAAAAGTTCATCGGTCGTAAAGCTGGAATTGATTTCCACTTGTCTCCGCAAGTAAAAAACAATTTCACACGAGTGACTTTAGTGGAACCAAGTCTGCCAGAGAGAATAACAATAGATTTAAAACTTTCTTTCGAATGGAATAAAATTTTAAAGGAACTGAAACAAATCGTTATCGTTGAAGTAAAGCAGGAGAATAGAAACCGCCTTTCTCCATTTGTGCAAGCTCTAAAAAAGAGACATGTTCGCGAAGAGAGCATAAGTAAATATTGTTTGGGCGTAGCAATGCTAGTACCTTTCGTGAAGAAAAATAATTTCAAAGAGAAGTTAATTAAAGTGAATAAATTAGAATCAATTAAATAAGATCATGTTAGATACACTCAATGCAATTTTTTTGCAATCAGATTTTGACCCAATGGGTGGAATGAAATTTATTCACTTGGAAGATTTCCTAGGGTTAATCATTCGTTTATCCGTGCATATGCTATTCGTGGTGCTTTTGGTGCGAGGTATTTATTATCCCATAGCGAAAAGAAAAGATTTTCTATTCACCTATTTACTCTTTAGTTTAACCATATTCCTCATGTGCTTCATGCTAGAAAGCGTGAAGCTTCAAATGGGATTTGCATTGGGTTTGTTCGCTGTTTTCGGAATTATTCGTTACAGAACAGATGCTATTCCAATTAAAGAAATGACTTACCTTTTTGTGGTTATTGGAATGTCAGTGATGAATGCACTAATCAACAAGAAGATTTCCTTAGTTGAACTGTCATTCGCTAATCTTGTAATCATAGGAGCAACATACGGTCTAGAAAAGGTTTGGTTGTTGCGTCACGAAGCTCAAAAAATCATTGTCTATGAAAATATTGATTTGATTAAAGTTGGAAGAGAAAAGGAAATGATAGCAGATATTGAACTAAGAACTGGCATTAAAGTGAACCGTTTCGAAATTGGAAAAATAGATTTCCTTCGCGATACCGCTTTAATAAAAATTTACTTCTTCGAAGACGAGCAAGGAAATCAAACAGATGATTCTTTCTCCGGAAACATCAACGTCTAAAAGTTTTAGCGAAACATATTCCAGCGCAATACGTCGTCTTCAGCGATGTCTTGCGCTGTTTGTTTTCCAATCAACTGTGAGATGTCTTTCGGTGAAATTCCACTTGCTGGACGCTTCCAAGTTAGGTCTTCAAAAGCAACAACATGTCCCGCTGGCATAGCTTTCGCTGCCACTAAACTTCTTCGAGCATTTGCACGAGCAGGGGCTTCATCAGCAATGGCGGTCAATTCAAATCCGCCCAACAATTCAACCGTGCGATTCATACGCGTATGGAAGTGTTTTAGGTCTTCCTTATCCATTGCATGGTAATGATCGTTACCCGGCATGGTCTTGTCGTGCGTGAAGTGCTTTTCTAATACTGTTGCACCCAATAGCGCTGCAACCTCGAGTGTATGCATGTCGTTTGGAAGGGTATGATCGCTATATCCAGGAACCGCTTGAGGAAAGCTCGAAATCAAATCTTTGATCATTCCCAAATGAGCATTCCCATCGGGCGTTGGATAGTTCAATACGCAGTGCATTAAGCACAGTTTGTTTTCATACTTCGCAATAGTCTCAACTGCTTGTTGCACTTCCCATTTGAAAGAAGCTCCGGTGCTTAATATAATTGGCTTTCCAAATTTGCATTGGTGTTCAATGAAGGGAAGATTCGTAATGTCAGAACTTGAAATCTTGTATACGTTCATTAAATCATTCAAGAAATTTGCACTCTCAACATCGAAAGCGGTGCTCATAAATTCTATCCCAACCTCTTCACAATATCGGGCCAGTTGTTCGAATTCTTTCTTCCAGAATTTGTCGTATTTCTTGAACAATTCAAACTGACTGCGCGTCGGTTCTTTGGTAATGTCCCAATAATAGGGACTGTCTTTACTCGCAATAGTTTCTGCCTTGTAAGTTTGAAATTTAATTGCGTTGGCACCACCTTCAGCGGCTTCGTCAATAAGTCTTTTCGCCAAGTCCATAGAACCTTCATGGTTCACACCGGCTTCGGCAATAATGAATGGACGAACGATTTTTTTTGAATCGTAATTGTAAAGAAAATCAGTTAAACTCATAGTCTATTTTAATTCTTGAACGGCATGCCAAGCGAGCAATCCCATCCCAATTTTTAATGCGTTTTCGTTGACGGCGAATTTGCTGTTATGAACGGGTGCGTTCCAAGAACCATCTTCGTTCGAAGTTCCCAAGCGATAGAAGCATCCGGGCATTTGCTGTGAATAATAAGCGAAGTCTTCTGCAGTGGTTCGCATATCCAAGTCAATCACATTTTCTTCTCCCAAATAATCCTTCGCTTGCGCAATAGCACGTTCAGTTAATTCAGGATTGTTGTACACCACAGGATATCCTCTTTCAATTCGAAAATCTAGTTCACCGCCCATTCCTTCAACAAGTCCTTTTGCAAGGGTAACAATTTTCTCATGCGCTAATGTGCGCCAAGACTCAGAAAATGTGCGAAAGGTTCCTTCCAATTTCACTTCGTTGGGAATAATGTTCGTGGCGCCGTTTCCAATTATTTTCCCGAAAGAAAGTACCGTTGGCATTTGCGGATTGCTCCAACGCGATACAACTTGTTGCAACGCGATAAGCATGTGTGAAGCAATGAGAATCGGATCAATGCATTGATCGGGCTTGGCGCCATGACCGCCTTTTCCTTTAATAGTGACATAAAGCTCGTCAGTAGATGCCATATAGGCCCCTGCACGATAACCCACTTTTCCAGCAGGCAAATCAGGAAAGACGTGCTGTCCAAAAATCCCATCTGGTTTTTTATCTTGAAACAATCCGTCTTGCATCATCAAAAGCGCTCCTCCAGGTAAAACTTCTTCTGCAGGCTGAAAGACAAGAGTTACAATTCCTCCCCATTGCGATTTTGTTTCATTCAGAATTTTCGCAGCACCAAGTAGAGACGACGTGTGAACATCATGACCGCAGGCATGCATAACGCCATTAACCGTACTTTTAAAAGGCAAATCATTGTCTTCTACAATTGGAAGGGCATCCATATCTCCGCGCAGAGCAATGGTTTTTGTAGAAGCTAATTCTCCTTTTATTTCTGCACGAATGCCATATCCACCAATGTTTTCAGTGAATGGAATTCCCCACTCGGCAAGATGTTTCGCAACGAATGAAGAAGTGTTTTTTTCTTGATAAGAAAGTTCTGGATTTGCATGAATATGTCTGCGAATCGAAACGATTTCTTCAAAATATTTTTCAGAAAGTTCTTGAATTAATTTTTTCATGGCTCACAATCGCATTTGGTTTTTTCTCCTTCGCGACTAGCTTCTGCCACTGCCACAGTCGAGTCTGTGCATAGAATAATGTAGTTGACATTGTTGTGTGAAAGGAAGTAGCGCTTGGGATTATTCTGCGCATCTGATTTCGAAAAATCCACTTCACCTTGCCACTTTGCAGTTTCGAAATTCTCCATGGAAATGCCTTGACAATCCATTCTGCATTTGCCGTGGTTGGTGACTAATGTTTTTGAAGATTGAATCTGTTTCATAATTTGTTTTCCGGGCAACCATCCCAACCAATCGTAGTTAGGAAACATCATAAATACAAGCAAACAACCAATGGTTAGGCCAGTTGCAAAAAGTAAAAGTCTTCTTCGAAATTTCATGCTATTCAGATTCCCACAAAAGTGCATAAAATTTCCGAGTTAGCCATTAACTTAGTGGCCAATTATGGCAATCATTCAAACAACTAATCTTCAATACACCTTTTCGAAAGGTCCTCAGCTTATATTCCCTTCATTTCAAGCTGGAGAAAATAGCGAATTGTTGATTTTGGGAAGTAGCGGAACCGGCAAGACAACTTTACTTCATCTATTAGCAGGATTGAGAAAACCAACCGTAGGTGAAGTAGAAGTGAATGGAGTTCGTTTAAGCTCTTTGAGCGGCGCTTCTTTAGATCGTTTCAGAGGTAAGAACATAGGAGTTGTCTTTCAAACATCACATTTTGTTCAATCACTTTCAGTGATGGACAACATCATGTTAGCTCCCTATTTTTCAGGAAACAAAGTTTCTAAGTCAGACGCGGAAAAAATGTTGGACCGTTTAAATATTCTTTCGAAAAAAAATAAAAAAACTTCAACATTGAGTGTGGGGGAACAACAGCGAGTGGCTATAGCTCGGGCGCTGTTGAATAATCCTTCATTAATCCTAGCAGATGAACCAACAAGCGCGCTCGACGATGAGAACGCAAAAGATGTTTTGAACTTGTTGCGCGAACAGACACATGCTTTAAAAGCGGCTCTGCTCATAGTAACACACGACAATCGATTGAAAGATGAAGTGAAGCAGCGTATAGAATTAACCGCATTGAAATCTTAACCACAATTCGACATGAAAATTATTTTTATTGCATGGAAAAATTGTTGGCAAAAGGCGGGAGCCACCTCCCTAACACTTTTGCTATTATCGTTTGGGGTTGGAATAATTTCTATGATGTTTCTGCTGGAAAATCAACTCAGCGATAAATTCAACAAGAACATCAAAGACATCGATTTTGTGCTAGGCGCGAAGGGAAGTCCTCTTCAGTTAATACTTGCCAACGTCTACCACATAGATGCTCCAACAGGAAATATCAAAGTTTCTGAAGCACAGAAAATCATAAAGAATCCCACAGTCAAAGAAGCCATTCCATTGGCATACGGAGATAATTATGAAGGATGGAGAATCGTTGGAACAACGAAGAGATACGCGGAATTTTATGAAGTGAAATTGAAGGAAGGGAAAATATTTGAAACGCCCTTTGAAGTTACGGTTGGTTCATACGCAGCGAAAGAATTGGGATTGAAATTAGGACAGACATTCAAGAGCAATCACGGTTTAGACAAAGAAGGCGAAGAGGAGGAGGGACACGATCAATTGTTCACTGTGGTTGGAATTTACGAAGCAAGTGGAACCGTTATCGATCGCCTCATTTTGACGCCAGTAGAATCTATTTGGGAAGTTCATGATCACGGAGATCACGAAGAGTCTGCCCATGCCGGAATCGTGTCCGCAGAAGATCATGATGCCGAAGAACATGATGCCGAAGAACATGCAGACGAAGATGGGCATGACCATGCGGAAGAAGAGCATGCGCATGAAGCAGGCCATGATGACCACGAAGAAGAAAGAGAGGTCACGGCATATCTGCTTATCAAACGACTTCCAATGGCTCCTATGATTCTTCCGCAATTGGTGAAGAACACAAACATGCAGTTGGCTTTGCCAGCGATCGAAATCAATCGCCTAAACGAGAATTTCGGCATAGGCATGAGCGTTGTGAAAGCCGTTGCAATTCTTATCATGATTATTTCTTTCTTAAGTGTATTTATCTCACTCTTCAACGCTTTGCGCGAAAGACAATACGAATTGGCTATCCTGCGCACCTTGGGTGGAAGAAGAATTCAGTTGTTTATCCTTATTCTGTTGGAAGGATTATTCATGGTAGTTCTTGGCTTAATCATAGGTCTTGTCTTGAGTCGTGTAGGAATTATCTTGCTCTCAGATATGGCGAAGGATAGCTTCCACGACGAATTCAACGCAATGATTTTCCTTCCTCAAGAATATTATTTAGTTGGAATAACATTGGGGCTCGGCGTGGTGGCATCGTTGTTGCCTGCGTTACGTGCGTTCTTTATGGACATTTCTAAAACACTTTCAAATGATTAAATCAATCAAATTTTCAGCTTTTATTTTTTCGGGAATATTATTCTTGAATGCTTCCGAAGGAACAGAAAAATTGAAGGCGCATGCCTACAAGCGTGTAGATTTGGGAACTGTTCCAAGTACCATTGTTCCTTATTTGCCAGAAGGACAAGGGCCTATTGAAATTACATGGAAGACACTAGCAGACGTTACCTACAAGGACATCTACGTGAAGGAATTGGATGCTTATTATTGGAAGCCAACCTTTGGAGCTTCAGTCAAAGCAGTTGCAGAAAAAGACATCTTTATTACGGGGTATTTAATCCCGGTAGATTACGATGCTGGTTTTTATGTCGTTTCGAAATACCCATACGCAAACTGTTTCTTCTGCGGAGGCGGTGGTCCTGAGTCTGTAGTTGATTTGCGTTTTGTTGGAAAGCATCGCAACTACAAAACAGATGAGCGCTTAACATTTAAGGGTAAATTAAAATTGAATGCTGATGATGTTTATCAAATGAATTACATCTTGGAAGGCGCAACAGAATACACGCCATAAATTTTTTATGTTGAAATAAAAATGGCGACCATTGGTCGCCATTTTTTGTTCCGATCTGTTTCGAATTACATCATTCCACCCATTCCACCGCCTGGCATTTGAGGCATGGAGTTTTCTTCTTTAATATCAGAGATTACGCACTCAGTAGTCAATAACATACCTGCAATTGAGGAAGCGTTTTCAAGAGCCACGCGACATACTTTAGTTGGGTCAATAACACCAGCCATGAATAAGTCTTCGTATTGCTCGTTGCGAGCGTTGTAACCGAAATCGCCTTTTCCTTCGCGAATCTTTTGAATCACTACTGCGCCTTCGCCACCAGCGTTAGCAACAATCTGACGAAGCGGTTCTTCAATTGCTCTGCGAACGATTTGAATTCCTGTTGTCTCATCATCGTTCAATCCAGAAAGGCTGTCTAAAGCAGCACTCGCGCGAATTAACGCAACTCCACCACCAGGTACAATTCCTTCTTCAACAGCTGCACGAGTCGCGTGTAAAGCATCGTCTACACGGTCTTTCTTCTCTTTCATTTCAACTTCAGTTGCAGCACCAACATAAAGAACAGCAACACCACCAGCCAATTTAGCTAGACGCTCTTGCAATTTTTCTTGGTCGTAATCAGAAGTTGTTTTTTCAATTTGAGATTTGATTTCGTTTACACGCGCCAAAATGTTCTCCTTAACGCCAGCACCGTTTACGATGGTTGTGTTGTCCTTATCAATTGAAATCTTTTCCGCGCGACCTAAATCTTCTAAAGTGGCGTTGTCTAATTTCAATCCGGTCTCTTCACTAATAACGGTTCCACCAGTAAGAACCGCAATATCTTGTAACATTGCCTTTCTACGATCACCGAATCCTGGAGCTTTAACAGCAGCCACACGCAGAGCACCACGAATCTTGTTTACAACAAGAGTTGCTAATGCTTCTCCGTCTACATCTTCAGCAATAATCAAAAGAGGTTTGCCAGATTGTGCGGTCTTCTCCAACACAGGAAGCAATTCCTTCATGCTAGAAATTTTCTTGTCGTAGATAAGAATGAAAGCGTTCTCTAACTCAACTTCCATGTTCTCTGTATTCGTAACGAAGTAAGGAGAAAGATATCCGCGATCGAATTGCATTCCTTCAACAGTCTTAACGTCTGTCTCAGTTCCTTTTGCTTCTTCAACAGTGATCACACCTTCTGTTCCTACTTTCTTCATTGCGTCTGCAATCAATGAACCTACGGTCTCATCGTTGTTTGCTGAAATAGTAGCTACCTGCTTAATTTTTTCGTAGTCAGAACCTACTTCTCTTGAAATATTACGCAATTCAGAAACAACAGCCTTAACAGCTTTGTCCATGCCGCGTTTCAAATCCATTGGATTAGCTCCAGAAGCAACGTTCTTCAAACCAGCACCAACCATAGCCTGAGCCAAAACGGTTGCAGTAGTTGTACCGTCTCCTGCTTGGTCAGCAGTTTTACTCGCAACTTCCTTCAACATTTGAGCGCCCATGTTTTCAATAGGGTCAGACAATTCAATTTCTTTCGCTACGGTTACGCCATCTTTCGTGATGTGCGGTGCACCGAATTTTTTATCGATAACTACGTTACGTCCCTTTGGACCTAAAGTAACTTTTACTGCATTTGCTAATGCATCAACACCAGCTTTTAGCTTTTCTCTCGCTACGGTGTCGAATGTGATTTCTTTTGCCATGATTTTCTAAAATTTAGTAATTAAACAATTGCAAAAATGTCCGACTCGCGCATGATCAGAAGATCTTTTCCGTCAACGCTAATCTCTGTTCCGGCATACTTGCCGTATAAAATGGTATCACCCGGTTGAACCGTTGTTGGCTCATCTTTTTTTCCTGGGCCTACAGCGATTACAGTACCTCTTTGAGGCTTTTCTTTAGCTGTTTCAGGAATGATAATTCCAGAAAGGGTTGTGGTCTCAGCCGCAGCGGGC
>Ga0209358_10004124_pt1 | contig 10510 bp, 9 predicted proteins | sample LauGreFa1BDMLBSN_2_FD_187574 | JGI IMG/M metagenome (GOLD analysis project Ga0209358, IMG submission 187574) | Freshwater lake microbial communities from Lake Michigan, USA - Fa13.BD.MLB.SN (SPAdes) (version 2) | ecosystem: Environmental > Aquatic > Freshwater > Lake | place: Lake Michigan, USA...
AAATCCAACCGTCGTGAGGCCGAGATAGTTATGCGGACCGAACTCCCATTTCTTCTTTAGTGTCATCCCGTCTTTGCCGGTGATATCAACACTCACAATTGCGCCAGTCATCGCATCAAATCCGGTGGCATAGACAATGGCATCAAAGTCCTTTGTCTCATCTCCGAAATTGATTCCAGTCGGTGTAATCGTTCGGATTGGTTGTGTCTTGAGGTCAATCAAACGAACATGGGGCAAGTTATACGTTTCAAAATAGCGAGTATCCATACAAGGACGTTTTGTTCCGTATGGGTTTTTGCGAGGTGACAAGAGTTCGGCAACTTGCGGATCTTTGACGACTGAACGAATCTTTGTGCGCATGAACTCGGCAACTACGTCGTTTGCTACTCGATTGGTACCAACATCGGTGAACACTAAACCTGGCTCAAGTAGTTCGCCTTTTTGCCAGGCAACTTCTAACATCTCAAACGCGGTCTCTTGCGACACCGATAGGGCGGAAATAGTTGGCATCGTGATGGGAACGCCCGTGGGGGAGAGTCGTGCCTCAGCTTCGTAAGCTGCGCGGTCAGTTTTCAAACGTTCAACGCGGTATTGCGGTGCTGGACCATTGAAAGCGGGAATCGAATAGTTTGGAGTGCGTTGGAATATGACAACTTCACTAGCTTGATCGGCAATTAACGGAATGCTTTGAATTCCTGATGAACCAGTTCCAATGACGGCTACTCGCTTACCAGTGAAATCAACTCCCTCATGTGGCCAACGTCCGGTCACATAAACTTCGCCACCAAATTGTTCGGTGCCTGGCAGGTCGACTTCTTTTGGCACCGAAAGACAACCAGTGGCCATGACGTAATGGCGACAAGTAATGGTTTCACCAGTTGATGTATGAATTGACCACGTTTTTGCCGAATCATCCCATACCGCGCTTTCAACGCGCACATTAAATTCGATACCTGAATAGAGATCATGCTTTGTTGCAACGTATTGGGCGTAGCGAAGAATCTCTGGTTGTGCCGCGTGTTTTTCGGACCAAGTCCATTCGGTGTGTAACTCGGGATCCCAAGTGAATTGGTAATCGGTAGTTGAAATATCGCAGCGAGCTCCGGGGTATCGGTTCCAATACCAAGTTCCACCGACGTCGCCTCCAGCCTCGAGGACACGGTGAGAGAAACCGTTCTTGCGTAGTTCATGTAGTAGATACATGCCAGCAAAACCAGCTCCGACGACAACGACATCGACAACCGTGGTATCAACAATCTGTGCGTCTGACTTCGACACGACTAATCCCCCAATCAGTACTGCCTAACTCTCGCAGATTAATACTCATGTCTTCTAGTCGGGTACAACTACGCCTTCTTGAAGATCTCTGACACAATGAACCTGTGAACATGCACTCAACTTCGTCGCCTATTTCAACGACTGTGAGCAAGGTTCTTGACTTCGCAGTTGTTCCGGGCTTCTCGAAGATCGGTTTTTTGATACGCAAGAAACTCGGTGGGTGGTCGGAAATCTCAGATTTTGACCTGACGGGGAAAACGCTGGTCATCACTGGTCCAACGTCGGGTCTTGGAGCAGAAGTGGCGCGGCTGCTTGCGCCCACGGGTGCCAGGTTGATTTTGGTGGGACGCAATCCTGAAAAGTTGGCGGCGATGATCGCCGAAATCGGACCCAAGTGTGTGGCAGTAAAACCTGAATCGGTTATTGCTGAAATGGGTGATCTCGCCGCCGTCCGTCGGGCCTGCAAGGACATTCAAAAGTTGAGTAGTCATATCGACGTCCTCATCCATAACGCGGGAGCCCTTCTCAATTCTCGTGAGGTTTCGACTGACGGTATTGAACAAACCATTGCGTCGCATGTGGTCGGGCCGTACCTCATGACCTCATTGTTATTGCCCGAACTTCGTGGCGGACGGGTTGTCACAGTCTCGTCGGGAGGTATGTATACAAAGGGAATACCTGACCTACGTCACGGTGCTTCACTCGAGATGTCTGCTGACAAGTACAACGGCTCCCAGCAGTACGCAATCGCAAAACGATTGCAGGTAACACTGAATGAAATGTGGGCCGAACGAGTCCCCGAAACTGAGTTTGTCGCGATGCATCCAGGTTGGGCCGACACACCTGGTGTTCAAGAAAGCATTCCCGGATTTCGTCGTCTGACTGCCCCAATTTTGCGCTCGGCACGCGAAGGGGCAGACACAATTGCGTGGCTGGCAGCGGTTGACACATTGCCGAGTGCGTCTGGAACCTTTTGGTGTGACCGCGAGACTTGGCCCATTCACAAAACCTCAGCAACGAGAAAAGCCGACACGCCCGAAGTTCGACAACTCTTGTGGGAAGCACTAGAGCAATATTGTCGTTTGTAGGTCTGTTAGGTTTTCGCCTATGTCTACTAACACTTCAGTTTCGGTTACTCGTGAGATTTCAGTGACACCAGAGAAAATTTGGGCCATGGTGTCCGACCTGCCTCGTATGGGCGAGTGGTCCCCTGAAAATCGGGGAGGCGAGTGGGTCGCTCCAGCGACTGGCGCAGCAGTTGGCGCAACTTTCAAAGGTCGTAATCAGAACGGCAAAAAATCATGGGCAACGAAAGTCAAAGTCAATGCCTGTGAAGCGCCAAAGAAGTTGTCATTCAGTCTCATGGTTGGCGGCAAGAACTGGTGTGACTGGGTCTATGACATCGAACCAACCGCTACTGGATGCAAGGTCACCCATAGTTGGATTGATCACCGTAGTGCTATGTCAAATTTCCTTGGCAAGCTGGTGAGCGGAGTCGCTGATCGTGGTGCACACAACTTGAAGAATATGGAAGTCACCATGGACAATTTGGTGAAGGCAGCGACTCAAGCGAGTTGAGATGATCCCTCAGTCAAATGTGATTGATGAGATGGCCAAACGAAAAGTGCCAGTCTGTTTGTCAAGAAGATAAATGCTGATTTGCACGATTTTCGAAACATCCATTGGTTCGGCATTAGGAATCACCGAAAGTCTCCAGTCGACTGCTTCAAACTCGTTCAGAGGTAATACGTAGGTACCGAGTTCATTGGGTTGTGTGGTGAAACGCTGAATGAAGCGAGTGTTGTTGGCGAGGCGTAATTGCAGTAGATAAGTCTTGCCGTCTCCGACGGCTGTAACCACGATTGCTCGGCCATCAATCAATGCAGTCCCAATAGACATATCGATTGGACTGATCAGCGAAGTGAAGCCGCCGTTGTTGTCGAGCGACAGATCTCCGGCGAAAACCAGTTGACCAGAATCCCAAGTGGCAGTGCTTTGTGAGACACCTCCCATGACGGTGTCATTTTGAGTTGACCAACCAATTAGTGACTTGCTGTCGGAGAAGTTGAAAAGAGTATTGACCGGAGCGGCGGTTGAACTTGGCTCAACGATGGTTGTCGAGGTTGGGGCAGTTGTTTCTTTGAGGTCCGACGTTGTTTCGGTCGCTTGAATCACAGATGTGATCGGCGAGATTGACGATGAATCATCTGTGGTGCAACTCAACAAAACCATGGGCAAAAGCAGTATTTTCGCAAACCTCATACGTTTGTTTTATCAGTCCAGTGAGATCAATGCCTAGTTGCACACGGTCGGCGTGATCTCTGATGCAATGAGGTCGAGCTGATCATAGTCACTCAGATCCAGAACCTGTAGGTAGGTGCGCTCGGCCCCAGATGCTTTCCACGACTGTAGTTTTTCAATGGCTTCGGCGGGCGTCCCGCAGACACCGTTGAGTTTCAATTCGTCAACTTCGCGACCGAGGAAAGCCGCGCGACGTTTAACGTCAGCATCGTTCTTGCCGACGCACACAATGAGCGCGGTGGAGTACACCAAAGAATTGGGGTCACGCCCGATCTCAGTGCAAGCAGTTCGTACACGATCGCATTGCTGAACGAAAAATTCTTGAGAAGAAAATGGCAAGTTGAATTCAGACGCGTAACGAGCAGCGAGTGCCGGAGTGCGCTTTGGTCCACCGCCACCAATGATGATCGGTACGGGTGATTGCACTGGCTTTGGAAGTGCAGGCGAGTTGATGAGTTGAAAATGCTTGCCGTCAAAACTAAAAGTTTCATCAATAGGGGTTTCCCAAAGGCCAGTCACAATTGCAAGTTGTTCTTCAAGTCGATCAAATCTTTCGCCAAGCGCGGGGAAGGGGATTCCGTAACTGGTGTGCTCATCGTTAAACCAACCAGCACCAAGGCCAAGCTCGACACGACCATTTGACATGTCATCAACATTGGCAATACTGATGGCCAAGACGCCGGGATAACGAAATGTTGATGAGTTCACCAAAGTCCCGAGGCGAATCGTTGATGTCTCGCGAGCGATACCAGCCAAAGTGATCCAGGCATCAGACGGACCAGGCAATCCAGATACTTGATCGCCCATCTTCACGTAGTGATCGCTGCGAAAGAAACCATCAAAACCAAGTTTCTCGGCATGTTGTGCGACGGCGAGAAGGTCTTGGTACCGGGCACCCTGTTGAGGTTCGGTGAAAATGCGAAGTTTCATAAAAGCACGCTAACCATCACGAGTGAATCTGCGAGACTCAAACTTGTGGAAATCGCTGCGATTCAAAAACGGACACTTCGAGTGTTAGTGATCGGGCAGTTGGCCGCCGCGGCAGCGCTTTCTTCGGCAGTTACTGTTGGCGCTTTCGTGATTCAACGAATTCTCGGACAATCAACGCCGTGGGGTGGTGCTGCTACTGCCACCGTGACAATTGGTACTGCGTTCATGTCTCAGTACCTGTCTCGCTTGATGAGTCGACGAGGTCGTCAATATGGTTTGGCACTTGGATACGGGTTGGCAATCATCGGCGGTTGTATCGCCGGACTCGGAGCACAAGTTAAGTCATTGCCCATTTTCTTAGTGGGGCTCTTCATCTATGGCTCGGGGCAAGCTTCAAATTTAATGTCGCGGTATGCAGCAACCGATCTGGCAGAACCCGAACAGCGCGGCGAGGCTATGAGTCGAATTTTGTTTGCCTCAACATTTGGTGCAGTGCTTGGACCAGTTCTTGTGTTGCCGGCACAAGCAGCGGGAGAGCATTGGTTTAACTGGGATAAGTACACCGGACCTTGGGTATTTTCTTCGGCGTTCTTTTTGTTCTCCCTAGCCAATGTTGCAGTGCGCCTTAAGCCCGATCCACTCTTTTTGGCTCGCGAACTGCGTGGAGAAGCAGTTGGTGGGGTTGCGCCAATTCGCATACGCGAGGCTTTTCAACACACCTTTGCATCATCGCATGGTCGCCAAGCGGTCTTTGCAATGATCATCGCGCAAATGACCATGGTTGCGGTGATGACAATGACTCCGGTGCATCTCAAGTTTCATGGTCAAGAATCAATCAGTTCGTACGTCGTGTCTTTGCACATCGCGGGGATGTATGCCTTTAGTCCGTGGATTGGTCGTTTCAGTGACCGCTCTGGGCAACTCAAAACCATTCAAATTGGGGCCATATTGTTGACGGCTGCTACTGCGCTCGCTGCTTTGGCTGGAGATGCTCACCTATTGCTCTTTCCGGCGCTGTGGTTGCTCGGGATTGGCTGGAGTTTCGGGCTGATTGGCGGGTCGAGTTTGTTGATTAAGTCGGTGTCAGACGAAGCGCGAGTTTCAGTTCAGGGTGCCGCTGATATGGCGATGAGTTTTTGCGGTGGCATCGCCGGATTCTCGAGTGGTTTCATTCGTAAGGTCGTGGGGTATCACGTACTCTCAACTGCGGCCTTGGTGCTCGTTCTGCTACTGGTTGTCTCTTCAACTTTGATGAAGGAAAGTACGCGTCAGACCCAAGTCATGTAAATGTGAGATTATTCTTCTGTCGATAGCTGAAGGGAAAGCAAAATGGCTGCACTCGGAGTTCCGTATCCAATCTTTCAACAGGCCTACTTTGTGAACGACATTGAAAAGTCGATCAAGTACTGGTACGACACTTATGGCGCTGGTCCATTCTCAGTGACTGAACATCATCGGTGCGACGAGTTCACGTATCGCGGGACGAATCAAGAAGCCGATGTTTCGTACGCGTTTGGCTACTTGGGTGACACGATGATTCAGTTCATTAATCAACATGATGAAACTCCGTCGATATATCGCGAGATGTTTCAGGCTGGTCAAGAGGGTTATCACCATTGCGCCTACTTGGTGACTGACTTTCAAGCGGAGCGTCGACGTTTGATTGATTTGGGGCTTGAACCAGCATGCGAGTTGTACGCCGATGGTGTTAACGCGTCATATTTTGATACTCGCCACATCAATGGTGGATTTACTGAGATTCATGGCGACCCACCGCATATTTTGCAGGTGTTCGCTCAATGGCGACGGGCCCATGAAATTCACCGACCCGGTGATTCGCTGATCTGGCGACGCAAGACTGGTCAACAAGCTTCGTAATCTGGTGGCTAGACCCAGCCGAGTTGCTTCTCAATTTCATGAGCATTGCCAAATTCGAACATTGAAAGAGCGATCAGGTCGTCTTCTTCTTCTTCTTTGGTGAGGCCGATGAGTTTAAAGAGAACGTGCTGCATGTGTAGGAGACCGTAAGACTTACGGGCAATCGTGAGGGCAGTGCGTTCGTTGATTCCATTTTGTTGGTAATTCTGAGCCATGGCCTTGATGATTCGTTGTGAATCATTTTGCATTTCTAAATGATCAAATTGTCCGGCGACAAGTTCGGTCGTCAATGAGAATCGTTTGTGAAGAAGCCCGTGTGTGGGCGCACCAATAATGAACGCGTTGACTGTCGGGTTGTCGGAAAGCGCAACCTTTGGGTTCTCAAGCATCTCAACAATTTGATTGGTGAGCTTGGACGCAGCGGCCTGCAACAAATCTTTGCGAAAGCCGAAATAGCGCTTGACCAAAACGCTTCCCGATCGAAGATCTGCTTCGGCGGCAATTATCCCGACAGTGATGTCGCTCATTGGTTGAGAGCCGGCGAGTTTGATGGTTGCATCGATCAGACGGTTGGTTGCCTCGGTGTGACTGACTCGAGGCCGACGAGATGTCTTGCTTTTTTCGGCCATTGACCTAATTTAGTCAGCGAATCGGCCTGTTGAACCAGCGGGTGCGCTTGATGGGGTTACTGTGGCAGTACCAACAAGAAGAATGGATCGGTCATGGCAAATAAAGAACAAAAAGCAAAGCCCAGCGGTAAGCGCGAACCCCAATTGACTCTCAAAGAAAAGCGTGCCAAGAAGGCCGAGAAGAAGAAGAGCTGATCAGCTCTTCGCAGTTCGGCTGAAACGTCGTCGGCCGCGCTGGAATGCACCAGCAATGCCCTCGGGGTTTTGCACCGCGGTAATCACTAATCCGACGGCTCCCACCAACACTTGCCAACGACCGAAGTCGACTCCGAGTGAAGCCCAGCCTTTGTTGATGAGTTTGAAACCAATCCCGTCCGCTGCAATGAAACCAGCAATGAGGGCTCCAGTAACGCTGCTCATGCCGCCTAGATATGTAAAAGCCAACAATGTCAGTGACGCAAAGAAACTGAACGAAACATCTGAGATCGAACCAAATCGGTAGGCGATCATTGAACCCATCAGTCCGGCAATGAACGAACTGATTCCGAAGGCTAATAACTTCGTCGCGGCCGTATTGATGGCGATACCAGCCGCTGCTCGTTCATTAGAACGCACAGCCAACATTCTTCGACCTGTTCCGCTTCGACGCAGATTGGCGACCGTGAGCGCAATGAGCGCCACAACAATGGTGACGAGAATGCCGAACACCGGTCGATAGGGATCATCGGCGCTGCGAAGTCCGAGATTGATTCCAAAAAGATGTGGGTTTCGGACTTTTGCGCCTCCCGTTGAAACATCACCGACAAACACAGAGTTTTTAAACAAGAACTCTTGGATGGCGATACTGCCTGCGAGCGTGACAATGGCCAAGTTGACGCCACGTACTCGTAAGGCGGGGATACCCACCAAAATTCCAAACCCAGTTGCAACTAACGCCGCGAGAACTGGGGCAATGGGAAAAGGAATTCCGCTACGTTCGGTGATCCGTGAAAGTGTGAAGCCAGCAACGCCAGCGATTGCCATTTGCGCGAGCGAGATTTGACCCATGTATCCCGTCAAGACAACGAGCGACAGGGCGAGCCCACAAAAGATCACCGACGTCAATAATGCAAGCCCCCATCCATCGGGTAAAACGATGAAGAGAGCAGATACGAACACCAGACCGAGGATGGCCGATTTTGGTTCGACGTTTCCAGAAAAAACTGTCGGCATCTTTCCGAGATCAAGCGCACCTCGGGTCGGGATGCGTTTACCGACAGCGATCATTGCCACGACGATTGCCACAAAGACCAAACCATCGCGTAGACCACTCTTAGGTAACCACGTGAGATCTTGTTGAAGTGGAGTGAGCATTGATTGGAACATGCCAATGGCAAGGCCCGTGGCAATTGTCCAGCCGAAGGAAACGAAGCGGCCAACGAGAGCGGCACCGAGAGCAGGTACTAACAGTTGAGTGAACAACATGGGGGACAATTGGAAAAGCGGTGCTGCTATGACACCGACGACTCCAGCGATCACAGATGAAATGACCCATGTGACAAGCGCTAATCGGTCTGGTGAAAAACCCAATAGAAGCGCGCCTTTTTCAGATTCTGAGGCTGCTCGGATGGCGAGCCCGACGCGAGTGAATCGCGAGAGGAACCACAGCACGATACCCAGGGTGACAGCGATACCCGTTAGCCATAGTGCATCAACAGCGAGCAGGATTTCATCTGAAATCTTGATCACGCCACTCGGAAGAACTTTGTCAAGATTGATCGGCGAACCGTTGAAGCGGACACCGATCATTCCTTGCAGAATGAGCAAGATGCCCACACTGGCGACAACTTTGGCTAAGACTGGTGCGGAGCGCAGAATGCGAAAGACAAGTATATAACTGATGATTCCGAGAAGTGCCGCTGTGGCGAGTGTGAGGATCAGTGATGAGATGACGGTCATCTGCACACCGTCGCCAAAGGTGATATCGCGCCAAGGACCAGGGATCATGAGCGGATAGCGGGCATTGGCGCGTAGGTCGTAATAGACATATGCACACCATGCGCTCAGACCTCCGAAGCCAAAATTGACGAGCCCTGAACCGCGTGACGTGACGACTAAACCTGTTGCGATGATGGCGTAGGTTGCCCCCGCCCCGAGACCAGCGATGAGAGCAGCGAGATAAGCAGTCATCGTTTATGAGCTACAGGTCTAAGACATCGAGGGCGGAGACATTTTCGCCTCCGAAGGCTGGTTCAGCACCATTCTCGGTATAGAGCGCGAATGGTATGGCAAAAGAACAAACGGCCGACAGCGAAGGGACTGTTCCGCATTGCAATTCTGCATCCGAACCCCACAAGGTTCCTTTTCCTTGTCGGAACGAATCAGTGATTGCTGTTCCAGTGACAGTTGGCCCAATATTGTTTGCGACTTTCCAAATGGAGAGTGTCTCAATCCAGCCGAGAGTGGTGAACCCAAAGACATCAACATCCTCTGGTGCTTTATTGACAACCTTGGACACGTATTGACGCATGAGATTTGTATCGGCGCTTTCGACACCACCTTGTGAGCCAGCGAAGTACCACCCTTGAGCAGCATCACCGACAGCGTTAATCACCGTGTCCGCTAGGCATGCGGTGTTAGTGAAGGCCGGGACCTCAACCTGCAACTCAACTCGAGCACGCATCAGAGCCACGCAACCTGATTGTCCGTACATCGAGACAATTGCTTCAGGGTTAGTGGCAGCAGCTTGCTGCATGAGCAAGCGATATCCGGCATCGGTTTCGGTTTCGCCTCCCTTGATGACGACTGCGGTAGCGCCGGCGAATGCCAAGGCCGGCTCAAGTGTTGCCAGAGCGGAAAGAGTCGCTGGTGAGTCATTAGCGATAATCGCCACCTTTTTTAATCCGAGATATTTCGGATTTGTAATCGCGTTAGCAGTGGAACCTTGGACCACGAGGTTGCCAGCGGTGATGTAGACGGCGTCAGCGGTGTAATCACTGGGAAGAATTGGCACGGCACCGATGACGGGAATGCCAGCAGCGTTGAAAGTTCCGTAATCAACGAAGATATCCAAACCGATCATCGCCAAGTCAACTTTTTTTGCCGCCAGTTCTTGGGCGCAGGCCTGTGAGGATTCGGGACTGCCAACAGAAATACAGATTTCTAATTCAATGGGGCGTCCGGCAAAGCCACCTAACTCGGCGTTGATGTAATTAGCAGCAGCTCGAAATGCATTGGTGAAATCAGGGAAGTCGGCGGCCGGAGAACCTTCTGTGTTGACAACGCCAATGACAAAGGGTTCGCCTGTCGGGGGAGGGATTGTCGAATCTTGGCTTGGGGTCGTGACATCGGTGGTCACAACGTTCTCCGTGGAATCAGGAATGCTTGTTGTCGTCTTTGACTCGGTGCAGGCGATGGTTAAAAACCCACTCAGGACCACAGCCAACACTGGCAACGTTTTACGGCACAATTTCATATTCATCTTCCCCCCGACATGAACCTTAGCCCCCAGAAAT
>Ga0209358_10004131_pt1 | contig 10498 bp, 9 predicted proteins | sample LauGreFa1BDMLBSN_2_FD_187574 | JGI IMG/M metagenome (GOLD analysis project Ga0209358, IMG submission 187574) | Freshwater lake microbial communities from Lake Michigan, USA - Fa13.BD.MLB.SN (SPAdes) (version 2) | ecosystem: Environmental > Aquatic > Freshwater > Lake | place: Lake Michigan, USA...
TTTGGCCCTCGGTGTATCTGCTTTTTTTCATTTGACTGGGGAAATTTCGGGTTTTTTGCCGAATTTTATCCAGTCCGAATTTTAGGTCTACTTACAAAATCCACAAAACTCAAATGATGTACCCATACCAATCCACAAATACAATCATTGCTCGCAAACCCAATGAGGCTTACTACAAATCTTTAAACCAAAATGCTGCCTAATACAGCACAAAATATCAACTTAGCATCGCTAACCTTTTGGTCCAACAACTGGGGAGTATTATATTTTTGTTATTGAAGCGTTTGACTTAGTTTCGTATATAATCAAGTTATGAGAACATTAAACACGCAAAATACTATTTATAGATGAAAAAAAGACTCACCATTGCCATTGCTATTATCACAATAATTTATAGCTGCAACCAAAGTAATAACAACAGTGTTAATCAATTTCCTACTGTGATTGATCTTGACACGGCCATTTCAGATTTTACAATTAGAAATATAGAAATAGCAGCGGAAAGTGGACTAACCTTTAAGGATACGGGAATAATCTCGTACAGTATAGACGCTATTGGCTTCAAAGAAGTGAGCCACCAAAGTACAATTTTGTCTTACTCTCAAAACGCACCAATATATTTTAAGGATCAATTACTAACTTCTAAAATAACCCGTGTTCATCGAAATGGGAAATTGAAATTTGAAGCAGAATGTATTAATGGTTGGATCGAGGGGACTACAAAAACTTATGATTCATTAGGCCAGATAACTCACATATTTAATTATCAAGGAGGTAAATTAAATGGTATTTGCGAAGAATATTTTCCTAATAATAAATTGGCTCGGTCTATCCCAATGAGCAGGGGTAAAGTAAATGGTACTGTAAAATGGTATTATGAAAACGAAAATCTTGCATTTGAAGGTAAAATGTTAGATGGTGAGAAATCTGGAGAGCACATTTACTATTATAGTAGTGGAAAAAAATCAGCTATTTTAAAATATTCATATGGTATTCGGCGACATTCTTTTTGGAGAGACTCAACAGAAATGGGATATCGTGCTCACGGAGAGTTCTTAGAATTCTTTGAAAATGGTGATATAAAATACAAAGCTACATATGTTAACGGTATACCTGAGGGCCGGGTGGCAGCTTATTACTCAAAAGACAAATTAATGTATATGGAGAATTGGGAAAATGGGAAAATTGTTGGGGAGACCAAACATTATTATGAAAATGGTCAATTACAATGCGTGGGAAAATTTAATAAACGTGGGGAAGAAACGGGCATATGGAGAGAATACTGCAGTAATGGAACTATAAGGTTGACTATCAATTTTAATAACGGAAAGATAATTGAGCAACATTACTTTAATTGTGGTGATGAAAATAGCTCCTCTGATGAAGTAGGTGATTTACGTTCCATATTTCCAGGCATAGAAAGTAGATATTAATATTTCTCATAACCACTTGTAAGCAGTATTGCCTTGCCGCAGGCGCAGCTCAAAGAAACACTGTCTACACGCAAACCGTTATGGTGTATATTAACAAAAAAATACAATGAGAAAAAAAATCAAAACAATTAGCACGTTGTGTACAGGTATTTTCTTAGCTTGTTCATGCAACGAAACGAGAACAAACAATGTAAGTGAAAAAAATAATAATGATGCCCTTTATGACTCACTTTCTAACAACTTACAAAAATCAAATTTAAATTGTGATTCGTTAAGGATGATATTTGTACAGGAATTAACTGGATCAAATGGCTCTTTTGGTTATGGGCCATCTGCAAAAAAGATAGAATATCAAATGGATAGCTGCAAAATTGTAGCTCAAAAAATAAAAGTTAAACTTGACAGTATTTTTGTACTTACATCCAAAGAATTTAAGAGAAAATACTACAATAAAGTTATTACCGAATTAGACTTTGCCACAACTGAAAATAAAAATAATCTATTAAAATTGCGTGAATCGCTCAACGCAGAAATTACAGGTGGAGGGTACGGCCCTCAAGCAAAGATGTTGGAAAGTAGTATTTTACGTTTAGAAAAACAGATTCAATCATCAAAATTTTCAAAAGATTCAATAAATGATATTTTGGAGAAAATTAAATAATACACACCATAACAGCGTGCAAGCGCCATAGCCCTGCCGCAGGCGCAACCTTCTTGCGCGCTAAATCAATCAATTTCGTATATGTTCCCGTATCGCTATGTGCAGATTCGCCAAAACTAATAGGATTTTCTATGGTCCTTTTTAATTTTTCAAAAGTTTAACCGAATAATCTCCGAAATGGTTTTTTAATGTCCTACTATAATACTCCCCAGTTGTTGGACCAAAAGGTTAGTGATACTAAGTTAATATTTTGTGCTGTATTATTTTCACATTTTCAGGTACACTTAACTGTCGTTCTTCAGAGTATCGATATCACACCTTACTGTTAGTCTGATTTACTTTTCAGATTCAAATTGTCTTTTTAAAAAGTCACTGTAAGTAAGAAACCATGATTTATCACTCCAAGTATCGGTCCAAACAACGTATTTCACGTTACCCATAGTTACAACCCCTTGGATGAACAAGTAGTATTTTTTGTTGGTGTAATTTCCATCATAAACAAAATGGTGGTATTTTTTAGAAACAATTTGGTTATATAATTGAGTTTCAACTTGGTTCATAACAAACTTTTGGTATGGTTCGGCCACCAAATTCCAACCACAATCCTTGTTCCATGTGTTTGTCAAGTCAATTGTGGGAAGGTTTTTGTATTTATCAGGAATAACCTGACCCATAACCTGACCACCTATGATAAACATAACCAAGAGAATCATCATATTTTTCATAATACAATTATACGTTTAAAAACTCGAAAAGAGTATTCAATATGAATTCAACAAAGAAGCAAATAGGTTGTGTGGATTCAGAAAAATTGACAGTTTAGACACGTCCGAACAATTCTTGAATAATCCTAAAAAATAAAAAAATCATTGACTCCCTTTAAAAAGGAACTCGTTCCTGCTATGTGTGTGTGTGGGGGGGGGGTGATTTATCCGATGATTCCAATTTAGAGTAAGAAAATATAAGATTTAGTGGCGCACCTTGCGCACTAACAGTCTTGTAAATACTTTGTAAAAATAATTTTTACGGATTCTTGACAATCAAAACATATCGTAGATTTTTAATATCTTTATATTTTCGGCCATCATATTTATCAAATGTACAAGCCCCCAAAACTCCTTTATTTCTAATTTCATATCTAATACCAGCAACATTGTCAAAATACAAATAAGGCGCCTTAGTAGCATAGTTAGAACAAAACAAAAGTGGGTATTCCCGAAACGTTACCATTTCACCCCCATCGGCATTTAAAAAATAATTAGTAAATTCAACTTCATTTGCAATATGAGCATTAAAATATTCTGCAATTTTATAATAATCTTGCCTGAATAAAGTACGATGGAGCGAATTTGTCGTACCTTCAAACTCATTAATTTCAGCAATCTTTACAATCTTTTTGTAACCGTGAATATCAATAATTTCCCGCTCTACAACTTGGTAAAAATCTAAAGATGGCATAAATGAATAACTTTTACCGTTACAGTACTTCCATACTATTTCATTTGCACTTTTATGTGTTATTACAATAATAACACCTGCATCATTAGTTGATGCCAAATTATTTAAATAATCTCCATTACGCACAGCTGTTGCCCTACTGTCAATTATCCTTCCAGTGCCATTACATTCTGAACAAACTTTGGATTGCGACTTACCCGTAAAATAACGTCTAGAATTACCGCAATAGGAACAACGGTTAGATTCCCTAAACTCATAAGTCCAATTTTTGCAGTGTGGGCAAGTTATATATGCAGATGATACTGTTTTTACACATGGTTTGTAAATTTTTGGCAGAGCAAAGAAGTCTACAAATAACAATTTATGGCTTTCATTATTGTTATTATCATTTATTTCAAATTGGGACTGAATTCTATCTGAATCAACAATTGAGGAGCGACTTTCAGTTGTAGCTTCAACGCTGTTATTTGAGATTTCAACAAGTAGTCCATTTTTTATAACTCGGTTTATTGAAATTCCACTGCTATCCACGTATGTAAAAGTGCCATTGTACATTTTGGGTAAACCATTTGGATTTTTGTCTACAGAACCAGTGAATCTCCAATTATTTGTTGTTATTCCCATTATTGGAAATGACATGTACGATTTAGACCCGATTTTTTCTTGGTACACTATGGCACCGTTTTGAAAACCTCCATAGCTGAAAGTTCCATTATATATTCTTGGTCCAACATTCATAATGCAATTTTTTCCATTTAAATAAAACCTATTATCTCTACTATCAAGTATATGGGTGCCATATTTTATATCATACGATTGATCCCACCATTGTTTAGATCCAGTAAATATTGAATTTGAATAGCCCTTGTATGTATAGTTTGACAAATCCGTATTTGAATTGGAAGTCATGGATTTTACCCCACTGAAAAAGTTTCCATTATTATTAAACACACAATAGAAGTTACCATCGGTATTATCGATACAGAATTCCATATTGGCTGAATACGTGATTTTTATGTTGCCAGATACAATTATTATAGGTTTAAATTTATTCAAATCTGTTTTATAATTGCATTGATCATGAATCCAATCACATGAATAAGAACCGCCATTTTGGAAATCTTTAAATATGTATGTGCCCTTTCCATGACGTTTCCCATTTTCATCAACAGAACCTAAATACATGTCGCCATTTTTGTAAATATAATAACTCTTGTAATTGCCACGTCGCCAAACATTAGACAATAAACCACTTTTAGGTATACCATTTGACCATTCACCCAAAAATAACGTGTCTCCAAAGGTATTATACAAGGCCCCAAAACCATTCGGAATATTATCGGTTTTTTCGCCAAAATAACTGAGGTAATTTCTTGATTGATTGAAAATCAAATTCTCTATGTCGGAAGGATTACTAGATGGCCATTTGACGTTAATATTATTAACCTTAAATCCATCGATTAATTGATTCAAATGAGATATTCGGAAATTGCACTGGATTGCAAATTGATTCAAATCAAAAGCGCCATTGTCTGAGTTATGTTTGATTTGTAAAAAATTCATATCCAATTGTATACCTCTGTGTATCAAATTGAAATATTCGGCTATTTGAATTTTTTGATACGTATTTATCCCTGTGATATCTTTAATTAGTGCGTCTCGGTTGTATCCTTCGCACATGGATGCACAATTTTTACCGATTTGAGAGTTTAAAAAATCGTATAATTTTAAACTTTCAAACGGACTTTTGTTATTATATTCTCTGCTGATATCAACAGTTTTTCTGAAAATCTGTAATTCCCAATCATCTTTTGGATATTTAAATAATAGTACATCCATATTGTGCTTAAACTGAATTATTACATAATTATTTTCATCAAAATCAACTAAATTAATATTGCTTTTTTTTAAGTATTTGTGTAGTTTTTTTATACCTTTTGAACTGAAAGTATATAATTTGCAATCGTCTAGATAAAAGTAGTTTGATAAATTCTTGTTGTCAAAATTCAATATTTCCTTATTCATCTTAAAAATTCGAACCATGGAATCTTGAATAGCTTTTACATGAATATCTATTTGCTTTAATTTCTTCCTTGCCAATCGCGCCTTTTCAAAATTAGCATAGGAATTGGCGTAAAAAGTGAAAGTGTTGTTAAATGCAATGTCTGTGATAAATTGTGATAATAAATTATTCGTAAAACTCAATAAAAACAATATAAATATAGAAATTTTTTTCATTCAAGCTAAAGTTAGGAATTAAAATTCATTGTCGTTATCGTCTTCATCATCCAGGTAGGAAATATAATTTCCAAATTGGTCTTGCCCTGTAACTCTCTCAAACACCAGCGCAAAGTAAATCGAAACTTGGAATTTCCCGTTCATCAAATTTTGTGATATCATTGTAGGCATCAATACCATAATTCTCCTTGTAAACTCGAGCTGTAACGAAGTCTTTTTCAGATGCCCATACGCATTCAGCATCGGGAAACACATTTGTTATTGCTTGATGAAATCCACCTATTCCCGCAAATAAATCAACAAATCGTATTTTACCCTTAACCATTTTTCGCAATATACTGAAGAAATCTTGCGAATTAAAATTCCCTGATTTTGTAATTAAAGGACTATTTTGATTTTGTAGACACTAATTTTCTCACCCAAAAGCCCGCATCATTTCGTCCTCTACCACGTTATCAGATATTTTGATGTAACGCTGTAACGTGGAGAGTTTGGTATGACCCGTGATCTTCATCACCACCTCGGGGCGCATACCGCGCTCTAAAGCCAAAATAACGAAGGTTCTACGTGCTGTATGCGTAGTAATGAGTTCCCACTTCGCCTTACGGTCTTCCGTGCGCTTAGATCCGAAGAATTTGACCACCTTGTGCTTGCTGAACATTCCCATCATCGCTCCCAATTCCTTCAGATACCGATTTTGAATTTGATTGGCCGTTGGATGCATCAATTCAGGCTTCCCCTGATTGCGATCAATCACCCAACTCGTATACTTGTTCAATGGGATACGCAAAATCTGCTTGGTCTTCTCGGTGGTAATCTCAATGCGGTTTGAATAAATATCATCCCAAGTGATGCGCCCCAAATCCCCGTAACGCAACCCACAACCACACTGAAATACAAACATGTCTCTCACGGGCTCCAAATGCGGCCTGGACGACAAATCCAATTCAAGCAGCGAGTCGAGTTCTTTGGATGTCAAATACACAAAATCAACTGGGGCCGATAGGATCTTGTAATCCTTATAAACCGGATTGATCACAAACCCGCTTTTCTCCATCTTCTTCAAAAAGATCTTGATGCTCATGAAGTATTTACCAATGGTGTTGTTGGAGATGTTTTGTTCGTTGATCAAATAATCTACAAACTGATGCTCAAACGATTCATCGAACAACGCATAGTCAAATTTGAGTCCATGGAACTTCGCATACTTTCGAACTTGATTAAAACTCGAAACATAGGATTTGATCGAATTTTTGGAGATCGTAGACTGCATTTTTTCCTTGTATTCTTCCAAGTTCGATTCCAGATTCTGTTTTTGATTGGTCTTTACCGAGTGATGTTGCTTGCCAAAAATGAATTCATCGACCATCACCGTGTCGGCCGTCTTCTTTGCAATCTTCAGTGTATACTGGAGTTCCGCCTTGCGCTCCTCAAATTTTGCCAATAGCAAATTGATCTCCATACTACCCGGCGTATTGGGTTTCATGCGCATTTTTACGGGGTCCCAATGTGACATCTTAATTCTCAACCCAGTGCTCTTTCTGTAGCGATCGGTGGAAGAAAATTGAAAGTTTGCATACACGTCAGCCCACTCCAGGCTTTTGTTTGCGGCCCTGAGGTAATACGTTATCATGAAGTAAAAACCTCCTTTCCGCGACTTGAAATTTGTGACTTTCGAATTTGAAATATTTTCCCGGAATCGAACCGAAAGGCAAAAAAGGGACAAAAATGGATGTGACAAATTTGTCTCATTGGGGCGATTTGGATGTGTATAATCATCATTGACCTAGAACGACACAAAACTACATCGTTAAACGTCAAGCCCAATGAAATCAAACAGTTAGGGCCGCTCAATTGAACGGCCCTGAACATAATTTAATGTGGATAAACTTAGTTTTTGTGGTATCGGGCGGAATCGAACCGTCGACACAAGGATTTTCAGTCCTTTGCTCTACCAACTGAGCTACGATACCAACATGTAAGACCGGATTTTCCGAAGAGTTTCCTGTCAAACGGGCTGCAAAAATAAGAAATCTTCTGAACTTCCCAAATGGAAATTGAAAATTAATGTCCGCCTGACGCCTGCCCTACCTCTATACCCTCTTTTTTGAAGTGTGCCGTCATGCTCACTGCATAATATGCCAAATAAGCAAAACACGCTACACCCACCCAATAACTGTTCAAAATTCCCAAGAGCGATTCCGAAGCCAGCTTCCCCTGCAATACGCTCACAACCCCGCCGCCCATGATCATCATGATCAAATAGTTCGATGCTTTCGACATTTTATTACCCAAACCCGCAATGGCCAAGGTGAAAATACAAGGCCACAAGGTTGAACAAAACAATCCCACACTCACAAACGCTATCGCCGCCAATGAACCGCCATTGAAAATACCCACCATCAGTGCCACCATTCCGCATACACTGTAGATCAGTAGCTGTCGGGCAGGATTCCCCTTACTCATATAATCCACACCAATCAACACACCCACCATCGCTACATAGCCATAGAACTTCTCCACTGCCCCGAAATCCAGAGACAACCCACCTTCTTTGTATCGCACCGAATTCACCAACAAATACACACCAAAAGCAACCAAGGGCAATACAAAACGAAGGGCCTTCTTGGTACCCACAGCCACATTGAACGACCCTGCAGAGCTCGCCCATCGACCAATCATCAAACTCGCCCAAAACAAACTGATATACGGTGCCGCATCCTGCGTGCTAACCATCAAATTCGACTTCAAATATTCACTCAAGTTGCCTGCGGTACTCACTTCAACACCTACATACAAAAAGATCGCAATCATACCCATCCATACTTGCTTGTAGGAAAGGACCGATTTTCCATCATCGTCGGAAGCATGTACCGTTTCATCGGCATCCACTTGTACGTCTAATCGATAAAAAATCGCTGCAAACAATACGAACAAACCACCCAAAACAAGGTATGGCACTTTCACGGCACTTACATCTAATTCTGCACCAGAGCCTGAACCCATCGCCCCGTAAATGGCTGCGGTAACAAGCAAAGGTCCGATTGTTGTACCAAAATTATTCACGCCTCCAGCCATACTCAATCGTTGAGAGCCAGTTTCGCGTGAACCCAACGCAATGGCCAAAGGATTGGCAGCGGTCTGTTGCAATGAGAAACCCAATCCCACGATGATCAATCCGCCCAACAACATCGGAAAGGAAGCCGAATCCGCCGCTGGGATAAACAACAAACTTCCAATGGCGCTGATGATCAAACCCAAAGAAATGCCCTTGCCGTAACCCAAGCTACCCAACAAATCGCGCTTCAGCACAAAGCTCACCAACATATAGCCCAGGGCACCCAACGTGTAGGCCACGTAAAACGCAAATGAAATCATCTGACTCTGCCATTGCTCCAAATGCAATTTGTCTTTAAATACTGGAATCAGGATGTCGTTACTGGCCGCTACAAAGCCCCAGAAAAAGAATACACTCACCAAAGTGGCAAATGCGCGTGTGGTATTGTTCTGCTTCATCAAAATGTGGATTAGTTGAACGGCAAAAAACAACATTTTCGCGGCAAATCCAACCATCTAAAGGAAATCGTGAATAAATATTGTAAATTTTACAATATTACTTGGGTGCTTGGTTTTCAATCAATAACTTTTATCTTGCACGCTTCTATGGATACCCTTTCAATTGCCGATTCGGCAGGCATAGCTGCAAAACCACTCGACCTCAACCACTATCACCATACCGTTCCCTTAGGTTCACCCGATTGGATGTATATGAATGGCATTTTCTGGGGCCTATTCCTTCTGGTCCTGATTGTTTCAAAAAACCAAACTGAGAAAACCAGAAAAATGCTGGGTTGGTGTATCGGCGCGCTTTCCTTGATCAATTTCGCGGCCAGCAATATCAAAATGTACCTCGACCACACCTGGTACATCGAAAACAGTTTGCCCCTTCACCTCTGCGGAATGTCGGCCTTCATCGCTGCCTACCTCCTCATCCGCGGGTCTCAGATCAGTTACGAATTCCTGGTTTACTGGGGCGCCGGGGCGATCCACGCTTTTCTAACGCCTGAAATCACCAACGGCTCATCGCTTTACAACCACATCGAATACAGCATCTCCCACGGTATCATCATCCTGGGTTCTGTTTACGCGACGATGCGATTGGGCTACACCCCCCGCCCAGGCTCTTGGTGGAAAGTGTTCTTATACACCCAGCTCACCATCCCCATCATTGGCGGCGCCAACTACCTCACCGGCGGAAACTACATGTATTTGTGCCAAAAACCCACGGCCGATAACCCCTTTGTGATCGGTGAATGGCCTTGGTATATCTTGGGATTGGAGTTTGCCATTATCCTGCATTTCTTCGCCTTTTACCACCTCCACAAAGCACTCGCCACCTGGAGAAGTAATCGCGCATAATCTTATCTTCGCAACATGCGGAGTTTCTTTTCTGTTTTTTTCTGTTCGATTTTCGGGGCGATGTCAGGGCAAATCCTTCAGCCCTATGAAAATTCGCTCAACCCGGGCATCATCCCCGCGCCACAGCACATAGAGCTATCGCCCCGTGGCGGCTATTTTACAGTCAATAAGAAATACAGTCAATACTTGGAGATATTAGAATATAAAATCTATCACGGCTTTGAAGATTTCAGTATTGGCGGCCAATTCAGCGGCTTTATGAATCCAAATCTTCCTGCTGAAGGATACT
>Ga0209358_10004132_pt1 | contig 10498 bp, 3 predicted proteins | sample LauGreFa1BDMLBSN_2_FD_187574 | JGI IMG/M metagenome (GOLD analysis project Ga0209358, IMG submission 187574) | Freshwater lake microbial communities from Lake Michigan, USA - Fa13.BD.MLB.SN (SPAdes) (version 2) | ecosystem: Environmental > Aquatic > Freshwater > Lake | place: Lake Michigan, USA...
TTTTAATACACCTAGTGGTATAGCTGTTGATTCTAGCGGTAATGTTTATGTTGCTGACTCTGGCAATAAAAAAATTCGCAAAGTCACGCCAACCGGTGAAGTTAGTACTTTTTATGAGGGTGGCATATATGATTTCATTCCTAGAAATACCCAATATATATCTGATGTATCTGCTATTTATATTTCTTTTTTTGGTATAGCGATTGATTCTGAAGGTAATCTCATCACAACTGACCCAGTAAATTTAATAATTAATAAAATAACCCCATCTGGTGTTTTGACACATATAGCATATGCTGGTTCAGAAGGTCTTGGGCTTTTAAAATATGATTCTTTAATTGAAAAAGATCCTGGAATCGGTTTATATGGCATTGATATTGATTCCAGTGGAAATATTTATGTTGCTAATAATAACGATAATCCTATTTCTAGGCAAGTTGTTAAAATAACTAATTATAATAATTTTGACCCACATGTTAGTAACTTTCAATCAAGTGATATTGGGTTTGATAATGTTACATTAGGGTGGGCTTCACCTACTACACAACCAGATAGTTATGTTATAATCGTGTTATACAGCTCTACGAAAGATTATGTATCTCGTCAAGATATATCTGGCTCTAGCATATCGGATACCGTCAATGGTCTATCTAGTGGAACCGAATATGAATTTATTATTTATTCTAAGTACAATGACAATAGTATTAGTTCTGGGGTAAGACTTTTGGTAACTACTAAATATGATGTGCAAAATGTAAGATATACTACCTCGACGGAGCTCGGGGAACAGGTGATATGGGTAAATCCTACGGATTTGGAACCATCCGAAATATATACATATAAAGTGTATGCTGGTACTAATAAGGCCACATACGATGTGTCTGGCTCTGGCGTTGATGTAAGTGGTTTTTCATATGATTTAACTCAACAATTTCCTAATGGAATTTTACCTAATGAAACTTTGTATATGAAAGTATGCATTGTGTTAAACGATGTTACTAGCCCAGGGACAAAAACAGTATATTATAAATCAATTTTCGATGTAAGCAGAATAGACGAATATACGAGTTATATTACTCAATTTGCGTTTGATTCTAATGATAATTTATATGCGGTATCGCAGACACTAAGCTGTGTTTATAAAAAAACTCCCGACGGTTCATTTGAGGTTTTTGCAGGTAGCAATGAATCTGGTGGATATCAAGATGGTTCTGGAGACTTAGCAAGGTTTGATTCTCCAACTGGTCTAACCATTGATTCTAATGACAATATATATATATGTGATAATGGTAATAAACGTATTCGCAAAATCACGCCAAATGGAATAGTAACCACGTATGCAGGAAACGATACGGCTACTATTGTTGATGGTAATGGTACAAACGCAAGTTTTGATAATTTAACGACAGGAGGGATAGCAGTTGATTCTAATAACAATTTATATGTTGTCGATTATCCAATTATTCGTAAAATAGACTCCAGTAGAAATGTTAGCACTTTTGTACATAAAAGGAAATACTTAGATTTTTCAAATGATGTAGCTTCGTCTGAATATTTAGCAGATCCCCTAAGATTGGCATGTGATTCTAAAGGTTTTTTATATGTAACTGATAGTAGTAGCAAAGTTATACAAAAAATTGACCCAAGGGGTGATGTTATAAGATTTGTAGGAGGAAGACAATTTAATGGAGTACGTAATTTCGTTGACGGATTTGGAACAGATACGTATTTCGGTAGTCCTAGTCATATTACTATTTCTAGAGCAGGTATTTGTTATATCTCTGATGCTGGTAGTTATACTATACGCCAAATAAATTCGGATGGTTTAGTTAGAACATTGGCGGGAAATGGGGAACAAGCGTTATCGGGTACTGGCGGTGTCGACGGGACAGGAGAAAATGCACGTTTCATTAGCCCACAATCTATCGCATTTGATTCAAAAGGTGATTTATATGTACTTGATATAGGGAAAATACGTAAAATAACCTATCCATTTAATGTTGACACTCAGTTTTTCGACACTGGTTATTGGACAAATCTACTAGAAAAACAAATGATGTTGCCGGAACCCCGTGCCGTTTTTAGCCCTCCATTAAATGCTCATTATTTGAATTTGCCATCTCCAATTGCCACATATTTTTTTGATTCTTCCTCTGAAATATATTTTTTGCCGACAAACAGAGATTTATCAGATAATATTATTGTCGAATTATCAACTCTGGATTTAGTGCCCTCCAATTCGTTTGTAACGTTACCAATAAGCAATATTGATGACAAAATGTACATAACTGATACACCTCCAATAGAAATAACATTGAAGTCAGGTGATAACGGCAAATATTTAAGCGTTACACAGGGTTATGTTATTAATGATACACCCGTACTTTCAGGGGAAACTTTTGATATAGGAACATATATATTTCGTTTTATATTTTCACCAAGTTATGCCATTGGTCAATTAATAAACACAGCTACAACAACATTTCCTTCGACTACCGTTTGCTTTCTTGCCGGTACTAAAGTTGAAACTGATCAAGGATTAATAGATATTGATAAAATTAGTACCAAAAAAAATACCATAAATGGCAGAAAGATTGTGGCCATTGTAGCAACTAACGCACCTAGCACTCGCTTATATATTATAAGAAAGAGCTTACTGGCTTACAATATTCCAAATAAAGAAACTATTATTACCGGTTGGCATAAAATTTTATATAATGGAGATATGATTATCGCTGGCAAAATACCTGGTAGTATAGAAATAAAATATAATGGTGAAATAACTTACAACGTACTTATGGAAAACCACGAAACGATGCGTGTAAATAATATGACAGTTGAGACACTATACCCAGGGCATCCCGTTGCAGAGTCTTATATTGCTTTTAAAAAGGGTCGTCACAAGGGTAACTTGGGTTGTTTGAACTAAAAAATTTATTGTATTTTTTAATTTATATTATGTAAATTGTACAAAATATAAGTTGAATAAATGGTATTAAATCTGTGCTTGACGGATAAGTAAAAGAGCACATACCGTAAAGTGCCGAAGTTAAGTACACCCCCTTTCAGAGGGGGAACGTAACTTTACAGCACTTTCACGGCGGTGGCCATGCGAAGTTATACTCTTTAAGGTGTACCTATCCGGGTGAGCAAGGTTGTTTGATTTACAAGGTGAGCACTGGCTGGTAGCGTATTTTATGGTGAATTACGAAGTTGCCCCCTTAGTGGTACAACTTTGCTATATGTCGGTAGAATAAAGTTGGTATACTTACCCTTGATTCTGACTTCACCTAAACTTATATTGTTATTTATAATATAATGTATTCCCCAAACTTAAATACAATAATGAACGCAATATTGGAGAAAACGGCTAGTGACGATGAGTTACCGTTTACAATATTTCCAGGTCAAAAAGCTAGGGTTTCGGGTAATACGAAAATTAAGATTCTATTTGTTTCTTCTCACTGCCATCAATACAATAGTAATAGCAAGGTATCATGGAATATTTTGAAACTATTTTCACAAATACCTAATTCATTTGAAGTGTTGCACTTTGGAATTATGCAAGCCGATAAAGTTGACGCAAATTTTCGCCCTTATCCTCCGAATATTACGTATTGTTCTGTGCGTGAAATCACTAATGATCCATACGGCCTTGATAAGTTTAGGAAGCTAATTACGGATTTTTCGCCCGATATTATATTACTATTTCATAATTTAGAAGTTATTAAAAAATATATAGACATTTGTGCTGGGTTTTCTGGCATTGTTGCGTGTTATATAGATATGTGTTATTTTAGTATTAAGAGTGATTATGTGCTAATGTTAAACAATAGCGTTAGGCAGATTTTCACTACATCGTTATTTTGGAAAACTAATTTGGAGTCACAGGGTGTCAAAACACCTATAGCAGTATTTGAATACGGGTTTGATAAGGAGGATTTTAGTAAAGTTGATAAAATTGTTGCAAGAAATAATATTAAACTGCCGGCAGATTCGTTTTTGATTCTGAACCCTAATAAAAATACGCAGAAGCATCGGTATGATATTTTACTTATGGCTTTTGTTAAACTTGTAGTTAAGTATCCAGATAGAGAGGATATACATTTATTGTGTTTATGTGATAAGGGCGAAGGCGGTGGATATCCAATTTTGGAAATTTATATTGCGGAATTGCGCAAATATACATCGGAAGTGAAAAGACATTTAGGAAAGATTTTATTGATACAAAACGAACAAAATTATCCCGATAGTGTGATTAATATGATTTATAATTGTGCCGATATTGGGGTCGGGTGTCCCGATGGGGAAGGTGGTAGTTTGGCGGCTTTGGAAATGATGGGAATCGGAATACCGCAAATTTTACCCGATTTTGGTGTGTATGATAAAAAAATTGCGGAAATTTTTGCTTTAGTGCCAATTAAATTTGTATCTTATTTGACAAATAAGGATAGCGGTATGGCAGGTGAGGCTAGAGCTGTTTGTGCGGACGATTTATTCTTGGCGTTAGAAAAATATTTTTTATCGGTAGATTTAGTTTCGGAACATGGTAAATATGCCACAATTAATATTAACAATAGGAGTTGGCAAAAGACGTCTATTGCGTTTTTTGAATATTTATATAGGTGCCAGTACCGATGTTAAATATCCCTCTTTTGTTGTATATCTTTGGTACTGGCCGGTATTTGTTTGGAAAAATTTATCCGGGCGACACTAAAAGCGGGTCTTGCTTTATTTAAACCCGTGCCGGTAAGTTGATATACCGGCAAGTGGTGTTATTTCGTCTATCCGGGCGAGCAGGGTTGCTTGATTAAATACCATTTATTAAACTGATATTTTGTAGTTTTTAGATAATATAAATTATAAAATACCTTAAAATTTTCAGATCAAACAACCCAGCACGCCCTTGTAATACCATTATTTCAACTTATATTTATCCGGGCGAGCAAAGTTGTTTGATTTGATACAATTTATCAAACTTATATTTTGTAGTTTTTACATAATATAAATTATTAAATACATTAAATTTTTCAGATCAAACAACCCTACTAGCCCTTTTATTGTTTTTATATAAGGACTACTATCAAATTTGTACCGTAAAGTCCCGAAGTAAAGTACACCTATCTGAAGGGGATGTACTTAACTTTGGCACTTCGGCGGTATTGTAAATTATAAAAATACCTTACATTTTTCGGAACAAATAACCATGCTTGCCTTTGTAATAAACAATAGTTTGCATGCGAATTATTGTTAATTAGCTATCGTTATCATCACGCACTGTTGACTTACCGGCCAGTACCGAAGTTGTACCCCAAAGGGGTAAACTTCGGCACTGACCGGTAATAAAAAGATTTTCATTTATCTCTTGGAAACATCATTAATGCCGTCATTACTATAAAAAATACAAACGTATGTAATAAAAATCCAACTGTTGTCGGACATCCTGACGTTGCTACATGGAAAAGGCTACCAAAAGCCATTTGCGATAAACTGTACGTTTCGGGGTTTGCTACCAGGAAAAACACCAAAGCACTGTAAAAACTATATTTCAGTTTTAGTAAAATATTTAGATTGGTCATTTTATAATAGCTACACATTTTTTTATAACTTAGCTAAACGGGCACCCTTTAGTGTTAGTCGGCCACCGTGTGTTTTCTGTGCCCGTGCGTTATAATTCACCCATGTTGCCCCCTTAGCTCCCTTTCCATATAACTGGTTTAGTTGACCTTGGGAAACGTCCATTCTACCTTTGCTGGTTGCTGTCGAACGCATATAACTTGGGGATGTTTGCTTTACTGGCCGACTTACTTTAGCTGCCGATCTTGCTGTAAGCGGGTATGATTCTTGACTTGTATCATTGGTTGTATCATTTTTTCTATACGATTCTAATTCCATAGTAATTTGACGATTCATATCATCTATTGCATCCCTTTCAACCTTAAGTCTAGCATATGCATCTCTACATTCTGTTAATTGGCGTTCCAAACTGGCTTTATCAGCGACACTTGGTGCCATTGCCAAGGCTGTATTTAAGCGTGTGATTTCGCCCTCCTTTTGTGTCATTAAACCTGTCAAGCGACTGACTTCGGCTACCTGCCTGGCCTTTTCATCTTCTAGTCTTATAAATTCCGCTTGATTATTTCTGAGGTGTGCGTTTATACCATGTTCTATCATATTATCCGGAACATCGCCCGTAACCTTAGCTTTAATTACTGCCTTTAATTTTTCCAATTCGGCTAATTTTGCTCCGGCTTCGACTAATCTGACTCTTAGATCAGCCACTTCGTGTTCTAAAGTGGCTTTTTGTCCGGTAATTTCAGCTTGCTTACGTTCACATTCAGCCAATTTACCACGAAGTTCGGAAATAGTAGTAGCGTTAGTTCCTGCTCCGGCAAGCTGAGCCTGTAATTGACCATAGGTTGCTTTTTGTGTTAATAATTCGGTCTCCAAACCTTTAATTCGAGCGTCTTTTCCTGTACATTCAGCTGTTAAATCTCCAACGGCTTTTTTTAACGCATCATTTTCAGCTGTAAGATCTTGAAATGCTTTCATATGTGTGTTGACAAGTGGTTCAAATTGTGCGTTTTCTTTACCTTCGCCAATAACCTTTGCGATAATTTTCTTTAGCTGTGTTATTTTTTCCATTAGCTTAGTAGCCTCTGTCCCGTCGTATTCGGACATTGTAGAAGCTGAGGAAACTGATTGTTTTAAACGTGCTAATTCTGCTTCGCATGTGGCAAGCTTATCCCTAAATTCTGCCAATTTGCTTTGCCACAAGGCTCCCATGCGACGACCTTCCGATAATTGCCATTTCTGAAGATTGGATTTCCGTTTCAATGAAATTTTCCGTCTGAAACCGTTCATTTCGTTATTAAGTTTGCTCAAACTATCATTTACTGCTTCCTTTTTACGACGCCGTGTATTGTTTTTTGAGGCTCCTCCCGCCATAGGTTTATTCCATGTAGATTCTCCCGTAGTTTGATTAACATACCAATAATGTCCTTCCTCATCGGGACCAGCCTTTGCCCATCCAGGAGGAAGACCAGTAACTGACGATAGTGAGGTAGTAGCCTCTTGTACTTGGCCTTGTGTATCTACTTGTGGTAATGGTGGTGCGGATGGCCTTGGTTCTGGCGGTGCGGATTGTTCGAGCGGTGCTGATTGTTCGGGCGGTGCTGATTGTTCAGATGGTGCGACTTGAAGTACATTTTTCGGAGGCCGTTCTACTACACCTTCAGCCGAAGCTGAACTAATATTAGAGTTTAAAGCATATAACTCTTCTGCCTGTTCAGCGTGTAATTTTGCCGCCATCTGAAGCTTTATAACATTTCTTTCCAAGTCCTCCATCGCATTTAACGATGCAGCATCAGAGTTCATTTCTTTTAATTTTCTTAAAGCCTCTTCCACCTCCCTTTCGGCTTCGGCAAATTTAGCAACCGCTTTATCTCCAAGAGCAGCCAAATCAACCTTGGATGTTTTTCTATCCAAAATGCTCTGCATATTTTTATTTGCCATTTCAATGCTTCTTTTTAAACCGTCCATCCCTTCCGCTATATCTGAACGCATATCCGCCAAAATTCCCTGTGTTAAATCTGCCGTGACTGCTGCCTTAATCGTATCTACAGTTGGGGATGCTGGCTTTGCCAATATTTCTTGTAGAATCTGTGTATAATCTTGTTGTAGTGGCAATTCTTTTAATAATGCTCTAATGGCCTCTTTATCGGCTTCTTTTAATGCTGGTTGCGTTTGGATTAATTGTCTGATTGCTTCTAAGCTAACCGGTGGACTGGCTTTCAATAGCTCTTTTATTTCTGCTACATTTTTACTAACATCATGTGGTGGTTTCGGAAGCTGGTTTATTATAGTCTCCAATCTTTGAATGTCTGCTTCCCCAAGACCCGATTTACCTTTTAATTCTGTTAATAACTCTATTAATTCAGGATTACCTACCCCCTTTGAAACAGTAGTTATATGGTCCGTTATACTTTTTACCATGGTTGAAAATAAGCCATTTATTTTTTGTTCTAATTGTGTGAAATCTGGTGCTGGAATCGCTATAGATTGTACGGCCGTAATAACGCTATCGAATTTTGTTTTTAAATAAGTCTGTAAACTTTTAAACTCTTCGGGCGAACCTTCAACCGGCTTAAGTACAGAAAGGATTCCGCTTAGTTCGGCAATTTTAGAATTTAATGAATCTACCAAAGACTTAATATTTGTTGCGTTTGTGCCAGGTGTGCCTACATCTGAGCCTGGTGATTGTGGTTCTGTACTTATGGTTTTAGTAGACGAGCGTGGTTTTGAATTTGGTTCTCCCGTGTTTTTTAGCCCTTCAATTAGTGCTGTTAGATCTGTAAACCCTTTTTCTATAATGGATTTTAATACGTTAATTTCAGATACAGGATGCGTTAATGCGTCCTCAATTAGTTTTAATTTAGCTTGTACATTTGTTTGAAAATCTGTATTTGAAACTTCTCCTGGGGGAGCAGAGCCATTTGTAGAACCTAGAAGTTTTAATAATTGACTTCTTAAATCATTCGCCTTTATAGCTTCTAATAACTCTTTTAGTGTTTTTCCGTCGTCACTTTCCATTTTAGTTTCCACTATTTCAGCCAATCGTGATATTCCATCTTTAAGCTCTTCGCAACAATTATCGCTAACTGTGCCTGTAGTTGTCGCATTTGTACGTTCTGTTGCCCCGCCTTCTAGGCACATTAATTCAGCGTCTTTATTATCATCACCGCCCTTAATTAATTCCTCAATAGTCTTAATTAAATTTGTCTGTTTTAGCCTCATTCCATCTGTAGTATTTACATCGTTGGTGGCCTTTTTAACAACTGATTTATAATGGCATAAAATGCGTAATACTACATCGGGTATTGGTTGCTGGGGACCTTTTCCCAACCAGTTTATAAAGTTTCTATAATCTTCGGGGGATAGGTCAAATTCATTTTTAGCTTTTCCGTTTTCTAATATTCTGAATGACTCTAGAAGAGGTATATCTTCTGGAAGATAGCCCTTACCACTGTCTATTCTGTCGAAATTAGCCTTTCTGCTTATGTTTATTTTAAAACCCATTGGCATAAATACCATAGTATCTCTATCTATTATAAACAAAGCATTTTATTATTTATTAACCCAGTCAAGGTTGGATACAGTAATATATATTGCGAAGTGCCGAAGTTGAGTACACCCATATGAAAGAAGGTATTCTCAACTTTACGGTAGTTTACAGCTACGGCCCTACGAAGGTGGTACCCCTTTGGATTAGTTAACTTCGGCACTAGCCTGTAGACCGGTGCCGATTTAAAATGAGCGTTTTTTAACAATAATTCGCTTGCGAATTATTTTCAATCAGGCATCATTTTCATCACGCACTGACAAATTGCCCGCTCGATTAAAATTGGCTAGGCTGTAAAATTGCCGTTTTAGACAATAATTCGTAATAATTATTATTTAATTTGTGGCTATTTTGAATGAAGTGCTGAGTACGGGTCTAAAAGTTGAGATTTTTCCACAAAAGTAGTTATTAGAACAAACACTATTGTTTGTTCTACAAGGGTGAGCAGGGTTGTTTGATCTGAAAAATTTGAGGTATTTTATAATTTATATTATTTAAAAAACTGTAAAATATAAGCTGAATAAATGGTATTAAATCAAACTGTGCTTGCCCGGATAATAATTTAAGCTATTTTTTTTGAAAACGGGTAACACCTTAGGTGTTACCCGTTTATAAATATGGGACGTTTTTAGATTGCGGCAGCCAAAGTGGCCTTTATCTTAGTTAATTCAGATTCCATTTGTTCTATAGCTAGAAGCATTTCCATTTTACCTTTTTTATCCAACCTATTTGGTTTGGAGCTTCCTGGAACACCTGACATTGCGTCAGTAGCAGCTGACAATACAAATGTTTCTTTATCAGATAGACTATTTGCCTTTCGTGTGTTTATATTTTGCTGAGCCTCTTGACGGGCTTTTAATAAAACCGACCACATGATGTAATATGCAGTTTCACATTTTTTATTTGTTAACATTTGTGAAGTAGTTTGGCAGTATGGAAGTTTTTCGAAAAATTCATACAAATAGTGTTTTAAACTTTCACGTATTTCTCCCTCAACGCCTAAAGTTTTTAATAAGTCGTCTTCAGCGGGGGTTAGTGTTTTATTAGTATGCCTATTAGAAAAGATTTCTGAACGCCGGGCACGTGCTACTTTGTCATATTCAATTCTAAACTCTTGACCCGTTAAATTTATAATTTCTCTACTTGATGGACCATTTTTATTTAACTCATCAATAGATGATACTTTTGCTTTTTTTATGACGCCTGTGGCTGTTGGCCTAGTTGTGTTATTGGGTTTGTTTTTCTTATCAACTGGGGGAGCGTCGTCTTCATCATCTGAAGCTAGGCCACGTCGAGGCTCACCTTTAGGCTCACCTTTAGGCTCACCTTTAGGCTCACCTTTAGGCTCACCTTTAGGCTCACCTTTAGGCTCACCTT
>Ga0209358_10004133_pt1 | contig 10493 bp, 9 predicted proteins | sample LauGreFa1BDMLBSN_2_FD_187574 | JGI IMG/M metagenome (GOLD analysis project Ga0209358, IMG submission 187574) | Freshwater lake microbial communities from Lake Michigan, USA - Fa13.BD.MLB.SN (SPAdes) (version 2) | ecosystem: Environmental > Aquatic > Freshwater > Lake | place: Lake Michigan, USA...
TTCCAGCTTGCGCTTGCCGATGAAGCACCAGGGTCAAACCACGTCGGAAACGATATCGATGCTGATGCGCTGGCTCATCACGACTCCCTGCAGAGGGTTAAAGGGAAGTGCATTCGTAAGATCATGTTTTTATTGATACTTTATTCCAGCCTCCTCAGGCGCGCAATGCCTTCAGATCCGGCTTACCCTTGAGCAGGCCCGGCACTGACTCCAGGAAGGCTGAGATCTGCTGCTCGCCCCAGCCGCCAAAGGCGCAGTTGCGACGGCATTTATCCTCGATCTCGGCACGGGTCAGCGGCTCCTGTGCACCACCGCGGATATGCGGCTGACGCTCCTCGAAAACCCTACCGTCTTTCAGCGTCATCCGCACGTGGCCGGTGTAGGCCTTGGGATAGGGATTATTCGGATCGACGACGTATTTCACTTTCGATGCCAGCGCGAGGATGCGCTCATCGCGCACGGTCTTTTCGGTGAATGCCGCCAACCCCGCCCCGCCCGTGACAAAAGCCACGGCGATGTTGAACGGTGCGCTGAACTTGGCGGCGTATTCATTGGCCGGGCGCTGTTTGGCCGGCAGCGGATCCCACAGCCGGTGCACATAACCTTCGGCGGTTTCGCAGAGCACATCGACCACGTCTTCCGCGGAAAAACCTTTTTTCGCCAGGCGCAGCGCGCAGTCGGCATAAGGCTGGTTCATCGTGCCCGTCGCATAGGGCTTGAAGGTGATGCGCGACATATACCAGTCCTTGCCGAAATCCCGGGTAAGCACGTCGTAATCACCGGCCGCGGAACGCGCAAAGGCGTAATACAAGCCATGAGTGCCTTCAAAAACCGTACGCGGCCCGAGAAAACCCTGCTGACCGAAACGTGCAGCCTGTATGCCCACCTGCGCTGCCCAGCCGGCGTGCATGCGTTTGGTCCAAGCCCCTTCAGCGAGATATTCAATGATGCCGCTGGCCATGCTGCCGGCGATGCCCAGTGCATCGACCGTCTGCTGCTTGTTCAGCCTCAACGTCCGCGCCACCGCCAGCGTCGCACCCATTGCGCCAAGCACTGCCGTCGGATGGAAACCGGATTTGTGTATGGCCTTCGGGATCACCATCGACATCCTGCACAGCATTTCAACGCCGGCGACAAATCCTGCCAGCACGTCGCGCCCGTCGCATCCGAAACGCTCCGCCGCCGCCAGCACTGCCGGACCGATCACCGTGCTCGAATGCACCGGACCACCTTCGAAGGTGTCGTCAAAATCCTCGCCGTGCGTCGCAGTGCCGTTGATCAGTGCCGCGGCTTCTGCCGAGAAAGTCTGGGTATGACCTATTGCCGTGCACGGTCCGCCTGCATCGACGCCGGCAATCACCGCCTTGATGTAATCGGTATTGCGCGCCGCAACACAGAGGCCCACCACATCAATGAGCAGTTCTTCGGCACGTGCGAGCACTTCCGCGGGAATGGCATCGACGTTCAGGGCCAGCGTTTGTTCGGCGAGCCGCTCGGCGACCGCGACTTCAGGCAGTTTTTCACTCATTGTTTCATCCGCTACAGGTCAAAAAACGGGGGCTTTCACCCCCGTGTCGGGCGTGACTGCAATCAGCAGCCACGCATTCGCAGGGCCGGTCAGCGTACGACCGGGGTGCCCGCCTCTTTCAGGATTTCGCGCATCTGGTTGGTGAAGGTGTCGAAGAATTTGCCAAGCTCGACCGACTTCTGGAAGCCGTCTTCAAACTGCTGATCTTCCAGATACTTGCGCCAGGTCGGCGTTTTCACCATGCGCTGGAACAGGTCTTCGTAATAGGCCACGACATCCGGCGCTACGCCAGACGGCATCACCACGCCGCGCACCTGCGGCACATTGGGAATTTCATAGCCGGCTTCTTTCAGCGTCGGAACATTCGGGTAAGGCGCGAGGCGCTTTTCAGCGACCTGCGCAATCACGCGCATGTTGCCAGCCTTGATGTGCTCACCGGCTTCCTGCGGCTCGATTACCATCATGTTGACGTGACCGCCCAGCAGCGCGGCAATACGTTCACCGCCACCCGGGAAGGAGATATAGGCCCAGTTGGCACCGGTGGATTTCATCAGCAATTGACGCACCACGTTGTCGCGACTGGTCTGGGAACCGCCGGATTGCTTCAGCGTGCCCGGCGTTTTTTTCGCCGCTTCAATGAAGTCCTTCATGGTCTTGAACGGCGCATCGGCCTTCACCGCTACCACGGCCGGCTCCAGCACCAGGCGTGCGACAGGCTGCATGTCCTTCAGCGTGAACTTGGCCTCGGCACGCACCAGCGGATTGGTCAGCCAGTTGCCGGTGAAAATGGCGATGGTGTGGGTATCGCCTTTTTTCTCGGCGACATAAGCCATGGCGCGCAGACCTCCGCCACCGTCGCGGTTGTTGACCTGGAAGCGCACCGGCGCAAGGTTTTCCTTTTCAATCAGCTGGGTCATGAAGCGGGCCAGTACATCGGCACCGCCTCCGGGACCGGTATGCACCACGATTTCAACAGGCTTGGTCGGCTTGAACTGAGCCCAAGCAGGCCCTGCCGCCAGAGCTGCGGCGCAGGCGGCCATGATGATGGACGTGCGTAATGTCATGATCACTTCTCCTCGTAAATTGAACGGCATTGTTTGCCGTTGAATATTCAGCTGAATTAAGAATCGCTCAGCCGTTTTCCTCGATTGCCCTGACCCGCCAGGAATTGAACTTCCGGAACAGCGGCATGATCAGCAGCAACACCGCCAGCACCAGCATTGTGGCCGAAATCGGCCGGGATACCAGAATGCCCAGATCCCCCTGCGACATCATCAGCGACTGGCGCAGCGCGCGTTCCATGGCGTCGCCGAGCACCAGGCCGAGAATCAGCGGCGCCGAAGGATAATCCAGACGCCGCATCAGGTAACCCAGCAGACCGAAGGCGGCCAGCATATAGCAGTCAAACAGGCTGCTCGACACGGTGTAAACGCCGACCAGCGAAATGCCGAGGATGATCGGATACAGCAGGTACGACGGCAGTTTGAGAATTTGCGCAAACAGCGGAATCAGCGGCAGGTTGAGCACCAGCAGCATCACGTTGCCGACATACATGCTGGCCACCAGCCCCCAGAACAGCTCGGGATTGTCCTGGATCATCAAGGGACCGGGCTTCAATCCCCACAGCACAAACGCCGCGAGCAGGATCGCCGTGGTGCCGGAACCGGGAATGCCCAGCGTCAGCAGCGGCACCAGCGCGCCGCCGGTCTCGGAGTTGTTGGCGCCTTCCGGTGCAGCAACACCCTCCGGAACGCCGGTGCCGAATTTCTCCGGATGTTTCGATACTGCCTTTTCCAGACCGTACGAAATGAACGACGCGATGGTCGAACCGGCGCCGGGCAGCACACCGATGATGAATCCGACTACGGAACCGTTGAGAAAGGCAAAGCGACAGGCCTTGAGCTCGGCCATCGTCGGCAGCAGGTTACGCAGGCCTTTGGGTACCGGCAGCATCGTGCTCTCTTCGCGCTGCTCCATATTGGCGAACACTTCGCTCAACGCGAACACACCGATGGCGACGATCACAAAATCCACGCCGTCGAGCATCTCGCTGTTACCGAAGGTGAAGCGCGAGGCATCGCTGAACAGGTCGATGCCCATGCCGGCGATCCACAGCCCGACCAGCATCGCCAGCAGCGCCTTGACCAGCGATTCTCCGGCCAGCAGCACCACCATCGCCAGACCCAGCACCATCAGCGCGAAATATTCCGGTGAACTGAAAGCGAGACCGAATTTGGCCAGCGGCGGCGCCACCAGCATCAGCGCCACTACGCCAACCGTGCCCGCAATGAACGATGCAATCGCTGCAATACCCAGCGCCGCACCGGCGCGGCCTTTGCGTGCCATCTGGTAACCGTCGAGACAGGTCACCACTGAAGCCGATTCGCCCGGTACATTGAGCAAAATGGCCGTCGTCGAGCCGCCGTATTTGGCGCCGTAATAAATGCCCGCCAGCATGATCAGCGCACTGGTCGGCGGCATCTTGAAGGTCAGCGGCAGCAGCATGGCAATGGTCGCCGCCGGTCCGAGGCCCGGCATCACGCCGACCACGGTTCCGAGGAACACTCCGGCGAAACACCAGAACAGGTTCAGCGGCTCCAGAGCAACAATGAAGCCGTGACCGAGATTGGCTAATACGTCCATGATTCAGCTCAGAAACCCAGCGGTCCCACCGGCAGGCCGACATTCAGCGCCAGTGAAAACACCAGATAAAAACCAAGAGCATTGCCTGCAGCGGCCGCACAGGCGATTTTCAGAGACTTGCCGTACATCACACCGACGATGAACAGCGTCAGCAAAGCCAGCACGGTCAGCAAGCCCAGCAGTTTGAGCAATGCAGTGCAAAGTGCAAACACCGCCCACACCAGCATCGCGCGGCCGACACCCTTCCAGTCGACTTTCGCGCCGGCAACCGCCGGACGGACCGCCGACACGACCACCAGCCAAAGCGACAGGACCACCATGGCAATGCCGTACCACATCGGGAAAAAGCCCGGACCCGGGCCCTCCGGTCCGACATAGTTCCACTGCCGTGCTTCGGAAATGATGTAGACGCCGAGCGCAGCGAGTACCGCACCCGACACCACATCGCCCTTCAAAAACCAGGATTTCTGTGCCACAGGCGTTCCCGTCAATCGATTTCGTAGCCGGCAGCACGCAACTGCGGCTGGAATTCCGGTGCGGTCAGGCGACGGATGAAATCACGCGCCAGTTCAGGCTGCGCCCCGCGAACTGCGATGCCAGCGGTGTAAACCGTCTTCATCTGGAATTCATCGGGCAGCGGACCGACAAATGTCACGCCCTTGATCGGCAGGATTTCGGTGTTCTGGGTAATGCCGAGTTCAAAATTGCCGTTGCTCGCCGCCAGCCAGTTCATCGCCGCGTTGCCATTGGGATAAAACTGCATGCGGTCCTCGACCTGCGAAGCCACGCCGAGGCGCTCCATCAGCTTCATCACGATCTTGCCCGCAGTGGCGGTTGCCGGATCGGGGCAGACGATGATGGAAGCGGCAAGGATGTTGGCGCGCAGCGCTTCGCGCGTACGCACTTCCGGCAATGGCGTTCCGGCGCGCACCGCAACGCCGGTGCCGACCTTGCCGATGTCCTGAACCGAGGAAATCGCCACCATGCCGGCAGAAACCAGATCCTGGATCAGCTGCGCGCTGAGGATAATGGCATCGACCGCTTCGCCGCCGACCATACGGGCCTTCATCGCACCGACTGCACCATAAGCCGCCTCGACACGATGTCCCGTGTCGCGTTCGAACGCCGCGATGACTTCTTCACAGACCGCCTGAGCCGCACCGGCGCTCAGCAAGCGCAATACCGCCATTTACTTATCCCCCAGCGTTGTACAAGCGCACGATGTTACCAGTCCGACCGCGGTGCTCCTACCCCCCCGGAATCCCCCTTGCACCGAAAAGAGGCATCACCTAGTCTCGTCAATAGAATGAAACGCATCCACAACGCGCGACATCCCGCTGAAGCCCACCTGATCTGCGGCCTGCTGCAGTCATGCGGCATTGCAGCAGTGGTGCGCGGCGAATGGCTGGCTGGCGGATTCGGCGAACTGCCCCTCGATGCCTGCGCCGTATGGGTGACAGACGACCGGCAATTGGATGAAGCCGATCGCCTGCTCCGTGATCTCCTGCAGGGCCGGGTTGCGGCCGCAATGACCGATCAGCGCTGGCAATGCACGCGCTGCAATGAATTCAGTGAAGGTCAGTTTACCGACTGCTGGCAGTGCGGCGCCGGCCGGCCCTGAGACACGCTCATGTCACTACCGGCGTATTGGGTTTATCCGACGCGATGCGGCCATCCACCAGTTCGATGATGCGGTCGCAGCGCGCCGCCAGCCGCGGATCATGGGTCACGATCAGCAGCCCGGTGCCCCGATTGCGGTTGAACTGGCGAAGCAGCGCAAATATCGTATCGCTGCTGTGCGTATCCAGATTGCCGGTCGGCTCGTCGGCCAGCACCATTTGCGGACCACGCACCAGTGCTCGGGCTATTGCCACGCGCTGCTGCATGCCGCCAGACAGTTCGGTCGGTTTTTTGTCGGCGGCATCATGCAGGCCGACCGCATCCAGCAGTTCCATCGCGCGTTCGCGCAGATCGCTCTGCAGCACCCCTCGGCTCCGCCCCATCAATCCGGGCAGCATGATGTTCTCCACTGCAGTGAACGCAGGCAGCAGATGATGAAACTGGAATATGAACCCCAGCACTTCGTGCCGCGCCAGCGTACGTTCATCATCATCAAACGCCGTGACATCGCGCCCGCCCAGGTGATAAAGGCCACCCGAAGCACTTTCAAGAAGGCCCAGAATATTCAGCAAGGTGCTTTTGCCGGAACCTGACGGACCGATCAGTGCGGTGAACTCACCCGGCTGGATCACCAGATCAATGCCGTGCAACACCTCTTCGGCATTCGGCAGCCCCTCGTTATAAGTCTTGTGCAGTCCGCTGATTTCGACCAGCGGTGCTTTCCCGTTCGCGCTCATCTCAGCCCCGGATCGCCTGCGCCGGATCCAGCCGTGCCGCATTGCGCGCCGGCAGCACCGCAGCGATCAGCCCGAGTACGGCGGCGCCGGCGACGACATAGCCGATCAGCCTGAAATCAAAAGACAGCGAGAACAGCGCCTGTCCCTCGGCGTTTCGCAGGATGCGACTGAAAAACGAGACCAGCATCATTCCCATCACCGACCCCAGCAATGCCCCGCCGACGCCGACGATCACACCCTGCAGCAGGAACACGCTGAGCATCTGCCGTCTCGTGGCACCGACTGCGCGCAGAATTCCGATCTCCTTGCGCTTCTGTACCACCGACACCACCAGCACGCTGGCGATACCCAGCGACACCACCACAGTGATGAAAAACCGGATCAGCAACGTCATGATGTCCTGGTTCTTGATCGCCGCGAATACCTGATTGTTGGTCTGTATCCAGCTTTCAATCAGTTGCCCCGACTGCGCGCGCAACTGCGCCGAAATGATTTCGGCTTTCATGATGTCGCGTACGGCCACATCCAGATTGGTGATGCGTCCGGGGATGCCCAGCAGGCTCTGCGCCGCACGCAGATCCGTATACACATAACGCCGGTTCAGTTCGCGCGAACCCAGATCAAGCAAGGCGCGGATGCGGAACACTTCGCTGCCGCCCTGCGCGGTCTGCACGCGGAAGCGATCACCAAGTACGGCGCCGAGGTCTTTGGCCAATTCAATGCCGATCAGCGCATCGCCGGGCTCAATCACCAGTACACCCGACTTGACCTTGTCATCGAGGCGGACCACGCGCAGGTAACGTTCGAGTTCGGTACCGACAATCACCACCGATCGCGATGCCTCGCCTTTGATCCCCAGCCCCGATCCTGTCGCTACCGGCGCCACGGCAATCACACCTTCCGTGGCTTCCGTTACGCGCGCCAGTGCCGGCCAGCCGTCGATGGTGGTCAGTCGCTGAGGCCGCGCCTGGATCGAAGACAGCCGCGTGCCGTCGGCATCCCCGGCAATCAACGGCGCCACGGTTTCTTCCGGCGGCTTGATGACAATATGCGCTTGCGCCCCGGTAACGCGTTTGATCAGATCACCCTGCACGCCGGTGAGCACAGCCGTGATGAAAAAAATCACCGCAACGCCGATGGCAGCGCCGCCGATGATCAATGCCGTCTGCATGCGCCCTTCACGCAGGAAACGCAGGGCTACCGTCAGTTCAAACCCCAGCGCGTTCATGGCTGGGCGCCTCCATTAACCAGCGCGTTCATCGCCGGTCGCGAACCCGGCTGCCGGCTGCCACTTCGCGATTGAGGATCACCCGATCACCGGCCTTGAGGCCTTCGGTAACCGCCACGCGCCCTTGGGTTTGCAATCCGACCTTCACTGCGATTATGCTTGCAACGCCCTCACGGTCAACAAGCACCCACGGCGCCTCGGTCTGTAATTGGCGTACGGCGTCTGCCGGCAGCATCAGGACCTGCTTCAACAGCGGCCCCTGCAGGTCAATCGAAACCGTCATGTCGGACTTCAGCAACGCCGGCGGTTTGGCCACACCCAGCCGCAGCTCCACCGATCCGCGGCTGGCATCAACACCCGGCGAAATGTAATTGACCACCGCTTCAAACCGCTCTGCGGGAAACGCATCGGCCGCAGCCATCGCCGAGGCGCCCTGGGTGATCAGCGGCAGATTTTTTTCATCGACCTGCACGATCAGACGCACCGGACCGTCCAGCGCCAGACTCATCATCCGGCGACCGGCTTGAGCGATGTCACCGGGCTCGACCAGACGTTCCAGCACCACGCCGGCACCCGGTGCGCGAATACGCGTCTGTGCGAGTTTGGCTTCCGCGGCTTCCAGCGCAGCCACGGCTTCCGCCAGCTGACTCTGCGCCTGCTGGGCTTCAGCACCGCTTGAAGACTGCGCACCAGCCTGGGCACGCGCGCTGGCCAGCTGGCTGCGCGCGATGTCCAGTTGGCGCTCTGCTTCATCCACACGCGACTGACTGATGAACCCTTTCGCCATCAGATCACGATTGCGTTTGTCATCCCGTTCGGCTTGCAGAAGATTGGCTTCCGCCTGTTTCAATCCCGCCTGTGCCGTCGGCAACGCCAGGGTCTGCACCGAAGAAACCCGCGCTTTGGCGCGAGCCAGCGCTGCGCGTGCCTGCGCAGCAGCGGCGGCCAGTTCACCACGTTCCAGCTCCACCAGTAGCTGATCCGCGGCGATGCGCGCGCCCTCCCGCACCAGCACCCGATCAACGCGGGCAGTGATGGTGGCACCGATTTCAACTTTGGCGGGCGGCAGCACGCGACCGCTGGCAACCACACCGGTCTGCACATCCGTTGCGGCCAGAGTCAGGATGTCCACCGCGACCGCCTTGGGACGCAACACAAGGAGCAGCACAATCGCCGCCACAGCGGCCACGGCGATGATTGGCATCATCCGGCGCATGGGCAGCGTCAGCGCCATGGCGCTCTACCAACCCGCCAGGAAATCGCGTACGCCGGCTTCGTTGCGCAGATGCCAGATGCGCTGGATGCACTGCCGGACTTCATCTGGGGTGGCAGCGCCCGAAAAACTGACCAGCCGCTGCGCCTTGTCTTCGAGTTCCTGACGCGACAGCGTGTTGCCGGGATCGCCCTTGGGCGTATCGACGCGGCACTCCAGCGTGCGGCCGTCGCGTGTCTGCACGGAAACCCGACCCAGCCAGCGCCGCGGATAGGCGTCATCGACCTCGGGGTCAAGCAACATGGTCACACGGTCATGGAAGTTACGTAATTCTTTGTTTTTTAATGAATTTTCAGTGAAGTCTGCGAGAGCGGCACGACCCAGCGTGGCGATCATCGCCAGCACGAAACCCATCGAGAATTTCGACTGGTGAATGGTCTGCGGATCGGTCACCGGCCCGAGCACGTCAATCGCGCCCTGATGCACATGCGCCGTGACTTTGACGATGTCATCGGCCTTCAGTTGATTCTGCTTCATCAGCATCTGCAGCGCATCGGCCGCAGGATGGGTATGACGGCAGGATGCATGGAATTTGAACGAAGTCTCTGCCGTGGCCCAGCGCGTGCCGAGGCCGTCGGTCAGCCAGCGCGCATCGGAATCGCTCGACATGCCGGCTGCCATGCCCTGTTTGCCTTCAAAAATCTCCCGCGCACCGGTAAATCCGTCGCGTGCGATATAAGCCGCCATCAGTCCGTCGGCGGCAGCTTTCGCCGTGTGGAGCTGTTTGGAATCCGCCGCGTCGCGCAGGAATTCCCAAAGGCCTGCAGCCATCGTTCCGGCAGAACCCAGGGCATGCTGCATCCTGTCGGCGTCCAGTTTCAGGATATGCGCCACGCCGGCAGCGGCAGCCAGTTTGCCTGCGGTGCCTGTGGTGTGAAAAATCTTGTAATGGGAACGACCGAGGAACTCGCCGACACGCACCCCGCACTCATAACCGGCGACCGATGCCGCGATCAGTTCCTTGCCGGTAGCGCCGACATCCTGCGCCGCGGCCAGCACGGCCGGAAACACCACGGTGCCCGGATGCAGCACCGAACTGTTGTGCAGATCATCCTGTTCGACAAAATGAGAAGCCGCGCCGTTGACCAGTGCCGCAAAAAAAGGCGATGTGCGTTTGCGGGTCAGCAGGTTTTCCGCCGGACCGTCCCCCGGCCCCATCGCAGAGGCAAAGCCGTCAATCACCGACACCGGCCTTGCACCCTTGCCAGCCAGCGACGACGCGAACCAGTCGAGAAACAGTTCCTCGGTACGCGCCACTACAGGCGCCGGCAGATCCTCATAACGGATCGCGGACAGAAAAGCGCATAGTTGCTGCGTGGGACTGCCCACGGCCGCAGGATTTTGTTTTTTGGCAGATGTTTGCATGATGGACTCCGACTCCTTGAGGAAGCGCCATTTTAAAGTGAAACGGCGCCCCCCTTAGCCCGAAAATGCAGCCTTCCGTCGCCAGTGCTAAGCTCGATT
>Ga0209358_10004134_pt1 | contig 10491 bp, 6 predicted proteins | sample LauGreFa1BDMLBSN_2_FD_187574 | JGI IMG/M metagenome (GOLD analysis project Ga0209358, IMG submission 187574) | Freshwater lake microbial communities from Lake Michigan, USA - Fa13.BD.MLB.SN (SPAdes) (version 2) | ecosystem: Environmental > Aquatic > Freshwater > Lake | place: Lake Michigan, USA...
TTAATTTAATTTTTAATTTAATTTATTTTTTAATTTAATTTTTAATTTAATTTATTTTTTAATTTAATTTTTAATTTAATTTATTTTTTAATTTAATTTATTTTTTAATTTATATTTTAATTTAATTTATTTTTAATACAAATTTAATATAATTAATTATGATAATTGTACTGACTTATAATATAAATATAAAATAGGACATTTTATATTATAAATGTATTAATATATATAAAGATAATTATGATATAAAATATAGGTATAATGCCCCTTAAATACGTTTTTCATTTATCAGATATTCATATACGAAATGGAGATAATATAAATAGTCGTTATGAAGAATATAATAATGTTATTAACAATACAATAATATCAATAAATGAACAAATAAATATAATGAAATTAAATTTTGATGATTTTATAATAGTAATAAGTGGAGACATTTTCCATAATCGTTATAATGCTAGCAATTTTGGTCTATTATTATTCAATCATTTAATTAAATCATTAACAAAAATTGGAAGATTAATTATATTTGAAGGTAATCACGAAAGATTAATAGATAATAATCCATCATTAATAACATCATTGAATTTTGATATTAATAATTTAACAGTATTAAATGAAAGTCAAACTTTAATAATAGATGAAATTGGTTTTTCATATTTAAGTTTATTTGATACAATGAATAGTACTAAATTAACAGGAAGAAAAGATATATTACCTGAATTTCCAAAAATTATTGAATATGTTAAATATAAAATTGCATTATTTCACGGAACATTCATATCGTGTAAATTATTTAATGGTGATGTTATTAAAGATGATGAAAATTCAACATATCCATTAGAATTAATTGAAGATTTTGATTATGCAATTTTGGGAGATGTACACAAACGACAAATATTTAATTATAAAAATAAAGTGATTGGCGGATATTCATCGTCTCTAATTCAACAAAATTTTGGAGAGGATTTAATAGAACACGGATACTTAATATGGGATTTATATAATAAAAAAATAAAAGAAATAAATGTTTGTAATGATATTGGATATATTAATATAAAAGAAAATGCAAATGGTGAAATATTAATTCGCAAAAACGGAAAATACGAATGTTTATTAGAAGAAGAAATAAATAATAATATTATATTTTTTCCTAAAAAATTAGAAATTAAAATATTTTCAAAAATAAATTTTAATAATTTAAATAATTTATTAAAAAGATATAATATAATATATAATATATTTTCTCGCATAGATGAAAAAAACTTATTATCTTTATCTAATATTGATAATAATGATATAACTGATTTAAATGATGAAATAACTATTAATAATATATATAACATTGATAATAATTATTTATTAACTTATTTTAAAAAATTATTAACAGATTATAAATATAATAAATTAATTGAAATAATTAAAAATAAAGATTTATTATTATTTGATAAAAATAAATATCCAGATGATTTATTTAATGAAATAATTAAAAGAAATAAAGAATTATCATTAGTTATTCAATCTTGTGTTAAAAATGATGATACAAAACAAATAAAATCATCATTTATAATAAAATATATAGAATGGGAATCATTATTATGTTATGAAAATAAAAATTGGTTAAATATGCATGAATTAGATTCAAAATCATTTATGGTAAAAGGAAAGAATGGATCAGGTAAAAGTGCTATATATGATATATTATTATTAAGTATTTGGGGAGAAAATACAAAATCAAGTTCATTTTCAGGTGGTATAATTAATCATAATAAAAATAGTGCATATACTATAATAGATATTGAATTGGACGGAATATTATATCGTATTAAAAGAGATTATACAAAAAGAGAAGATAAAACAAAAGTTCATTTAAAATATTCATATTTATATAAATTTCAAAATGATAAAGATTTAGAATTATTAAAAAAGAATAATGATTGTAATACTGAAATTAAAAAAATATTTGGAACAATTGATGATTTTTTAAACTCATCGATGATTACACAAAATAATGATAATGATATTTTAAAATTAGATGCTAAAAAAACATTAGAAATAATAGATAAATCATATAATGTAGATTATATATATAATTTATATAATTTATTTAAAACTGCTATAAATAAATATAGAGATTTTAAAAGAATTGTTGAAAGTAAAAAAGAAGTTTATGAAAAATTAGTATCAAATAATAAAATAGATGAAATAACAGATGATGAAATAATTAATTTAAATGATATATTAAAATTAAAATTAGAAGAAAATGAAGAATTAATGAAAAAATATAATGATTATAATAATATTGATATTAATAATCCTAAAACATTAATTATATTAGAAACTGATTATTTAAGTTTAATAAAATCATTAGATTTAAATAAATTATTATGTGAAGATGATTATAATAAATATAAAGAAAAATATAATGAATTAAAATATATATTAAAAGATGAAAAAGATTTATTAAAATTAAAAAATAGTTATACAGAAAATATTGAAAATACAATAGCTGATATAATTATTAAACCTTGTGAATTATCTATTTTAGAACGAGAAGAAAAACAATTAAAAAAATATTTAGATGATAATAATAAATATAATAATATTAATATAAATGAATTAGAATTATCATTAAAAACATTAAAAGATAGTTATCATATATTAGAAACAAATGAAAAAGAATTAATAACAATACGACCAATAAAAATTAATAATCCTTTATTATGTTATGATGATATAATAAATGAAATAGTTAAAATACATAATTCAGAAGATAATTTAAATAAATATATACTTGAAAATGTTAATTTAAATGTTTGTATTGATTTAATTAATGATAATAATAAAAATATTAGTTTAACTGATTATAATAATTATAAAAAAAGATATAATGAGTTAAAATATATTTTAAAAGATATTAATATAATATTAGAAAATGATTATAATTATAATTTAGATGAAAATAAAATAAAAAATATTAAAATAAATAATAAACCATGTGAATTATCTATTTTAGAAAAAGAGGAAAAAGAATTAAATAAATATTTAACTGATACTAAATTTAAAACATATGAAAATATTGATATAATTGAATTGGAAAATACAATTACTATTTTAAAAGATGAATATAAAATATTAGAATTAGAAGAAAAAGAATTAATATCAAATAAACCATTAAAACAAAAGAAACCAACAATAAAGAAGGATAAAGTATTATCAGAAATAAAATTATTATATAATAATAATAATGATTTTAAAGATTTTATATTATCATTAAATATTATAAAATCAAATAAAACAATAAAAACGAATGATAATTTATTAACATATGATGAATATAATAAATTATTAATTGATATAAATAATTTAGAAGAAATAATAAAAAATAGTAAAGATAAATTATTAATATTAGAAAAAGATTTTAATATAATATTTACAAAACAACAAAATAAAACAATTATAAATAAACCATTAGATGAATTTAAACAAGTCAAATATAAAACATCAACAACTATAAATAAAGAATTGAAAACAATTGATATAAAATCATTATTATTAAATATTGAAAATGATGATAAAATAATAAATTCAAATAATATTATTATTAAAAATATTGAAAATATAAATAATGAATTAGAAGATTATAAGAAAGAATTATTATTATTAACATCAAATGATGATTATAAATATAATCCCGATTGTATGTATTGTTGCAAAAGACATTGGGTATGTAGAATAAAAGAATTAGAAATTATAATAAATAAATTAGTAAATGATAAAGAAACAATAGAATTATTAGTAGATATAAATGATTATAATAAAATAAATGAACGTAATATAAAAAATAAAGAAATTAAAAATAGATATGATTTATTAATTGAATGGTATAATTATTATAAATCAAAAGAAGATTATGAATTAATAACAAAACAATTAAATACAATTATAAGTGATAAGACAGAATTAAATAATAATATTATATTAAATGAGACTAAATTAAAAGAAAATAATAATATAATAAATTCTTATAAAAATAGATGCTATGAATTATATGAAAATTTAATAAAAATAGAACAATATGAAGAATATAAATTATGGGATGATAAATATAATGATATAATTAAAAAATTATATGAATTAAAAAATAATATTAATAATCATAATGAAATAATAAATTATAATAAAAATATTAAACCACGTATTGATAAATATTTAGAATTAAAAATAATGTATAATGAATGGTTAGAATATGATAATATATTAAAAAGATTACAAACATATGAGTTATTACAAATAACAGAATTAATTAATAATTATGAATATTATAATAATAAATCATATGAATTATATAATAAATTAATAATAATAAAACAATATGATGAATATAAAAAATGGGAAAATAATTATGATGATATAATTATAAATTTAAAAACTTTAAGAAATGAAATAATGAATATTGAAGAAATGATAAATTATTATAATAATATTAAACCTCGTATTGATAAATATTTAGAATTAAAAGATAATTATAATAAATGGATTGAATATGATAATATTATAAAAATTATAAATACAAATGAATTATTTAAAATAAACGAATTATTAGATATATATGATAAATATAATGAATATAATATAAATAATAATAAGAAACCATTTATAAAAATAAAATTAGAATTAAATGATAAGATAAAAATAAAAGAAAAAGAAATTAAAGAATTAAATGATAAATTAATAAAACAATCAACTATAAATGGATATAATAAAGAAAATAGAGATAATTATGAAAGATTATATAATATAATAATTGAATTAGATAATACCATAGATATTTTAGAAACTATTATAATTAATTTTCAAGCATTTAGAATTGAGATGTATGATAAATATGTATTAAATAAATTAACAGAAAGAGCAAATAAAATAATTAAAACATTATGTCATACAGAAACAAAACCATTTAAATTAGATTATATAATTACAGTAGTAAAAGATATAATTCATATTAATTGGTTAATTAATAACGATTATAATAATGGATTAGAAAGAAAAGAAAATGAAAATACCAAACAAATAATATCAATAAATCAAGCATCAGGATATCAACAATTTGTAATTTCAATGGCATTACGAATGAGTTTATTTATGAATAAATATGAAATAAGATGTAATCAATTATTTATAGACGAGGGTTTTATAAATTTTGATAAATACAATTTATCAATTGTTCCATCATTTATAAAATCATTATTATCATATTTCAATAATATTATTATAGTATCTCATATTGATTTAATTCAAGATAATATAGATGAAAAAGTAGAAATTAAATATAATAAATTAACATTAATTTCAAGTATTGAATATAATGAAAATAAAAAAACAATAATAAAACGAAATAGAAATAAAAAAGATGATTAAATATTATTTCTATATTCTATTATTTTTTCTTTAATTATTAAAAAAAATGATTTTAATATTATTTATAATTAATAGTTAAAAAAAATGCCATTAACAAGTACAGAATATTCAAGAAGAAGAAGAGAGAAAATTAAACAAGATAATCCTGAAAAATATAAACAATTACGACATGATGAAAATCAAAAATATTATAAAAAAATAAAAGAACCAAATGAAATAATAGAAGAAGACGAAATAATAGAAGAAATTGAATATGATGAAATCGAAGAATATGAAATAAAAGAAGAAATAGAAGAAGATGATGATAGTAAAAAGAAAACAAAAATACCAAAATATTTAATAGATTTAAATATTATAAATATTGATAATTCAGGATTTATAATTTATAAACCTTTAAAAAAGAGAATAAAAACATTAAATAAATCAATATTACAACCACAAACAATTAAATTATATTATAATAGTTTTAATAAAATTTATAAAAATTATACTAAAAATGAATTATCTGAAATATTTAACACAGAATTATTAAAATTATTATCAAATGATAAATATAATCTTAAAATAATAAATAAAGAATTAGAATTTCTTAAAAAAGATTTATATAATTTTATAAAACCATTAACTAAAAATGAATTACAATATTTATATTCAATATTAACACGTATTATTGGTTATGCACCTATTATTAAAAAAATATATCCATATATGCTTCAAAAACAAATTGAATATCAACAATCTAGGGCAAATATAGAATTAAAAGATATAAATTATATTAAATATAATAAATTATCATTTAATATTGATAATGTATTACAAATATTAAATCATTTTAATGATAATAAAATAGAAAGTGATAAAAATTATCTAACATCCAGAGATAAATTAATATTTGGATTATTTATGTTATTACCTGTAAGACGTCCTATTGATTATTTAAGAATGATGATAATTGATAAAGAACCATTAACAGAAGATAAAATATTAATACATAAAAGAAATAATTATTATTATAATAAAACATTTTATTATAACAGAACAAAAACAAAAGAAATACAAAAAATTACTGTTCCTGATGAATTAGATATATTAATTAAAAATTATATTAATGATAGAATTTCAGGTAATTTTTTATTAGATAATGATAATAAACAATATACATCATCTAATTTATCAATACATATAATGAGAATATTTAATAAAATATATGATATATCAATATCAGCAGTTGAATTACGACATTATTATTCAACTTATATTAATTATTTAGTTAAACAAAAAGAATTAACTGAAAAAGAACATAGAAATATATGCGATATGATGAATCATAGTTATGAAGAAAATAAAAAATATGCCTATTGTTTATAAAGATATTTAAACAATTATTATTCTCTTTATATCCTTTTTTGTTTATAAGATTTGATAAATATTAATTATATTTTTTTAAAGAAATAGCAGTAATATAATTAATTAATTCTATTTTTAATATTCATTTCCCATAATAAATTATATATTATATTTATCATTTTAAAACGATTACCATAAAAATATTCATTTCCTATATCATTTTTATGAATAAAATTTTTCTTGAATTTTGTTATTAATAATTTTTCATATGTATCACAATCATTACATTCTATTTGAATAATTAATTTTGTACCATTTGGATAATTAATTATTCTTTTTAAACATTCTTGTTTTGTTTTTCCTATTTTATATATAGGTTCATTTGTTTTTATAAATTCACGTTCTTGAAGTAAATATATATATTCACTATTTTTATTTTCTTCTATTATATTATTTCCTAATTCTGTTAAAACACCTTTACATTTTTTTAAATGTCTTGATTTTGAACTGCTATCATAATAAATCTTATGACATAAATGACATTCTAATGGATTTGATACACCCTTACAAATTAATAAATGTTTTTTTAAACCTTGTTTTGATGATAAAATTTTATTACATTTATAACATTTATTTTCAATTATATCATTCTTATTTTCAATTATATCATTATTCTTATTTTCAATTATATCATTATTCTTATTTTCAATTATATCATTATTCTTATTTTCAATTATATCATTCTTATGTTTTGTATTTATATGACGGTCTAAATTATATTTTTTATTACTTTTATATTTACAACAAGAACAATTATACATTTTTTAAATTTCATTTATTTAATAATATTATTATCATATTTTTTATATTATTTTGATTTAAAGAAATCTTATTAATCTCTTTATATAATTTTTCATTACCAACAACAATAACAAATAATAGTAATAATAATAGTAATAATATTATAAATATAAATTTAGTAATGTTTGATAATGAAAATAATAAAATAGATTTTGATATTAATAATATAAATAAAAATATATCATATAAATTAACATCTATTGATAAACATAATGCTTTTGAATATTTCTGTAATAAATTATTTGAAAATAAAAATAATCAGATGATAATAAAAAAGAATTTAAAATATAATTATTCATTTGTTCATATGGGTAATAATATATGGCGAAATCATATGGATAATTTCATATATCCTATTATTATGTCATATATTTCTGAAACTATGTTAAATATTATAGATAATAATCAGAATAAAAGAACTATTGAATTAATAAAATATTTAGATGTTATGGCTACACCTAATGGATATTCTACTACTGATACTATTTATTATACTAAATGTTATAAATATAATATTTCTATGTTAAAATTATTAGTTAATAAATTTCCTGAATAATGATATTTAAACATTTCTTATTAAAAAACAAAAATGACAAAAATACTGATAATTTGTTTAAGACTATTGATGATATATATGACACTCATATACAACTATATAATAGTCATATGTAATATCAATAATCTTGTCTTATTATCAGTATGTTTGCCTAATAATTATAGTAATATTAATTATCATTTTTTACTTTAAATTAATAATATTAATACATTTTTAGTTAAACAAAAAAGAAATATATGTCATATGATGAACCATACTTATGAAGAAAATAATAAATCTTTATAAAGATATTTAAACAATTCTCTAAATTTAAAATAAGTTATAATGAATGATTGTTTTTGTATTGAAAATTATGTATCTAATAATAATCCAGAACATCATATTGATTTAAATTATAGAGATGAAGCACAAAAAGAAGTATATGAATTTTGTAAATATTTTATGAAAAATAATAATTTAAATTCTATTATTGATGTTGGATGTGGTAGTGGATATAAATTAATAAATATTTTGAATGAATTTAATACAATAGGAATTGAAACAGAACCTTGTTATACATATTTAAAAATTAATTATCCTGATAGAAAATGGTTATTGAGTGGTGAAATGGAAAAATCATTTATTTCATATAATGAAATTATAAATTCAGATGTTGTTATTTGTAGTGATGTTATTGAACATATTATAAATCCTGATATATTAGTTGATTATTTAATATCATTAAAATCAAAATATTATATTATTTCTACACCTTGTAGAGATATATTATGTAATCATCCAAAATTTAAACTAGATTATGCTATTTCATTATATGGACCTCCTAATAATAAATGTCACGTAAGAGAATGGACTATGACAGAATTTAAAAAATATATTAATAATAAATTTAATATATTATCTTCATTTTATGGCATAAATCAAATTGAATGTCAATATCATTTATTAGAAATTAAATAATTATATTTTCTCATTATTTCACTTTAAAAAAACAAAATGACAAAAATACTGATAATTTTTATAAGACTATTGATGATATATATGACACTCATATACAACTATATAATAGTCATATGTAATATCAATAATCTCGTCTTATTATCAGTATATTTGCCTAATAATTATAGTAATATTATTAATCATTTTTTACTTTAAAATAATAATATTAATACATTTTAATTATATTTAAAGATTTATTTTTAATCTCCTTATATCCTTTTAAATTGATTTATTATTATTATTGATTTATAGATTATATAATTAATTATTATTGATTTATAGATTATATAATTAATTATTATTGATTTATAATATTAAATTTATTATTATTTTTATTTATAGATTATATCAAGTTTATTATTTTTGTTTATTTGATTAGTTATTAATGGTTTATAGATTATATAATTAATTATTACTGATTTATAATATTAAATTTATTATTATTTTTGTTTATAGATAATATCAAGTTAATTATTATTGGTTTATAAGATTAGTTATTGATTATTATAGGTTTATTTGATTAATTATTGATTATTATAGGTTTATTAATAATTATTAATGATTTATAAGATTATTAATGATTATTAATGGTTTATAGATAATATCTAGTTTATTATTAATTATAGATTATTAATGGTTTATAAGATTAGTTATTGGTTTATTTGATTAGTTATAGATTATTAATGGTTTATAAGATTAGTTATTGGTTTATTTGATTAGTTATTGGTTTATTTGATTAGTTATAGATTATTAATGGTTTATAGATAATATCAAGTTTATTATTATTTGGTTTATAAGATTAGTTATTGTTTATAGATAATATCAAGTTTATTATTATTTGGTTTATAAGATTAGTTATTGATTATTATTGGTTTATTAATAATTATTAATGATTATTAATGATTTATAAGATTATTAATGGTTTATTGATAATATCTAGTTAATTATTATTGGTTTATAAGATTAGTTATAGATTATAATTTGATTATAGATAATATTAAATTTATTATTATTTTTGTTTATAGATAATATCAAGTTAATTATTATTGGTTTATTATTATTGGTTTATTTGATTAGTTATAGATTATTAATTGTTTATTGATAATATCAAGTTAATTATTATTGGTTTATTATTATTGGTTTATTTGATTAGTTATAGATTATTAATTGTTTATTGATAATATCTAGTTAATTATTATTGGTTTATTATTATTGGTTTATTTGATTAGTTATAGATTATTAATTGTTTATTGATAATATCTAGTTAATTATTATAGGTTTATAATATTAGTTATAGATTATTATTT
>Ga0209358_10004135_pt1 | contig 10490 bp, 9 predicted proteins | sample LauGreFa1BDMLBSN_2_FD_187574 | JGI IMG/M metagenome (GOLD analysis project Ga0209358, IMG submission 187574) | Freshwater lake microbial communities from Lake Michigan, USA - Fa13.BD.MLB.SN (SPAdes) (version 2) | ecosystem: Environmental > Aquatic > Freshwater > Lake | place: Lake Michigan, USA...
CCTAATTTACGACGCACTGTTAAAAGAAAAATGTGAACGCACTGTCACACTCATTGCATTAGGGGGTGGCGTCATAGGGGACATGACAGGCTATGCGGCTGCGACATATTTAAGAGGCGTACCTTTTATTCAAATTCCGACCACACTTTTGTCTCAGGTAGATTCATCAGTCGGTGGCAAAACAGGGATTAATCATCCCTTAGGTAAAAATATGATCGGTGCTTTTTATCAGCCTCAATGTGTGATCGCAGATATTGATACTTTAAAATCATTACCTCAAAGAGAATTTTCTGCAGGGATGGCCGAGGTCATTAAATATGGACTCATTCGTGATGAAGCTTTTTTTGATTGGCTTGAAAAAAATATTGAAGGACTCATAAAATTAAATCCATCGCTCATTATTGAAGCGATCCAGCGCTCATGTCAAAACAAGGCAGATGTAGTAGAGATGGACGAACATGAATCAGGTGTCAGAGCGACACTCAATCTCGGCCACACTTTTGGACACGCGATTGAAAATGCGATGGGTTATGGCGTATGGCTTCATGGCGAAGCAGTCGCGACAGGTATGGTGATGGCGGCGCATGTATCCAAACTCATGGGCTGGTTAAAAGAAGTTGAATTTAATCGTATCGTCAAACTTTTAAAAGAAGCCAAGCTTCCTATTGATCCCCCAAAAATAAGTGAGGATCAATATATGGAACTCATGAGCATGGATAAGAAAGTCGTGGATGGCAAAATTAGATTGGTATTACAAAAAGGTATTGGCGACTCTGTGATTACAAGTGATTACGATACGAAACATTTAAAGACCACACTTCAAACTTCAAATTTTTTAGTATGATGAAGTTGGCACCTTATGCTGCACACCCAGAACAATCTCGCGGCCGACGTTTTAAAGAAGAAACCTCAACTTTAAGAAATGATTTTCAGCGTGATCGTGATCGCGTTATTCACTCCACTGCTTTTCGTCGTCTTGAATACAAAACCCAAGTGTTCGTGAATCATGAAGGTGATTTATTTAGAACCCGTTTAACGCATAGTCTAGAAGTCGCTCAAATTGCAAGAAGTATTGCAAGAACCCTAAACCTCCATGAAGATTTAGCAGAAGCCATAGCTTTAGCGCACGATTTAGGCCACACACCTTTTGGACATGCAGGACAAGATGCCTTAAACCGTTGCATGAAAGAATATGGTGGCTTCGAACATAATCTTCAGTCACTTCGAGTGGTCGATCTTTTAGAACAAAGATACGCAGAATTTGATGGACTTAATCTGACCTTTGAAACAAGGGAAGGTATCCTAAAACACTGTTCTATTAAAAATGCAGAAAAGTTAGGTGATGTGGGCCAAAGATTTTTAGATAAAACAGAAACGACCCTCGAGGGACAAATTGCAAATTTTGCAGATGAGATTGCTTATAACAATCACGATATTGATGACGGCATTCGATCGGGGCTTTTAACGATCGATCAATTGATGGAAGTTTCGCTGTTTAAAGAGCGCGCTTTAAAGGTCAAAGCACTTTATCCCGATTTGCCTCAAAAAAGACTTGTTCATGAAACGATCCGCCGAATGATTCATAGTTTGGTCGATGATTTATGTCGAACAAGCCTCTCATATATAAAGGTATCAAAACCAAAAAATGTGGATGAGGTCAGACTTAATGGCCCCATGATCGATTTTTCGACCGAGATGGCAGAAAAACAGCTTGAGCTTAAACAGTTCTTAAGAAAGTCTCTATACCTTCACCCTAAAGTGACAGAGATGACGGACAAGGCTGTAAAGACCATTGAAGGTCTATTTAAAGTATATATGGATGACATAAACTTAATCCCTTCTGATTATCAACCCATCGGTCGAGAGGAAAAACCGCGGGTCATTGCGGATTATATTGCCGGTATGACGGATCGCTATGCAATTCGTGAGTATAAAAAATTACTTATAAATCAATAGTTTAAATTAATTTTGTTGTAAATTTACAACAAACTGACAGAAATGTCGCAAAAAACACTAAAAAAACTTGCGACATACTCACTCGCTGATTCATAATTCACCTAACCTTCTTGATGAAGCTTTATATTCATTGGGAAAGTTCGCGAACTTTCTCATCAAGCGATTGATGAGGTTTTAAAAATAATAGGAGAAATATATGAACAAGAACATTAAATTAGCTGTAGCGGGTGCTGTTTTAGCGCTATCTGCATCAGCAAACGCTGGTATTATCATCCCAGCAGGTGAATGGACATTAGATGTAAACGGTAACGTTAATGCATTTGCTAACTTCACCAAACATAAGGGTAGCGGTGCAACGATTGATGGTGGACTAGTAGCTGGTAAACAAACTCACGAAGATACAGCTGTTGGTATTAATACAGGTCTTCTTCCATCTTGGTTAGGCTTTACTGGTACAACGCGTCAAAATGACACAGATGTATCATTTACAATTAGCATGCAACCAAACGCTTCTGATAATTCAGCGCATGGCGATGCTAAGACACCACTTTTCCGTCAATCATTCGTTACATTTGGTGACAAGTCATGGGGCTCTATCAAGCTAGGTAAAGATCTTGGTATTTTTGCTGGTGATGCGATCCTCAACGACATGACGCTTCTAGGTGTTGGTGGTGTTGGTGCTGGTGGTGGTACTTCAGGTCAGTCAACAACCCTTGGCGGTATTGGCTCTGGCTATATCTATCCATCATGGAAAGGTCAAATAGCTTACACAACGCCAAACTTTAATGGTTTCCAAGCGACAGTAGGTATTACAAACCCTAATCAGGCTGCTGGAGCTGCTGCTACTGCTGGTGCTTCACTTTTCCAAGACCGTTTCGGTGTTGAGGCTAAAGCTTCTTACGCTTTTGCACAAGACAATTTCTCTGGTAAATTATGGGCGAGTGGTGCAACCTACGATGTAACAACATCAACAACAGTTGCTTATACTGCTTCAGTTGCTGACCTTGGCTTGAACCTCAATGCAGGGAATGTTGGTTTAACAGGTTACTACTACTCAGGTGAGGGTGTGGGTACAACATCATTTGGTGCCAACGGTGCTACCACTGCAGGTACTAAGCGTGACTCAGATGGTGGTTATATACAAGCAACCTATATTCTTCCATCAAAAACGAAGGTTGGCCTAGCTTATGGTATTTCTAAGCTAGACTTAGCAACAGGTGATGCGACAACTCTTGTAAAAGAAAATGAAAGAATTACACTTGGTCTTTATCACCCGCTCACTAAGCATTTAAACCTAGTGGCTGAGTATAATGATGTAAGTGCTAAAAACCATGCAAACGCGGAAAGAGATGCGAGAACAGGTTCTCTTGGAGCAATCTTATTCTTCTAAGAGTGGTTTGATTCAGTGTTAGAAATAAAAAAGCACCCTATATAGGGTGCTTTTTTTTGAATAGATATTTTGAGTCGGTTGCAGGACTCATTAGCTTCAAACTGATTTAAGTGAGCTAATTATTTGAGCTAAGTTATTGTATATTTAAAAATTTTTTAAGTATTATTAAAGAACTTTTTTGATTGATCTTGCTCGTATCTATGGCTAAATCGAAATTTATGGGCACTTCAAAAGCTGATGAGATACCGGTAAAGTTTTGGAGCCCCCCCTTAATTGCTCTGGCATAAAAACCTTTCGGATCCCTTTTTATACATGCCTCAATAGGGGTAGAAAGATAAATTAAAATAAAATTTTTCCTTCCAATTATTTTTCTTGCAAGGCGTCTAAGTTCGTGGTTTGGTGAGATTGTTGAAACAATTACATAATCTGATTGATACATCAATAGCTTGCTTAGCTCTGCAATTCTTCTGATATTCTCAAATCTGTCCTCGGATGAATAAGATAAATCGGTTGAAACTCCAGCCCTAATCTCGTCACCGTCTAGACAAGTTACATTGTAGTTGAGCGTTTTAAGGTAGGAGGCTAATTTAATTGATAAGGTCGTTTTCCCAGCGCCAGATAAGCCGGTAAACCAGATAACTTTTTTAACTTTCTTTGAACTCATTAATAAATTTTTCAATATATTTTTTATATGGTACCCATGATTCAGAACTGCCCTTGTATATTGGGTTACGCACCTGAAGGTCACTGGCAGTTAAAACTGAACGCTTATTGTTCTCAATATCTAAGACACTATCATCAAATTTTAAATTTAAATAACTAAAAATTAATTGAGTTTGATCTTTGGGATTATTAACTAGATCTTCATAACCTATATTTAATATATCATTTTTAATAAAGCCATTCCAAAATTTCATAGTATCTTGATAGAAGCGATAGAAATTAATTATGTCATCCTCGTCATATGTAAATTCAAGCGCTCCATCTGAAAAGAGAGTTTTATAAATAGAAAAAGATGTTGCAATAGGATCACGAGAAATGTGGATAAATTTCGCATCAGGGAAAATATATTTAATATATCCAAGCCACAAAAAATTTAGAGGCAATTTGTCAGTAACGATTTTTCTGTCGGTCATTGCTGAAATATGATTTAAGTATCTATTTTTAATATGATCTAGCTCTTTAAACAGATCAATTTTCTCAGGGCTTTGAGAAAATAGATCAAAAAATAATGTATGAAGTGTACTAATCTCTCCGGCTCCAAAAATTAGGTGATCGTTTGATACGATCTGCTCCAAGAGGGTGGTGCCTGATCTTGGCATACCAACTATAAAAATGAGGTTTACTTTGGAAGAGGTACTTGAAAGATCATTTGATCTATTATTGAAATCAAAAAAAGAGTTTTTATAGATGCTATGAGCGACTCTTAAGCTGTTTATAAATTCATTAATGCTAAAGTTTGTAATTTGTTTTTTTAAAAAGTTTCCCTGATGCAAATGTTTAAAAAATAAATCTGAATCATGAAGATTTTCATAGATCTTCGCCATAAAAAAATTTAAGTAAACATGATCTGATTTTGATAAGGCATTATCTTTTAAAAGATCTAACACATTAATAGTTAATGGATCTAAGTTTGAAACTTTTTCAGATCTTGAAAGCCCGTAGTAAGCCTGAGCATAGCTCTTATTTAATTCTATCGCCTTACGAAAATTTTTGGATGCATTTAATCTATCGCCAGCCCATAGGAAGTCTGATCCTAGTAAAAAATAGTTCATAAAATTACTGGGATTTATTTCAATCGCCTTCAAATGATGTTGCTTGGCTTCATCAAACTCTAGAAGTTTGATGTGAATATCTGCAATAATTTGGTGAAAAATCTCTTTGTTAGGACTAACAGCTAAAGCATCATCAAATTGAATCAATGCCTCCTTAAATCTGTCTAAATCTCTAAAACAAGACCCAAGATTTACCTTTGCTTCAAGCAGATAGGGATCTAACTTTATAGCTTTGTTTAAAAAAGATATCGCATGCTCAAAATTTCCAATTTCTATGTAGCAAAGTGCAGCATAATTATATGCAAGTGCAAAATTTGGGTTTAGAGAAATTACTTTTTTAAAATCAGAAAGCGCTTCTAAAGTTCTCCCAGCTCTGAGTAATATAATTCCCCTATGGTTATAAACAAAAAAATTATATTTATTAACTTTAATAATTCTAGAAATCTTAATTTCAGCATCATCATACTTGCCTTGGTCTGCTAGATTTTGTATTTCTTTAAGTTGTATTTCTAATTTAATAATCTTATTTGAAGCCATGATTATTTTCTTATTGAATTTTTTAATTCAAAAAAGTTATATCTTTTTGGCCCAAATGGATTTCTTGACATATCGCTACAACTATCGGGCCTGTAGGATTCGAACTCCTCTAATTGTTTGAGGCTTTGATAAATTTCAGATTCAATTTTGTAATGAATTTCATTTTTTGAACTGGGGTTAAGTAAATTTTTATCTATTAGTGATTGGGGAATATTAGCGCAAGATGGCAATAAAAGAAAAGGTATAAAATTCATTAAAAAATTGAGCAGAACCTTATTCAATTGATTATTCGCCAATTATTTTTATTAAAACTCTTTTTTTTCTACGACCATCAAATTCACCATAAAAAATTTGTTCCCACGGGCCAAAATCAAGTTTTCCATTGGTGATAGCAATAACTACTTCTCTTCCCATGATTTGTCGCTTAATATGAGCATCTGCATTATCCTCGCCTGTATCATTATGTCGGTATTGAGATATAGGCTCATGAGGAGCTATAGATTCCAACCATTTTTGGTAGTCATGATGAAGGCCTGATTCATCATCGTTGATAAATACACTTGCAGTAATATGCATTGCATTAATTAGTACAAAGCCCTCCGCAATATTACTTTGTGTGACACATTCTCTTATATCAGGCGTGATATTAGTAAAATGCATTCTTGAGGGAGCATTAAACCAAAGCTCTTTACGATAGTGCTTCATGGTAAATAAATCCTTAAAAAATTACTCTAAACCCTGCAATGCTCTGGCATGAGTCTTAAACCAAATATCAGCCATATCGGTATTTCTGTAGTCTTTGAAACAGGGCGTTCCCAAGGTGTAATGAATGATTTTAGCAGAGTTGTTTTGTGGATATTCAATAGCGAGCCAATTCCATTCTTTCGGTAAATCACCAATATCATTATTATCTAGCCAAGAAAAGCGATGCAGAAATTGGCCTGTTTGGTGAGCTATAAAGTCAGGCGTGAGTATTTTATGCTTTGGGTGACCACAGTTCCATAAGATAAGGCTTGACCAATTTTTCCTTGGGTAGTTTTCATTAATATTACCAAGATATTTTCGACTTACTTTTGTGACATAATCGTGCTTAACTACGTGGAGTGCTTTAGATTCATCTCGTAAATCCCATAGTTCCTTAATGTCTGACTGGCAGATCATATCCCCATCTGCAAAAATAGCCCATCCATGAAAATTATTTAAATATGGTGTAAGAAATCGAGAGTAAATAAAATCATTACTACGATCTGTATGCGTTTCCCTATAGCCCTTAAGAGTATTTACAGCAAGCGGTGTAAAAAAAATAGGAACTGAAGACTTCTCAATAATGCTTTGTGTAAAAGTGTGATATGCAATAGCTTCTCTTTGATCAAACCCCACTACAATATTTATTGTTTCATTCATGTTTTAATATCTTTAAATTTAGAAGTTATTTCTTCAATTGGATGTGACCATAAACTATTTTCAGTGCATCTATAAATTTTAATAGAAGGATACCACAAACTTTTATTTTCAGATTCACCCCAATACCATATTCTCCCATGAGTATAAGGAATTAATAAAAAAGTTTCTTTATTTAATGCCCCCGCAATATGGGCTGTAACGTTGCTGGAAGTGACTATATAATCGCACGTGTTAATTAGTGAGGCTAATCCATCAAGATCGTTAAAATTATCTATTTCATCGATCGTATAAATTTCAATACCAGACTGATTTAAAATACTATTTATTTCTTTTTTGGTCTCCCCATATTGAAGATTGATAAAAGTTATATTAGGTATAGAGAGTATAGGTAATAGCTCTGTCAGAGATAAGCTTTTTTCTTTGCCTATCTCAGTATTCTGACTCATCCAAGAAATGCCACATATTTTTTGAGGATTTTTTTTAATTTTATTTCTGAGAGTGCTTACTTGTATTTCATCTGTCTTCAAATAGGCTTTTGGATGAGAATTAAAATCTTCGATTGAATTTCTAAAAAATTTTCCTAAGCTACCTATTGGTAAATGAAAGTCATATTTTGATTCCGCGAGTCTTTCATTTATAGAGATAAATGTTATATGATCAAGATGAGAGAATGAGCGTTTAAAAAGATTAATGAGCCTAGGCTCTAGTGAAACATAAAAATGATTTTGAGTTTTAAATGCATCATACAATAGACTGCTGAAAAGAATCTGATCACCAATACCTTGTTCTGCCCAAATAAAAATTGTTTTATTTACGACATTAAAGTCAGTGAGTTCTGGCACAGATGTTTTGAGATATTTTGCTTTTTCTGAGGCCTGCCATCTATTTTCATATAGATACCAGCCATCTTCGAAGGATTGTGATGCCAGCTTTATAAAAGATTTAATATAGAGTGATTGCTTAAAGACTGGGTTGAGTCTTAATGCCTCATCAAAATCATCAAGAGCAAGCTCTTGCTGTTTTAAATTTGAGTAAACAATTCCTCGGTTATAAAAGAGCTGATAATCACCAGGCGCAATCTCGATAGCTCGATTATAATTTTCAAGTGCTTCTTGATATTGGTTCCGCTCATTCATTATAAATCCAAGATTCATATACGCGAGATAATTACGGGAGTCTAATTTGATCGAAGACTTGTAGCTTTCGATAGCTTCTTGATACCTTCCAAGAGATTTGAATGCGCGACCTTTATTATAGAAAACATCACTGGACTTCGAATTTAGTTTGCAAGCAGCTTCATAGCAAGAAAAACCTTCTGTAGGATTATTAAGATCAAGTAAGCCATTTCCTAGATTCATTAAAAAATTAAATTGTAACGGATCAATTGAGATTGATTTTTTTAGGTGAGCTACACCTAACTCGGTGTTTCCATTTTGAAGCTCAATTGTGCCCAAGTTACCAAGGACCTCTGGATGAGAGGGAACTATATTTAATAGATTTTCATAGATAACTTTTGCTTCTTCTAGTCTGCCTGACTGGCAATATAATCTTGATTCCTTGAGGAGTCGCTGGATTTTTGAAGAACTGCTGATTTTATTCATATCAGAAAAGATAGAGTCTAATATCAACCTTCAAAATTAAGTTCAACACGATTGCCTGCAGGGTCTCTTAAAAATATCTGATGGGCTGTCATACCTGGAATGGGCTTTTCTTCAAAAGGAATGCTGAGTGATTTAAGTTTCTTTAACACGTCTTGATAGTTAGCTGTTTTAAATGCGACATGATCGAAGGATGATTTTTGATAAGTGCGATCATCGCCTTCCTTAGGTGTAATAAGATGTAACACATCTTTATCGCCTATATATAACCAAAAACCAAAGCGCTCGAATGCAGGCCTAAAACCCTGGGTGAGTCCCACGACATCACAGTAAAAATCTCTCAATTGAATCACCAAATTTTTTTCTGCGACAAGTTGAATATGATTGATGGATAAAATCATGCTGCCATTTTTTAAGTATTGGGCTGTGACTGTGGTGTGCGAAGACGAATATGAAGCTCACGCAATTGTTTTTCATCGACCGTATTGGGTGCTTTCGTGAGTAAGCATTGAGCGCGCTGTGTTTTTGGGAATGCGATCACATCCCGAATGGATTCAGCACCTGCTAACAAAGTCACTAATCGATCAAGACCAAAGGCTAAGCCACCATGAGGTGGGGCGCCATATTGAAGGGCATCAAGTAGGAATCCAAATTTTTCTTTGGCTTCTTCTTTTGAAATTTTTAAAGCATCAAATACTTTCGATTGAATTTGTTCTTCGTGGATACGAATCGATCCACCGCCCACTTCCCATCCGTTGATGACCATGTCGTAGGCTTTCGATAAACATTTGCCAGGGTCGGTCGCCAATAAGTCTTCATGCCCTTCTTTAGGGGCTGTAAATGGATGATGAATTGCAGCCCAACGGTCAGATTCTCCATCGTGTTCAAACATTGGGAAATCAACCACCCATAAAGGCGCCCATGCTCTTCCATCCACATGATTTTTTTCGTGACCAATTTTGAGACGCAGCGCACCTAGAGCTTCATTCACAATTTTTTCTTTATCAGCACCAAAGAAAACAATGTCGCCATTTGCGGCACCAGTTTTTTCAATGATAGCTTTTAATGCATTGACATGAATATTTTTAACAATAGGACTTTGAAGGCCCGTCTCATTCAACTCATTGATATCGTTTATCTTGATATAAGCCAAACCTTTGGCGCCATAGATTTTGACAAACTCGGTATAAGCATCAATTTCAGAGCGAGTAATTGCAGATCCATTAGGCACAAGAATCGCGGCTACTCGACCATCTTTCATATTGGCTGCGCCTGAAAAGACTTTAAAATCCACATCTTTCATCACATCGGTCAACTCAGTAATTTCTAATGTCACACGCATATCAGGCTTATCTGAGCCATATTTATGCATCGCTTCCTGGTAAGTCATCCGTTGGAATTGAGATGGCAAATCGACCGATGAAACTTTCTTATACATCTCACGAATCATTTTTTCAACCATGGTCATAATATCTTCTTCATTCATAAATGAAGTTTCAATATCAACTTGTGTAAATTCTGGCTGGCGATCTGCTCTTAAATCCTCATCGCGAAAACATTTAGTGATCTGGAAGTAGCGATCAAAGCCGGATACCATGAGAAGTTGTTTAAATAATTGAGGCGACTGAGGGAGTGCGAAAAATTCTCCCGCATGAACACGTGATGGGACAAGATAATCACGAGCTCCTTCAGGAGTGCTGCGAGTCAACATCGGTGTTTCAATTTCCATAAATCCATTTTCATCTAAAAAATCACGTAAGACTTTTGCTACACGATAGCGAAGACGTAAATTATTTTGCATCATCGGACGACGCAAATCCATAAAGCGAT
>Ga0209358_10004137_pt1 | contig 10487 bp, 23 predicted proteins | sample LauGreFa1BDMLBSN_2_FD_187574 | JGI IMG/M metagenome (GOLD analysis project Ga0209358, IMG submission 187574) | Freshwater lake microbial communities from Lake Michigan, USA - Fa13.BD.MLB.SN (SPAdes) (version 2) | ecosystem: Environmental > Aquatic > Freshwater > Lake | place: Lake Michigan, USA...
GGGGGGGGGGGGGGGGGGGGGTGGGGGGGGTGGTAGCCCCCTATCAGATAAAACGCCTCCCAGACCCCTTGGCGGGGCTAGGATTGGCGTCTGGCTGGGCGTCCTCGGTCGCCGCGGCGTACTCCCAGCGGACTCGCCCCCCTTCGGCGTGTTGCAGGAGGACGTGCCCGGAGTAGGCGGGCTGACCTAGGGCGTTGACGAGGCCCGCCCGGAACTGGCGCTTCGAGAAGCCGAACTTGTAGACGGGGCGACCGTTGGCGGTGGCGGCGGTGCGGAAGAGGAAGCCCGAGTCGCGGGCGAAGTTAACCCACTCGGCGCAACCGGCCCCGAGGTAGGCGAGTTGCTGGGGGGTCATCGTGTCCAGGTCGTCGGCGGACTTGGGCTTGGTGGTGTGATGCATATACAACAGGGCCGCCTTGGTCTGCTGAAGCATCTCGTGGATGCCGCCCGGGCCGCGGAGGAAGGCGGAGGTGGCGGCTTGGTCGGCGATGTCGAAGTTGGCGTACTGGAGAAGAGGGTCGATTATGGCTAGGTCGATGCCGTGTTTGCGGATCATGTCGCCGAGGTAGGCCACGAACTCGAAACCGACCTTGGTGGACTGGCGGACGAAAATGAGGTTCTGGCGGAGGAGGGCCTTCTCGGGTTCGATTAGCTTCTCGGTCGCCCCCATCAGGGACTCGCTCGCGTCTCCGATATCGTTCTCCCCTTGGACGACGAGCACCTTGAGCGGTCGGATGGGCTTGAGGCCGAAGGGGGACTTGCCCAGGGCCCAATGGACGGCGAGGTGCACGGCGAGGGATGACTTGCCGGTGCCCGAGAAGCCGACGATCTGGAAAGGGTAGCCTTGGCAAATCCAGCGACGGTCGGCGCCGATGAGCACGGTCGGATCGGCGGCGGGGTCGAAGTTGAGCATCGCATCGAGGTCGAAATACTCGGTCGTCTTGTCCTCGGGGGCGTCCTTTGGTTTGCCCGCGAGTGCCTTGAGTTGCTGCTCGGCGTAGGCCGCGAGGGCGGCGGGGTCGGTGCCCGGGTCGGCGACGGCCTTGGCGATGCGTAGATTGAGGGCGGCTATTCTACGCAAGGACGCGGCGCTGGCGACCTGTTCGGCCCACGCGGCATTGTAGGCGGAGAAGCCGACGTCGTTGGTCAGCCCGTTGACGGCCTCGCGGGTGACGGGCGACCCGGCCTTGGTCAGGGCGTCGAGGACGGTCAGTTCGTCGAGATCGGTGCCGTCGACCTTGAGGGCGTTGATGGCATAGGCGACGTCCTGCAGCCAAGGCTCGCCGAAGTCCTCGGGGGCGAGTGTCGGGGGGAGCGGGCGGTTGTCGCGGATGACGGCGCCGAGGAGGAACCGCTCGGCGTCTGAGTGGGTTTGAAAATTCATGTGGGGAAGGGTGGGAATGACCTTCCCCTACCCTTGCGTCAAGACCTTTGCTTTTACGCCATAAGTGACGCGATGTTCCCGAGCTGGAACTTAACGCGCCTTTCTTGGCGTATTAACCTTTAATGTTCTCGAGCGGGAACTTTTGCGGGCGGGGCCGTAGTACGGAGCCCGGCGGATGAACTTGCCCGTATAGCGGCGCAGCTCGATTCGCTCCAGGATGCCCGCCTTGACGCCCTCGCCGAGGTAGCGCTTGGCGCACGAGCGTTTGCATTTCCAGCGCTTCTCCCAGTAGTCGATGGGGTGGAAGCCCGGAGGAGCCTTCTCGGCCTGCTTCTGGATTTCCGAGACGATCGCGTCGAGGATGTCGTCGCGGACGCGGTGGTTTGCGAGGACGCTGTTGCCCTGGGCCATTAGATGCGGGGGGTAAAGTGACGGAGGCCGGTCTGCCAGACCCAGCGCTTGCCGACCTTATGGACGAGCCAAGCCTTCCAATCGTCGCCATCGACCCACCCGGCCACGAAGCCCGAGCCCCAGCGGGCGGTGGCTAGTCTGTGAGCGCTGTAGGCCATGGCCTCCTTCTGGCATAGGCATCCGGCGCTGAAGGCGTTCCCGCTGCCGTGTTGAGTCAGGGCGATGCTGGCCAGCGTGTGGGTGTGGCCGTGGACTAGGCCGCCACCATGGACGGCGTAATGGAGGCCCTGCTTGACGGTGGCGTTCTCGCCATGGGCGTAGCCGTGGACGAAGGCCATCTTGCCCAGGCGATAGACGCCGAGGTCGGCGTGGTAGGGCAGGATGACCTTGGCCCCGGCTTGGCGGGCCGTGCGGTTGATGGTGTCCTTGATGTCCTGGCAATAGTCGCGGACGAGGGCGGAGCTCGACGACGCGATCAGGTTGTCAAGGCGGTGCTCGTGATTGCCCCAGAGGTAGACGCCGCCCGGGCGCAGGAAGCGCTTTAGGAAGTCCATGCCAGCCTCGAGGTCTGCCTTGAGGGATTCGCCGGACTCGGCGTCAGACGTGCCGACGCCGCGGCGCAAGGCACGGAAGTCGAAGTGATCGCCACCGGCGATGCGGACGTGGGGCTTGTAGTCCTTGCAGAACTCCCAGAGGGCGGCGAGGGCCTCGGGGTCAGCCATGTCGCCGTGGGAGTCGGACGCGAAGACGAAGCGGATGGGCTCGCTCATTTGTTTGCCTCCAATACTTTGATGATTTCGTCGAGTCGTCCGACGATTAGGTAAAGCAAAGCAATCGTGATGCCCCAGAAAAACGGGTTCATGTCAAACGGAGGTTTCTCGCTCACGACGCGGCTCCCTTCATCAGCCCGAGTTCGACGAGGCGGCGGTCGCGGTATGCCCGGGCTTCGGCGATGTCCTGGGGCGCTCGTTCCCAGAGGGCGACGCGGCGGCGGTTGATGCGGAAGTACAAGACGCCGTTGATGCGGGACAGGTAGCAGTCGGGGTTCGTCGGCTTGGCGAACGGGGTTTCCTCGCGAAGGCGCCCGACGGTGTGCTTCGGGCATTGGAGCAGCCAAGCGGCCCGCTCGATTGTCAGCCCCATGCCGACGGCCCAGACGGCTTGCTCGCGGGTCAGAGTTTCCACGCCCGGGCCATGCGGCGCCCCTCCGCCATGATCTCGTTCCGGCTGTTCGGCTTGAAGCAGAGCTCGACGTCGAAGTCGACCTCGGCCCGGAGATCCATCAGCGACCAAGCCTCCTCGTCGTTCGCGGGGAGGATGCCAGCGGTCGAGATGTGGACGGTACGGAGGTTCCAATTGTATTCGTCCATGATGCGGCTGACGACCTTGTACTCGTTCAGGTAGCGCCAATCCGAGCAGACGACGGTCTCGTGCGGGAGGCCATCGGCGGAGACGAAGGGTAGGTAGCGGGCGAGGTGCTCGGCGAAGACGTCCTGGTTCAGCGAGCGGGCGAACTTCCCGGTCGAGACGAGGAAGTCACGGTGCTTTACCTTGAACTCCTCGTTGAAGAAGTCGCCCTCGAGATGCAGATAGGACAGCATCGCGTTGGCGCATTCCTTGAGGGGGTCGGCGAAGTTGACCTTCGACGCGCGGCGCTCAGACCACTCGAGGAGCCCGTTGGCTAGGGTATCCTTCCCGGCCCTGGAGAAGCCCGCGATCAGGACGAGGGTGGGGCGGCCTTCGATGATGGTCATGAGGCGGTGGCGTCGTATTGGCGGAGGACGCGGGAGAGGCGCAGCGCCTTGCGGAACTGACGGCCCGAGACTTTAAGCGCCTTGCGGAGGTGCCGGTGTTTGACGGTCGGGTCGGTGCGGAGGGCCTCGAGGCAGATCAGGGTGCGGGTCTGGCGGTCGCCCTTGCGGGCCTCGGCGATGAAGTCCCTGTTCATTAGAAGGGCGGGGCCTCCATGTTGGACTCGGGGGCGGGGCTGGCCTTCGTGGAGCCCTTGGCGAAACCGAGTTTGTATTTGAACTGCGGCTTGCCCTGCCATTCGCCGTTGGGCTCGACGGTCACGGCGACGTCGATGGTCTGGCCCGCGGCGGGCTTCAGGTACTCCAGGAACTCGGCGGGGGTGGCGTCGAGGCGCAGCTCGGCGGTGAACTTGCCAGAGAACTTGCCGACGAGCATGGCGAGGGCCTTGCCGTATTTGGCGGAGTAGTTCTTCGACAGGCAGTTCCCTTCGACGTCGACGAAGAAGATGCGGGCGGAGACGGTGCCGTCCTCCCACGTCTTCACCTTCTCGAACTTGGGGGCGATCAGTTTCAGGCGGTAATTGCCGGACTGCTCGATGGTCTTCAGCGGGGGGCGGTCGTTTGCGGGTTGGGTCATATTGGTATTAGGCGAAGGTGATGGGGGCGGGGGCGTCGGTCGGCGCCTTGTTCAGGTCGAGCGTCTGGATCTCCTGGGAATAGCCGGGCCAGTCGTTCGACGCGAGGCACGCCTTGTAGGTCTCGACGGCCTTGATGAAGTCCGAGTATCCGTAGGCCATCAGGTCGGGGCCGAGCTCGTAGACGGCGGTCTGGAGGGTTTCCTTCTCTACGCAGATGAAGCGGAAGCCTTGGACGTGCTCCTTGAAGCCCGCGGTATAGGCGGCCTTGTAGAAGTTAGCCTGGAGGTTGTAGCGGTAGGCGCGGACGGCCTTCAGGAAGCCAGCGGGGGACGCGTCCTCGCACGTCTTTAGGTCGTAGAGGTAGCCGTCCTCAGCGCCGACGGCGTCGATGGCGGCCTTGATGTTGGCATCCATGAAGGTCGTCATGAACATGAACTCGGTCGCCTTGAACTTGAAGCCGTGCCGGTCAATGCAGCCGAGCGCAGCCGCCGCGATCTTGAGGGACTCGTCCGCTTCGTCGGCGCTGAGGACGGTCGTCCCGGGCTGGAGGGCGGCGGTGAAGGCCTCGTAAGCGGCCTTGCCGTCCTTCGTGCGACGATCGCAGACCGGGGCGATGGCGAAGGCGGTCTCGGCCTTGGGCTTGTCCAGGACGAGGGCGTGGACGTAGGAGCCGACGCGGAGGGCCTTGGTCGCCTCGCGGTCGCGGTTCATGTACTGGATGTAGTGGGCCGGGGACTTGAGCAGTTCCTTCGAGCCCGAGTAGTTCAGCGCCTCGATGCCGTCGTAAAGGACGCGGGCGGGGATTATGTGGGGGGGGATGTGTTGCATGGGTATTGGTGGGAAAGGTTAGAGGGCGTCGTCCTCCGCGGTGCTGTCCTCGAGGGCGAAGGTGACGGCCTTCGCGTGTTGCAGGGCCTCCTCGGCGAGGCGCTCGCATTCCTCGAGCTGATTGCGGAGGCAACGCAGGGAGACGACCGCGGCGTGTGCCCGGTCATAGAAGGCCTTCACGTCGTAGGCCTCCGCGAGGGTGTCGGGGTTGAGGCGGTCAATCTCCTCGCGGGCAAGGTCGGCGCATTGGCTGACCAGGGTGTAGTCGCTGATCGTGTCGGCCCGGGCGGCGCGGTCGGACAACTTGCCCAGGGCGTCGGCGGACTGCATCAGAAGCCCGCGGATATAGTCGTGGTTCGTCATGTCAGAAAGTGACCTCGGTGATGGTCTTCCCGTCGGTGAAGAAGAAGCGCACGTTTGACCGGGCGAGGCTCGGGAGGGTGTTGCGCTTCCAGTCGGCGAGGTTCGCGTCGAAGACCTTGCGTGACTTGGCGAAGACCTCGGCGTAGGGGATGCCGTCCAGGATGAGCAGCAGGACGAATGGGTAGCCAGCGGATGCGGCGGCCTTGACGACGCCCGAGGGCACGAGGATGGGTTTCTTGACGGGCTTCACGGGACAAAGGCGATGTGACGCTCGAGGAAGCGGATGAGCTCGACGAGGAGCAGGGCGGTCAGGATGCCGGCGGAGAAGCCCAGCCAGAAGCGGTCGACGTTCACTTGGTCAGGGGGCGGATGCCCGGTTGGGTGGACGCCGGTGCCGAGAAGGCGGTCGGCTTGGAGGAGGAGGCGCCGTCGTCGTCAAGGTCGGTGGCGATGCCGCAAGCGGTCTGGATGGACTGGCGGCGAAGGTAGGTGATGGCGCTGCCGATCTGCTGCGGGGTCAGACCTTCGGCCTTAACGGACAGGCGGCCCGCCGGGAAGACGGTGCCGTCGATGTGCCGGAAGGACGTGAAGACCGTGACCTTGCCTTCCTCGCTGTCCAGGGTCTGGACGATGGCGAGGCAGTGCTTGGCGGCGACGGACTTGACGGTCTCGAGCACCTCGGCGAGCGAGGCGTAGCGGGACTTGAAGGCCGGGTTGACGCGGTCAGCGTGGACGTTGCTGACGTCGTTAAGGAAGTTGACGATGTCAGTGTTGGGAGTGTGGGGGTGGCTCATTGGTTTAGATTGGGCGGCGTTTGCCTTTAAGTCAGTCGGCCTTCGGCTTGTCGACGAGAGTCATCAGTTCGTCGCGGGCGATGCGCTGGAGGTCGCCGTTGATGATCGGGTTGTAGTACTCCTTGCCGTTGTAGACGGAGACCTTGAGGAGGCGTGCGAGACGGTTGTCGGGCAGGATGACGTACGAGGTGCCCGGGACGGGGATGGGCGGGACAACGAGGTGCTTCGTCGTTTGTTCGTTAGCGGGAATGCGTTGTTTCATTAGGGGGAGAAAGTCAGTTGATGGCGCCGCGGCGGGCGGCGTCCAGGATGAGGAGGGCGTCGGCGTTCCAGAGGGTCACGTCGACGGTGGGAAAGAGCTCGGCGGCCCGGGCCTTGAGTTTGTTCTTCCAAGCGGTCGTGGTAAGGTCGCCCTTCGTGCCGCACGTGTGCGCCTTCTGCCAGATCGGGGGACGTACGCGGTGCATCTTCCAGCCGAGCGTCACGGCGGCGCCGTAGAGGACGCCCGTATTCCACATCAGTTTGCCGATGGCGGAGCCCGGGATGTTCTTGCCCGCGAAAAGGGGCGGCTCCTCAAGGTAGCAATCGATTTCCTTCGCGGTGTTGGAGACCTCGACGAGGAAGGAAACAACCTCGTAGTCGGTCGCCGGCATCTTCTGCACCGTGACGAGCCCGTCCCGATCCAATAGGGCGAGCCCGCCGTTCACGCCTGGGTCGATTGCTACGATGAGGGCCACGGACAAGACCCTTGTGCCCGTGCAAACTCCTTGCCAGAAATAAACTAGCGGCGGACGAGATTGCCGACGCGGAGGGCGTACGATGCCCGGGCGGGCGGGGCGTTCGACAGGCGGAAGCCGATGCTCGCGGCGCCGGTGAAGCCGAGGTTCCAGCAGAGGGCCAGACACTCGGGGGAGGGGTTAGGTATGCCCCGGGCTGTCAAGCGGCCTCTGAGGGCCCGCAGATAGGCTAGGGCGACCATGTCCTGGGCGAGCGGGGAACGCCATTGCCAGCGGGGGAAGGTCGGTCGGCCTTCGCGGAGAAGCTGCGCGTTGCCGTCGGCCCATGCCTCGGGGTGCATTTGGTAGAGCCCGAGGGCCGCCCCGCCGTCGCCACGCTGGAGGCGCTCGCCGCCCTCGACCTGACCGATCGCGTGGAGGATGCGGGCGTCGGACTGGGCGTTGGCAGCGCAACCGAGCAGGAGCAGGGCGACGAGGGGGACGGGGCTCACGGGCGGCGGGGGATGAACGAGCCCTCGATGGTTACCTCCGCGATGCGATACGAAAAGGTCAGCCCGATGCAGTCACCGGCCCCGACGTAGGGCTTGATGCTGATCTGGTCGGCGCCTTGCTTTTGCATTATCTCGGAGTAGTCCAGGATGTGCCGCTCGACATGGGGCAGGGCGAACTTGGCGCGGGCGTAGTCGCCGGTTATGATGCGCTCGTTGATGTGGTAGACCTCGCCGGAGAGGGCCGCGAAGGCGGGGAGGTGGCGGAAGTGACCGAAGTCGCTCACGGCTGGCCTCCCTTCTTGGCGTCGTTCAACGCGTCCTTTTCCATTTTAGAATAATCAATGGCGTTTACATCGCAGTAATGCCGATGAGCCGTTAGTAATTTGCTAAGGTCAGCCAATAGTTGGTCGCCTCCGGGGAAATTAAACTTAACGGCCTCGGTCAGCCGCTCGACCTCGGCCTTGAGGCGGGCGTAGTCGGAATGGAGGACATACTCGCCCTCGGAAAACTCCATCACTTTCGGTTCAATCATTTGGGCTTGGTAGGACGGCTCAACGCATTGAACCACGGGCTGGTATCGCTTCGGTTCGCTCACGACTGCTTGCCCTCCTTGGCTTTGTGCCACGCTTCGACTTCATCAATGCAAACATCTTCGACCTTCTCGTATTCAGACCAATAATCGTTGTATTCAAGACTGATGGCTTTGCCAGCAAGGGCATCCCCGGCCTTGGTCAGCCGCTCGACCTCGGCCTTGAGGCGGGTCTGGTCGTCAATCAAGGCGGCGACCTGCGTCTTCAAACCATAGACCTCGTTGTTGGCTTTCTGCCATTCACGCACAAGCCTGTCCTCGTTCTCCTTTTCCATCTGAATGTCGGAAGTCAGACGTTCGACCTCGGCCTTCAACTGCTCGATGCCAATGCTGTCGATGCTGTGGATGGACTGAAGCCGCTCGACCTCGGCCTTGAGGCGGGCGTTCTCGGCCATAGCCTTGACCATCTCGGCCCACTTCTCGGGCTCGACCGGGATGAACTTACCCACGGGAGCGCTCCTCCATCTCGCGGATCACGCGCTCGTTGTGCAGGGCGACGGCGTGGGCCCGCTCGGCCTTGGCGACCCAATGGAGGCGGCTGGCCTCGGCGTTGCGCAGGGCGAGGTCGAGGCGGTCGTTCTGGGTCTTCAGCGCCGCGACGATGCTGGACAGCGTCCGGGCCGTCGACCAGGGCGACAGCCACCAGAGGCGGGGCAGGGTGTTTCCTTTGATGGTGAACATGGCGGGATGATGGGAGGCGGGGTCGGGCATCAGCGCAGGGAGTAGGGAGCGCGGGGCTGGACGTTCGTCCACTTGATGCTTAGCAATTCCAGCCAGTTGCGGAGCAACGGGACGGAGATCGCGAGGGCCTCGGCGGCGTCCTTCTGGGACTTGCCGGCGGCGTTGAGGGCGAGCAGCCGGGGGTACTGCTCGGCGAGGCGCTGCGCGAAGTCCGGGCGGACGGGGCGGCAGAGGGTGAGCGGCTTGGCGTTGATGGTGATGACTGACTGAGTGGCTAGCGTTTTGGGCATGGTGTTGGGGGGTGGGAGATTAGCGCTTGATGGCCTTCGGGGGGAGGCGGTCGACGATCGCCTTGTGGACGGTGGGCCCGGACTTGACCAGGAGCACGTTGTAGCCGACCGCGAAGCCGACGACGAGGAGGATGGGGAGGAGGAGTTTCATGGTGTTGGTTGGAACGTCCCGACCCTAGGGTTGCCGTTTTATTCAGTCAATCCTTTTGACCAAGTTTCCAAACACCCCCTTTCGTGCCCCCGTTTGGAAACCCTAGCCAGCCCCCGCCCTGCCCCATTAGACCCCTCTGGCTTGCCCTAGGAGGCGTTTTCTTTCCTCAGACGCAGGAAGACCGCCACCCCCACCCCTAGGCACCCGACCGACAGGGCCCAGCCTAGGTCGCGGCAGGCCTTCAGCGCCATCGTCGCCGCGCTTAGGTTCCGCTCAAGGTTCTTGTCGTCGGACTTCGTCCCGGCGTCGGTGATCAGAAGCACCATCGCTTGACTGTCCTGGAATGACCGCAGGACGAAGTCGCAAATCCAAGCGGAGGCCGCCGCCGCCAAGAAGGCCGCGAGCACTAGCCCGCAGACCGCCAGCAGGAGGTTCTTATCGGCGCTTCGGCTTTCCTTTGCCGGTGGCACGTTTCGCTCCTTTCGTTACCTTGGCGACCTCGGCCTCGCCCTTGGCCTTGATGTATTTCAGAAGGTAGTCGAGACACTCGGGCGCCGCGTAGCCAGCCGCCCCGACCGCCGCCATGCGGAGGCCCGTGCTTTGGATGTGGTCTTGGACGGCGTACCCGACAAGGGCCGCCGTGATCGCCGCGGCGAAGACCCGGCGGATGACCCACCCCACCGTCACAGGCTCGGTCGACAGGAGGAGGCGGGCCGTCATCGCCAAGCCGCCCAGGATGGACGCCACGACGCCGTCCTTCAGCTCGGGCGGGATGTCCTCGGGGTTGACGGGGCTGGCGCTCATTCGGTGATGCGGACGGGAGTCGTGTGTTTACCTTGCACGACGCGGCGATAGTTCTGCGACCAGAGGACGCGGCTCACGACCTTGCCCGCCCGGTCGACCTCCTTCTCGGTCATCTCGGGGAAGGCGATGTGCAGCGCCTCGTGGCAAAGCACCTCGAGTTCACGGGGCGGGGAGAGCCGAGGGTCGACCTCGATTAGCGGACGCTTGGGGTCAATGGTCGCCTGCCCCCACGCACGTTCCCGGCCCAGCGGGCGGAAGACGACCTTAACCTTTTTGGTCTTCTTGCGCGGCATCGGGGCAGGGAGGTTTGCGAAACTGCAGCCAACCGAAGGCGATGCCGACGACGACGAGCAGCCCGACCGCGGGCAGGAAGTAGGGGGAGTTAAAGACGAAGGGCAGGGAGCCGATGGCGCCGCCGATCAGGAAGGCCGCACCGGCACGGAGGTACTGACCGAGCAGGGCCATCGCCAGCGCCGCGAGGAAGCAGATGCCAGCGGCGACCGCGAAGGCGTTGCGGACTCCCTCCGTGCGGACTTGCTCGACCTCGGCCTTGAGCGCCGCGATTTGCTTGTTCG
>Ga0209358_10004138_pt1 | contig 10484 bp, 10 predicted proteins | sample LauGreFa1BDMLBSN_2_FD_187574 | JGI IMG/M metagenome (GOLD analysis project Ga0209358, IMG submission 187574) | Freshwater lake microbial communities from Lake Michigan, USA - Fa13.BD.MLB.SN (SPAdes) (version 2) | ecosystem: Environmental > Aquatic > Freshwater > Lake | place: Lake Michigan, USA...
TTGTTTTTATGGGTACCCCGGCTTTCGCGGTTGCATCTTTAAGTGCATTATTGCAAGCAAAAATGAATGTGGTGGGTGTGGTTACAGCGCCGGATAAACCTGCAGGCAGAGGCATGCAGCTACAACAAAGCGCGGTTAAACAGTTTGCCCTAGCCCATAACTTACCTATTTTACAACCTGAAAAATTAAAATCGCCTGATTTTTTTGAAGCATTAAAACAATGGGAACCGGACTTACAAGTGGTGGTTGCATTCAGAATGTTGCCGGAAAAAATTTGGTCATTTCCCCCCATGGGCACTTTAAATGTGCATGGATCATTATTACCACAATACCGGGGCGCAGCACCCATCAATTGGGCTATTATTAATGGTGAAAAAGAAACGGGTGTCACCACATTTCAATTGCAACATGCCATTGACACAGGCGCCATATTATTACAGGATCGTATCCCTATTGCGCCTAATAATACCGCCGGTGAAATACATGACACCATGATGGAAGTGGGTGCACAATTATTAGTAAAAACATTGCATGGATTATTTGACAATAGCATTAAAGCAGTCCCGCAGGAACAAGTGATTGGCAATATTGCACTCCAACATGCACCAAAAATTTTTACCAAGGATTGTGAAATAGATTGGGAGAAACCATGCGCATCCATACATAATCTAATAAGAGGTTTAGCGCCTTTTCCTGGTGCTATTACAAAGATTGATGGGAAGATTGTAAAACTTTTTTTAACACAGATGATTGATGTACCCCCAACTGAAGTGCCAGGAAGTTTTGTAACCGATGGAAAAACATTTGCAAAAATTGCATGCAAGGATGGATATATTGGGCTTGCGGATATTCAATGGGAAGGTAAAAAGCGCATGCCAATTATAGACTTCTTAAGAGGTTATCGAAAACCATCCTAAAATCAAGATAAAATTTTAGTTGAAAATCTGCCTTAACAAATCTTGTTGCAGGTATATTTATTTCAAAGCATTATTTAAATCTTCCAGTGATACAATACCTTGATGCCTCCATGTTTCTTTGCCATTTTTAAAAATGATAAATGTAGGCAAACCTTCAGAATGTAATGCTTTCATCACATCAATATCATTGCCGCCATCCACTGCTAAAAAATAAAAGGGATTAGCGGGTTGTTTTTTTAATGATTCTAATACTGGTAACATTTTTCGACACGGCGGACACCAATCTGCGCCAATATCCACCAATACAATCTTGTTAGTTGCAATCACTTTTTCGAAATCCGTGGTGCGCATTTGTGGCACATTACCAGCCCCATCCACAGGCAATCCATTCATTTTCCAATTGCTCATACCCCCTTCTAAATTGATTACCTTAAACCCTTTTTCAATTAGAAATGATTGGGCAGAGGCACTTCGACCACCCGCTTGACAATAAATATAAATAGGCTGGTTTTTATCCAAATGTTGTGTACGATCTGTAAATTCAGTTTTGTCCATCCAATTTGCTTGCAATGCATGGGCAATATGACCGCCATTAAATTCATTCGCAGTGCGCACATCTAATACTTGTACACCAGGCATTGCAATAGCTTGTTTAAAAGCTGCTGCAGTAATTGTTTCGCCGCTATTTGAACTTGCTGACACTGCCTGATCCCCATTTGAGTTAGCCTGTCCACAACTTACTAATACAAATCCCATACACATAAGGGATACAAATAATTTACATTTCATAAAATAGAATTAATAAGTGACGGTAATTTGAAAAGTTTTGTTGGTGATACCTAAAATTGCTGCAGCAGCATCACTCAACCTATATTGAATTGAATTGCTCACATCTGGAAGTGCATTAATCACTTTAGCGCAAATGGTTTTAAAATCGGCAGTGGTAATTTTTACAATTGTTCCAATGGGTATTTCATTGGTCAATAAATAAAACTTTTTATCTTGCCACCCACTGATACTTTTAAATACAGAAGCTGTGCCATCTAAAGTTTGAAATGAGGCAGATTTTTTTTGATCTGAAAATAATGTTGCAAAATAACCTTCATCTACTTTTGATGTATTTACCCCTTCCCCTTGATGACTAATAAGTGCATTGTGTAAACTATCGTTGATTCTTGCTTTTTCTTTATTTAAAGAAATTACTTGCAACGTATTTTGACGTACTGTATCCACTTTTTTAACCGCCATATACTTGGAACGATAACGAGACTTTCGTTTTACACTCCCCTTTTTAAGGGTGGGTCTTTTTCGTATTGATTTTTTGGAACTGATTTTATTTTTTGCAGTGGCCGTTTTTACATCACTGCCTTTTTTTGCAACAGTATTCACTCCCTTTTTTGGGGTTACTTTTTTGCTTGCTGTGGTATTTTTTTTACTTGTTGTTGCCGTTTTTTTCTGAGGTACCTGTTTTTTGGCTGATTTTACTTGCAAAGGGGCAATACTATACCCCGGCGCAAAAGCGCTTACTATTAACAAGAACAATAAAAGGCCATATTTAAACATACCGCAAAGGTACAAAAATCAAGTGCAAAGAAAAGGCTAAAAATTAGTATGTTAACTAAATAGTATATGTAAATACTAGTAATTCAATATTCTCCATTCATTTGGATAGTAATTATTCACTCTATTGGGTAATAATTTAGCCCATCCAAGTGCAATACTTTGATACTTGATCAAATGCCAACCCACATTTCCATCTAATTGTACCTCCGCGCGTCTTAAGTAATTGAGCGCTGTTTGCGTATCCACTTCAAGGGTTGCAAAAGGTAAATTGGACCAATAGCTCATTGCCAAAGCATGAGATGGAATAAAGTCCTTCCCTTTCACTGCACCCAAATCCAATCCCAATTTTTTTACATATAAATTACTCAAAATAGACAAAATAGATGCTTCAAATAAAATCGGAATTGCAATCATACTATTTTGATGTGATAAGTATTGATGCGTATCGGGTAATTCAAAAAATGATTTTGCAACCACTAATTCATTCTTTGATAAGGGTGTAAATTTAAAAGTATCAGCAGTAGTATTGCTATCGCTAGTTGTTTCTTTTTTAAATACAGAAATAAAAAAACCTTCCCCTTTTATTTTGTCAGGATAAAATCTGAATCCTTGACATTGATGTTCGGGGCTTTCACAGGAGATAATATTCCAGGATGCCGGCACTGGAATTTTAACATTCACCATTCCTGGTAAATTTGCAATTTGATCCATTATTTTTTCATCTTCTTCAAAGGAATAAGAACAAGTGGAATAAACCAAATAGCCTCCTTCTTTTAAAGTATCCAACGACTCTTCAATGATTCTTTGTTGTCTTAAACTACAATGTTGCACATGATCCAAACTCCATTCTGAAATTGCAGAAACATCTTTACGAAATAAACCACTGCCACTGCAAGGTGCATCAATCATCACTAAATCAAAAAAAGCAGGCAAGGCTTTAAAATGTCCTGGATCATTCTGCGTGACAATCATATTATCAGCGCCCCATTTGGAAATATTTTCCACCAAGATCGCATTTCGCCCTTTAATGGTTTCATTGGCAACGACCAATCCATCTTTAAACCAGTTTGCTAATAAAGTACTTTTCCCACCGGGTGCAGCACACAAATCAAGTACTATGGATTTGGTATCCATATTTAAGTGATGCAATAAATGTTGTATAAACATACTACTGGCCTCTTGCACATAATAAGCACCCGCATGCCATAAGGGATCTAACACAAATAGCGGACGCTCATTTAAATAAAGCCCCTGATCACACCATGACATAGGTTCAGCAGTATTTAAAAAAGGATGCGCTGCTAAATTAAATTGCTTATACTTATTTAACCTAACTGATGTGATTTGTTCTCCTTGGGCATGAACTTGCTCAAAATCGTTTTTATCGAACCCAGGCAAGCCTGCTAGCGAATCTAAAAATGGTGTAGGTAACAATTATTTATATTTAAATTAATATCTAATGGTAAAATGTTGCTTTTCTTTATTTTCTTTTCTAAAAAAAACAATGCCAATATAAAATAAATCTATAGTTAAAGTTACTTCCTTCTGCTTTTTAATTTCGGTCCAAGCTTTTTCCATTTCACTACTCCAATAAATATCATCAAAAATTAAAACAGAATGCTCGTTTACTTTACTTAATAAAAGTTTAAAATATTCCATGGTAGGCGCATAGCGATGATTACCATCAATATACACCATACCAATATGCGGGATTGAATTTAAATATGCTGGAAGGCTTGTCGCAAAATCGCCTTCGACAATATTTATATTTTTCATATCTAATGAATCAAAAGTAGTTTGGGCTTCTTTCGCTATTGCAGGCGCTCCTTCCATGGTGACCAAGGTTTGGTTCGGCTTGGACATGGCTAAATAACTCGATGTTATACCAAAGCAAGTACCCATCTCTAAAATATTATCGGGATTGAAATAAACACCCATCCGATATAATAATTGGCTTATTTTTTTTTGTTTCAGTGCCGACTTCGCAATACTGCTGATTGCTCTTTTTTTTAATTCAGATGTTCGAGAACCCGCACCTCGATCTAGTACTTCAATTATGCTTGTATTCGACTCCAAAGAATTTCGTCGCGACTCTATCTCTAACGCATTTTCAGGTACATTGGTTTTATTTAAAACTTTTCTAATAAAATCGTAAACAAATGGAGAATGAATACCATGACCCTTGCCGTTGGAGGCGGTTAAATAATATTTAATGAATTTTATAGCGAGCTGGACGTTTGAATACATATTTTATTTTCTTTGCCAACATTCAATATCGAATGAATAAGAATGCTTCTCATCACTATTGTAAAAAGTGGATTCCTTCTTAACCCAATCCTCATTTAATGCTGGAAAAAAAGCATCTCCTTCAATAGTCGTATGCACCCTTGTCAGCATGATGGTGTGTGCTAAAGGCAAAGCAAGTTCATAAATTTGGCCGCCTCCAATTACCATCAGTTGTTTGTAATACTGTTTTGCTGCTAAATTCACTGCATCCTGCAAAGAATGAACCAATGTAGCTCCATTGGTTTTAATATTTTTTTGATTTGATAAAATTAAATTTAATCGTCCAGGCAACACCTTATTTCCCAGAGATTCAAAAGTTTTTCTTCCCATAAGTATCGGCAAACCCCAGGTGGTATTTTTAAAGAAACGCATATCCTTAGGCAAGTGCCATAGCAATTGATTGTCCTTTCCAATGACATTATTGTCAGAAGCAGCTACGACTAAGGTAATATTCATAATACTAATTTTATACCGCTACAGGAGCTTTTATAGAAGGATGAGATTGGTAATCTTCCAAAGTAAAATCACTGAATTCAAAACTGAAAATATCTTTCACAGCTGGATTTATTTTCATAGTAGGTAATGGGAAAGTGGTTCTGGACAATTGCAATTGCGCTTGCTCCACATGATTATTATACAAATGAACATCGCCAAAACTATGCACAAAATCGCCATATTGTAGATCGCATACTTGCGCAACCATCATCGTCAATAATGCATAGGAAGCTATATTAAAAGGCACACCTAAAAAAACATCCGCACTACGTTGGTATAATTGACAACTTAGTTTTCCATCAGCCACATAAAACTGAAACATATTATGACAAGGCATCAAAGCCATCTTTGATAAATCACCTACATTCCAAGCGCTTACAATTAATCGTCTGCTATCGGGTGTAGTTTTAATTTGATGAATTAAATCTTTAATTTGATCTACAACAACCCCATTCGCCCCTTCCCAACTGCGCCATTGTTTTCCATATACCGGACCAAGGTCCCCATTTTCATTCGCCCACTCATCCCATATACGAACGCCGTTGTCTTTTAAATATTTAATATTAGTATCTCCTTTTAAAAACCATAATAATTCATAGATGATACTTTTAAGATGTAACTTTTTGGTAGTGACCAATGGGAAGCCTTTGGAAAGATCAAATCGCATTTGATATCCAAAACAACTTTTGGTTCCTGTACCCGTTCGATCGGTTTTCGGAGTCCCTTCGTCAATAATATGTTGTAATAAATTCAGGTATTGTTGCATAGTGCAATTTACAACCAATACCCATTATGTAGAAATCATTTTTTTGCCTTTCTTCTGGCCAATTCCTTTCTGATTAACAATAATTCACGGTTAGTTTGACCGTTTACACTGGAGTTTTCCTGTGCACGACGCATCAAATATGGAATTACGTCCTGAATAGGTCCAAAAGGCAAATACTTGCTAACATTGTAATTTTCCAATGCCATATTAAAGCTAATATGGTCGCTCATCCCAAACAATTGTGAAAAGTGCACTTTTGTGTCGTTGTTTGACATGCCCAATTCTTGCATTTTTGTAACAATACTTAAATTGCTATGCTCATTATGAGAAGCTACAATCAAGGAAATATTTTCTTTGTTTTGAATACAATATAAAGTAGCAGCATCGAAGTCTGCATCTGTAGCATTTTTATCGTCATGAATAGGTGAAGGATAATTCATCGCCAAAGCACGTTCTCTTTCCTTTTCCATGTAGGCACCTCGCACTAATTTTGCACCCAATAAAAAATTTCCTTCCACTGCAAGCTTGTGAGATAGCTTTAAAAAATGTAAACGATCATGGCGATATAATTGATAGGTATTATACACCACAACTTTTTCTTTATTGTACACACCCATCAATTCAATGGCTAATCGATCAATCGGATCTTGAATCCAAGTTTCCTCTGCATCTATTAAAATGCCAATACCTTTTTCATTCGCAACATCACAAATTGCATACATTCTTTCTCTAACCCTTTCCCACTCGGCAGTTTGACTTTCACTATCATGAATACCACTGCGTAATCTTGGCGCTTCGTTCAAAGTTTCTAATAAATTCATACTGGCCAAACCTGTTAATTTCACACTAACAAATGGCACATTTTTTTCAGTAGCAGCAAATTCAACTGCTTCAATTATTTTTTCTGTAACTGCATCAAAATTTTCTTCCCCTTCTTTTGCCTCTACTCCATAATCCAATATCACTTGCACGCCATAGGATCCCAATTGCTTGGTTACTCTTGCAGAATCTTCTAAGGTTTCTCCGCCAACAAATTGTTTGAAAATGGTACTACGAATTAATCCATTTATAGGCAATCCCGACTTCATTAAAAATGGAGTCACATTCGTTGCTATAGATACAACTAATGGGCTTTGAATTACACTAAATAAAAATCGGGCTTTACGTAAATCGGCATTTGACTTATAGGCAAATGCATGTTGGGTATTTTCTAAAGATAGGTTCATGCTAACGTTCATTCGTACTACAAATATCGGTAGTTCTGCTTATACGACAAAAGAATAAATAAGCTAAATTGCTTGATGATTAAAGGGTTGCAAAACCATTTCACTGACCACACCAGAACTAGGCTGTTGGCACAAAAACCAAATCGATTTTGCAGCTTCCTCTGCTTGTATCATTTTATCTCTTTGTACTCTTAAATCAATATTATCCCAGAAAGGAGAATCTACCCCACCAAGATACACTTGGGTAATTCTTATTTCAGTGCGTTTCAATTCCTCTCTGATAGATTGCATCATACCTACCAATGCATATTTACTTGCGCAATAGGCAGCTGCCCCCGACATAGGGATTTTGCCTAAAATTCCAGGAATATTGATAATAAGCCCCTTTTTAACCTCTATCATTTTAGGTAAAATTGCCTTCACAATTTCAAAAGTGCTCAATACATTCACTTGGTAGGACAATTGCATATCAGCTACCGCCAATTGATTCAATGGTTTAATAATGCCAATGCCTGCTGCATTAATGTAAATATCAAAAGCCTCATTTTCTATTTTTTTCACAAAGCTTTGAACAGCATCTGTATTGGACAAATCCACTTCCAATATTTGCGATGCTGGCAATTGATTCGTTTCTGCAATTAAATTTAATTTAGCTAACTGACGCCCAGCAATCCACACTTGTGCACCACTATTATTAATTAACTTAACTAAATGTGCTCCAATACCTCCTGTCGCACCCACAATGAGTACTTTTTTATTTTTTAAACTATCCATATGATTAACGCAATTTATAAAATAACAAAGCAGTAGTCAAATTGTTTAAATAAACAATGTAAATTTACCTGCATCTTAAAAAATAGGTACTTGAAAATTGTAGCCACCCATATTTATCAATTTAAAATTCCAATGGTCCCTTTTACCATTGCTACAGGGACCATGCATTACGCACAAAATATACTCATCAAAGTAGTGACTGATGAGGGGATTATTGGTTATGGCGAGTGCTCGGCTTTTCCCATGATTGTGGGTGAAACACAACAAAGCTGTTATCTGTTAGCAATGGATTTTGCTGCCTTTTGGAAAGGTAAAAATCCATTAGCAATTACAGAACGACTCAGCGAACTAGATTTAATTATTGCTGGAAACTATACAGCCAAAAGCGCATTTGATATGGCCTTGTATGATATTGCAGCAAAGCATGCCAACCAACCATTATATGCTTTTTTGGGAGGGCAACAAAAATCCATCGAATCTGATTTAACCATCGGCATTGACACCCCGCAAAAAATGGCAGCGCAAGCCATTGATTTTGTCGCCAAAGGCGTGCGCATTATAAAAGTAAAGCTTGGCAAACATCCTACGGAAGATGTGGAAAGGATAAAAGCAATAAGAACAGCTATTGGAGATGAAACTATTTTACGCATTGATGCGAATCAAGGCTGGTCATCCGATGATGCATTAGGCGTATTAACTAATCTGTCAAAATATACTATTGAATTTTGCGAACAACCGATGCATAAATACCAGGACGATTTGTTACCTGCATTATGCAAAGCTTCTCCCATAAAAATAATGGCTGATGAATCGGTATTTACACACCATGATGCGCGCAAGTTGATTGCACAAAAAGCATGCGATTCCATTAATATCAAATTTTCAAAAAGTGGCGGTATTCAAGAAGCCATAAAAATTCATAACCTTGCCCAACAGCATAACATTCCATGCATGATGGGTGGCATGCTCGAAAGCAGATTAGCCTTGAGTGCAAAAATGCACTTTGCAATGGCGCATGACAATATCAAATACTATGATATGGATACATGTTTGTTGGGCCATTTGACTGACCCGGTTATTGGTGGTGTTCAATTTGCCGGTATGCATCTAAGTATCAATGATGCTCCTGGTATTGGCGCAGAAGTAGATCCTGCGTATTTAGCAAACTTAGAAAGCTGTATTGTTTAAGGGAGTAAAAGCTTTCTCGCGCTTAATTCGTTGTTACCGTAATATTAAGAAGCCTTAATATCGTTTTTTTCAATTCATCTATTGTCACACAAGTTTGTATCTTTACTTTACAAAGCATAACAATATGGAAGCGCGTAAAGCAATCGATTCTTTCACCACGATGAATGAATTAGTATTACCCAATGACACGAACACTTTTGGTGATTTAATGGGTGGAAAACTGATGTATTGGATGGATATTGCCGCCTACTTATCTGCAGGCAAGCATTGTAATTCAGCATGTATGACCGCATCTGTAGATAACTTAAGTTTTAAAACGCCGATTAAATTAGGTAATGTTATTTGCATTGAAGCAATTGTTACCAGAGCCTTCACAACATCTATGGAGATTCATTTAAAAGTTTGGAATCAAAATATGATTAGTCAATCAAAGGAACTGAGCAATGAAGCTTTTTTCACTTTTGTTGCTTTAGATGAAAATAAAAAACCCAAAGCAGTTCCAGCAATCATAGCAGAAACAGCAGAACAAATAAAATATTATGATGGCGCATTACGTCGTCGACAATTACGTTTAATATTAGCAGGAAAGATGAAACCAGATGACGCTACTGAACTAAAAGCCTTATTTGTAAAGGACTAGGATAAATCGCTTTAATAAATAAATTTATTGGCCAACCGCTTGAACCAAGTGATGTTTCCCCTTAAGCATGTATTCCTTACTTTGCTCAATACCATCCATGATTTGCTCTAAGATATGTTCTACCGATTGTGTGTAATCAATCACCAAGGGTTCTTTAAATCGAATACTTAAAGGTGTTCCCACTTTTTTAAATTTCAATCCCTTCTTATTAAATGCCCGCCAAAAACCATTGATGACAACTGGTACTACAATGGGTTGGTTGTTTTTAATAATGTGCGCAGTTCCTTTGCGACCGGGCGCAAAAGGCTTAGTGGTCCCTTGCGGAAAAGTAATTACCCAGCTTTTGGATAAAGCCTTATCAATTTTTTGCGTATCCACTTCATCCCGATTACGCGAAACATCTTGTCCTTCGGCGCGCCAGGTTCGCTTAATTGTTAAAGCCCCGCCCAACTTAAATAATTTAGTCAACCAATTGCTATTCATGGTTTCTTCCGCAGCAACAAAAAATAAATTGGTGAATGGATTTAATAAATAATAAGGTAAACCGAGCTTGTTAAACTTACGCCATTTCACGGCACAAAAAATATGAACAAAAGCAATCACATCCGAAAAATAAGTTTGATGGTTAC
>Ga0209358_10004139_pt1 | contig 10482 bp, 8 predicted proteins | sample LauGreFa1BDMLBSN_2_FD_187574 | JGI IMG/M metagenome (GOLD analysis project Ga0209358, IMG submission 187574) | Freshwater lake microbial communities from Lake Michigan, USA - Fa13.BD.MLB.SN (SPAdes) (version 2) | ecosystem: Environmental > Aquatic > Freshwater > Lake | place: Lake Michigan, USA...
GAAGAAAAGCTTCAAGCGCTCGTTGTCCGCACACGTAAAACGATTATTGACTACTATGTAACTTGTGAAACGGATTTTACAAAAGGTGTAAAGTTGTACGAAACCATCGTAGAAACGCAAATTGGAATTACTACTGGGTCGCAACTAACTTCGCTGGAGAACACCAAGAGAGAACTTATTCACAGCACAAACACACCATCTAGTTCTTAATCGGTAGGGGTATAAAATGTATAAAATATATAAGAACTTATATATATTTTATGATATTATCGTTTAACGAATAATTCGCTTAACGACGGCTGCGACGGCTGCGACGACGACGACGTCCGCCAGCCTGGCCCTGGCCCTGTCCCTGGCCCTGTCCTTGGCCTTGGCCCTGTCCCTGTCCTTGGCCTTGTCCCTGAGCCTGAGCCTGAGCTTGGGCGGCAGATGCAACTGCAGCTCTCAAGGCCTTGGCCAACTTGGGCATGTGCTTGTTAGTAACCTTTGCCATTTTCTTAGCAGACATTCTGCGCATTCTACGTGATCCTCTTCGACGAGTAGCCATGTTATACATATACTTGACAAAAAAAAAATAGAAAATGGAAATTTATTTTGATAAAATTATTAAAATAAATCCTAAATAATGAATTAAAAATTTAATTTGTCCAATTCGCCTAAACTTTTACCTAATTACCCAACAATTATAATTACTAAATTACCAAATAGTATCTTTATTCGGCCAATACATTTTATCGCCTTTTACAATATTATACAAACTACAAAATAATTCTAAACGTGATAAACTACAATTGACGCGGTATTGTTCCATGGGGTGAGGGTTTGTCTTCAATTGTGCAGCAAACGCGCGCTTCTTAACCTTTTGTCGCCCTTGCAACGCGATATAAACATAAAATGCGTGGAAGGACAAGGCGCGAATTGGTACAGGGTCGTCATTTCTATCCTGGAAATCCCTTAAGTATTCAGTGCAAATGGCTAAACCCGATATATCTGCTAAATCTTCGCCACTTCCAATCGCCGCGTCAAATTTCACGCCATCGTACCCCGCAAAAGTCTCATATTGCTTAATAACGTCCTCTACCTTTTTGTCAAATATTTTACGATCGCGAGGCGTCCACCAAGACTTTTTATTTCCAAGATAGTCGTAGTTGCTTCCAGTTGTATCTAAAGAATGCGACAATTCATGACCCAATGCGTATCCGATATGTGCTAAATTATATTCGATACCGCGTTCTTCTAAATCAATAAAGGGTTTTTGCAAATATGCTAAAGGAATAAAGATGCAATTTTGAGGAGCAAAGTAAAAACAATTAACTATATAGGCCTGTTTTCCTGACATCTTAAACGCTTTCCAATCATATATAGGAATATCAATAACAGGCTTACCATCATAGGTGACCGCCTGTTCAACGCGCCAATTTGCAATCTTAATCATATTTCCCCACGCGTCATTTTCTTTATAATCTAATATGGGGTCTTCACGCAAATCACTCGGTGACCCAATGATTAGCTTCATATAATCAAACTTTTTAAGCGCAGCCGCTTTCGTAGAGGGCGACAACCATTTATTTCGCTTAATAATTCGTATAAACACCCGTTTTAAATCGTCGCCCAAGTTTTGGACATAATCAATGATGGTTTGATTGCGATTCTTTTCCATATACAACTCGGTAAGCAATGTGTTAAATGTAGCAGATAGACCAAACACAGGGTATATCTCTGTCGGGAACATGCTATCTTGACCAGCAACAAAATTTTCAAAAAACTCGTAGTGAATCTTGCGCCATTCCTTGTCGAAACGAATCAGCTGTTTCAAGTGAATATAAATCCAGTAGGTTCGCCATTTCGGCGTCTTCCAGTTTGCAGACAAGGTCTCGCATGCACTTGTCAAATAATTCAAACCAGTAGATACAAACCACTCAGGAGTCTTCTTAAAGCCCAACTGCTTGCAAAACGCCTCCCAGTCGAAACCATATTTACTTAATGCTTCCTTCCCCTTCACCACATTGTAGAATTCGCTAGAATCATTCTTAATTTTGTCATACGAATAAAATCCGAGAATCTCTTTTTCTACTTCAATAACGTCCACCGGATTCAAGCCGTGATTTGCGCCTAAACAAGCGGTGAATACTTGGTCGATAAACCCGACGAAACGCAACATGATTTCCTTCTTGTATTTAACCATGGCAGCATCATCTTCCGGATTAGTATAATACAACGAAAAATCATACAATGACATTTGTCCAGGGCTAACGATATTTCTAAATGTGGACGATTTTTTGAGGTCAGATGATACATTCCAAAAAATGGGACTCGACCAAGAAACGATTTCATTCTTGTTCACTTCTGCTAAAAAGACCCATAAATTATTTTGGGCCATTAAATCGTCTATATCCGTAATCGTTTTTTTCACACGGAATAATGCAGTGCTTCTATCTAAACGTAAGCAAGACTGATAAATATTGTTTACGGCCTGTCCCTTTTTGGTATGCTTATTCTTTTTGATATATTCTTTTACTAAATCAATGATTTCATAATACACCTTTTCTTGAACGATGCGGAAATTATCAACCTGAACAAAGAACTTCTTCTTCGTATCTTTGTCCTGTTCCTTGAGCCATTGATAATTGATATAGTTATAATAGTCGTTTTTGGCAGTTAACTTGGATGGAGAGAAAGGCGTATTCAACATCTTTACCAGCTTATTTTGGGAATTCAAGTTTGCCTTGTCGGGTGTGTAATACTTTGAACTTTCGTATTCATTTTCTATAGACCTAAATCCAACCTTTACTTCTTGTTTACACGGAAGATTTTTTATGGTTTTACTTGACTTCTTATTTCTATTTCTACGAGTACTTTTACCCATAATATACTAATATATATATATTATGAATATAAATTATTATTCTTCATCAAAAAATCTACCAAATTGCCTCAACATCTTCCCAATACATTTTATCCTTTTTGCTGACACGATGAATTTCTTTGAATAATGCTAAACGTGACAATGGCACATTCACGCGATATTTATCGATTGGGTGTGGATTCTTCCTTAATTGATTTTTCAACCCCTTTTTAGTCAATTGCTGTCTCATTTGCATGGCATAATAGAAGAAAAACGCGCGGAACGACAACATTCTAACAGGAATAATATCTTGTTGCACCTCTTGGAAATCCCTCAAGTATTCTTCGCAAATTGATAATGCGGTTATATCTGCAATGTCTTCGCCTAAGGTACCTTCTACATCAAATTTTATCTTGTCATATCCAGCAAAGATCTCATAATGTTTTAAAATATCCGCTTCTCTCTTTTTGTATTTTATCTTATCTCTTGGCGTCCACCAATCTTTCAGATTTCCCCTTTCATCATATTGACTTCCAACATTATCCAAACAATGCGCCATTTCATGACATATTGTAAACCCAATAAATGCCAAGTTATACTCCATACCGCGTTCATTCAAGTCGACAAATGGTGCCTGCATATAAGCGGCTGGAATGAAAATAGAATTTTCAGTAGGATTGTAATATGCATTTACCACATAGGCTTGCTTGGATACGAATTTCGGCGGTGTTTCAAACCAATCTATTACAGGAATATCAATTAATGGTTTCCCATCCAACTTGGTTAACTGGTCAAATCTCCAACTCGTGCATTTTACAAGATTTTCCCATATATCATTTGGATTATAATCTAAATATGGGTCGGCTCTCATTATTTTTGGGGTTCCTATAATCATATTAATTTTTTCCAATTTTCGCAAAGCATGTGCTTTTGTTTTTGGCGCAAGCCATTTATTACGTTTTATCCTGCGTATAAAGACCGCTCTCAAGTCATGTGCCATGGCTTCTACATATCTTTCATTTTCTTCAATATTATACTTGTCTATATATTGGTTCGTTAAGAACGTATTATATGCTAATGACATTGCAAATATTGGAATCAAATGCTTTGGCATATCTGAGCGTTCACCCTCCACATATTCATCATTGAATTTATAATATACAGCACGCGTTTCTAAATTCCACCTCGCAATTTGACGAATAAATATGTACACAAAATAAGTTCTCCATTCAACATTCGTCCAATCCTCTAGCAAGATATCCGAACAACACTTCAGATAATTCATACTACCAGTTATGAAAAACTCTGGCGTAGTTTTGAATCCCATCGCCTTGCTAAATTCCGGCCAATTAAAATTACATTCATTCAATGCCTTTTCGGGCGTAACTCTATTATAATATTCTGGACTTTCTTTCAATCCTTCACAACCCATTGCATTCAATATTTTGGATTCAATATTAAATACATGAATTGGTTCAAACCCGTGATTTTTACCAAAAAATATGGTAAACATGTCATTTAAATATTTAAAATAAACTCTTTTGAAATTCTTCTTATATTTAACATCCGTTCCATCATCAAAATAAATAGTCAAATCTGTTAAGGTTAGCTTTGGAGGTTGAACATAGCATCGGTAAATATTGGATTCTTTGCTGTCGCTTGCTAAACTAAATACAAAAGGCGATCCCCATGCATAAATTTCATTGCGGTTGATAGTTCCTAAAAACTGCCATAAATTCGCCTTATTTTGCATCATGTTATTCATCATATCCACATATTGGGTAGCATATGTTAAACATTGTTTCAAGGATAGGAATTTACAAGCGGACTGATAGAACGCTCTTAAGTCATTTGCCTCTTTTGTGTGAGTTTTTTTAATATATTCATCTATAATCTCAATCAATTCGGTATATACCTTATACTGAGTGATACGGAAATTGTCTACTTGGACGATATATCTCTGATCAACAGATACTTTATTGTGTTTTAACCAAGTATAATTTACATGTTCGTAAAAGTCATCTTGAATTCGTGTGGTAATGGGCGAGTATGGTTTAGTAAACATACCTTTTAAGTATTTCTCTACATTCGTATGACGTTTTGCAATTTGGTAGGCGCTAGATTTGACATAATCATCCTCAAAGCTTTTAAATGTATGTAATGGTTTTTTGCAATATAGTTTTAATTGGGTATTTGTAAAACAACGCGTTTTCTGTGTATGTTTTGCCTTAATCCGCAGAATGGGATGTTTTGCAGTGGATTTTAATTTTTGCCCCCCTTTTAACAACTTACGGGTTGATTTTTTATTATATATTTTGCGGGTTCCCTTCATATTTTATACAAAGATTTTATTTGATATTGGGTAGAATATTATGCTTATGGCAACTTGTCATCTAAACTATCCAAAATGTCATCATTATAAATGAGTTTGCCAGATGGTTTATATGACTTGACAGATGTATAATTCTTTTTGGCAGGGCTAGCGGCGGGCTGTGCATTTGCCGCGGGTTGTAAGAACATTTGATTAACATCCGCTTGTTTTTCAGTCGTCTCAGTATTTTCTATTTTCTTTCCAAATTCGTTTACAGAAATTCCCGTTTTTTTCTTCAACTCATTTCGCACATACGTCGGAACCCAATCTTTCCAGCATATGAATAGTGTATTGGGATGCATATACCTTACTGCAAATCCGTTTTCGTGCAACTTATCTACTAAATAGGCGATGCATGCACCTTGATCGTATTTAGGCACACCAATAATAATTTCTGGAACTACAAACCAACAAAATTGCTCGTCTATCTTCTGACGACTTATCGTTTTAATTTTCACGTGAATTCGATTGAGGATTTTATTAAACAATGTCAACTTATTCAAATCATGCTGCTTTTTCTTTTCATACAATTCATCAATACTTATCTTCTCTGAAAAATTATTAAAATTCTCCAACGTGAAGATATTTGTCATTTGTGTTGAATACAGAAAAAAAAAATGTATAAATACAATAATACTTTATCATGACAATTAAACATTTGGTCATTTCGGGAGGCGGACCAACATTATTTCGCACATTGGGTGCCCTACAGCACTTACAAGAGACGGCGTTTTGGAAAATAGATGAGATTACGAGTATCTATGGCACGAGTGCAGGGGCCATAGTCGCCGTTCTATTATGTCTACGTTTTGAATGGGATACTCTAAATACTTATTTTTTGGATCGCCCATGGCATGAGGCATTTCCAGTGAATGCGAGCACACTCTTTGATGCCTTTTCAAGAAAGGGTGTCTTTGACAGAAGTTTTCTCGAAAAGGCGTTTAAACCATTGTTTAATGCAAAGGATATTTCAATGGATATTACCATGAAGGACTTTTATGAATATTCTAAAATAGAGATACATATCTATTCATTTGAGCTGCACGAATTCAAGCCCATTGATGTCTCTCACAAAACTCACCCTGATTTGGCTTTATTGACGGCGCTACAAATGTCTAGTGCTATTCCAATATTGTTTGCACCTAAATGTATGGATGGAAAATGTTATTTAGATGGCGGAATTTCCACTAACTATCCGTTGAATTATTGCATTGAAGCGGGAAACAAGAAAGACGAGATACTCGGATTCAAGAACAATTATGATGCCGTAAATGAATCAGAAGACGTATACAACATAGATGCTGAATCAACCATGTTGGATTATATTAGCACATTTTTGCACAAGTTGATATTTAATATGAATACAGAACACCATCAGCAATCTATAAGTAACGAAGTTGTGTATGATACGAAATATTTATCGCTTGCTTACTTGCAATCAGTCTTGTCGTCGAGAGACATTCGATGCGAACTTATGGCAAGTGGTAAGACCGCAGCAGAAGTTTTTTTACTGAAAAAAACGCCTGATACCTAATCCCTAAATTATACACCTTTCAAAAAATCAATTATAACGCGGTATTCAAGAATTGAGTTAGGGTGTCCTTTGTCGGTTTTGCATCGAATTCAATGACTTGGTCATCCTTGATTAACTTGATGGTCGGGTAACCTTCAATCTTATACTTGTCAATCATTTGCGATACTTCTGTAGTCTCATTTGTGCAATTCATCTCAGTAAATGTGACGACATATCCATTAACTTGTTGTCCCTGAAACTTGTCTCTCGCCTTTTCCCATTCTGGTTTAGCCGTTTTGCAATGAGGGCACCAGTCAACGTAAAACAAGATGATTTCAGCCTGCTTACTTCCAGCGGGACCAGAATCAATGCCGGTTCCAGCATTATATGTCGGCTTCAATTTTGGCGCTACATATTTGTAATAATAGTAAATGGAAAATCCAATCAATAAAATGCAAAATAAAACAATCGCAATGACTGCAGGTGTCATCTTAGATTTAATAGTAGCAAGCATACCAGAGGATTGTCCTGAAACTGAATGTAATGACGATCTGAGCATTATATATAATTAAGAAGAAGAAAATTAAGACTCTTTATAGAACGAATATAAAGATTTATTAGAAGTTACTATAATCATGTTGTTTAGAAAAAGTGACGGCACCTTTATAGAAATCAATCGAGGCGACTACAAGAATGAGACATTGTACTATAGTAAGGTGATGAACCTAAAAAAGTCGCTTTTGGCGCTAAAGGTAACTACTATGGACGCGTTTGTAAAACACAAGAGTGGGTCTGCCAAGAAATAAATATTTGCCGCGTTTATTTTTCTCCGTATAGTTTAGTACAGCGAGTATGATGAATTCTACTAAATCTAATCGAAAAAAGCCAGCTCACAAAAATAGCACTACAAGAAAAAAAAGAATATTCAAGAAAAAAGATTTTATTAGTGGAGATGGAATGCTTACAAGTGTATGGGGGCCTAGTATGTGGCATTATTTGCACACGATGAGTTTTAATTATCCGGTGAATCCCACAGAAGACGATAAAAAAAATTATATGAATTTTATTTTAATGTTGGAAAAGGTTCTGCCTTGTAAATATTGTCGCATGAATTTAACTACGAATTTTAAAAATTTGCCGCTTACGATGGCCAGCATGAAAAGCCGTGAAACATTTTCCCGATATATTTACGACCTCCACGAATTAGTAAATACTATGTTAAAGAAGAAGTCGGGTCTAAGTTATTGCGACGTGAGAGAACGATACGAGCACTTTCGCGCAAGATGTGTTGAGGAAAAGCCGACCATATTCAAGGTGCTCAAGGCCAAAACCTTGAAAAAGAAACATGGAGAAAAGGGGTGCACTGAACCATTATACGGCAAAAAGAGCAAATGCATCATCAAGATAGTTCCTCAAGACGAAAAGACTGACACGTTTCAGGTGGATAATAAGTGTCTAAAACGACGATGATTTGAACCCAATATTTTAGCGGTTGAATCATGATTTTATTTTCAAATAGTATATAAAATCATGGACATTATTGCGTGTCTAGAAATCGTTGCGTCTCTTGAAAAATGTTTTATCCATATTTCAGACTTGATAAGACGCACGAATTCTGTAAAATTAGGCAGTCTTGCGGATAGTCATAACGCGTCTGGCGATGATGTCAAAACGATTGATGTCATGTCAAACGACATAATGAAAGAAGCCCTATCCAAATGCGCGTTAATCCGGACAATCGGGTCAGAAGAAGAAGACGAGTTTCATTACACTAAATTTACAAAGGCTCCCTATTTAATTTGTTATGACCCATTGGACGGGTCTTCCAATATTGATGTAAATATTACGACGGGCACCATATTTAGTGTTTACGAGTATGACAAAAATGGCAAAATCGCGGACGGGCGCAGCATTGTCATGTCAGGATACTGCTTGTATGGCGGGGCAACACAATACGTCTTGTCATACAACAATAAATTATCTTTTTATCAATATTCCGTGCAAGAAAAATCGTTTCATTTGTTAAACGACAACCTAAAGATAAAAGAAAAGGGTGCGATATATTCGCTAAATGAATCCAATAAGAAGGCTTGGACGGATGCGCGATTTAACAAGCTTATCGATTTGTTCATTGAACAAAAATATGGTGCTCGATGGGTGGGTAGTCTAGTCGCAGATGCACACCGGACTCTAATCAAGGGCGGATTTTTTGCTTATCCGGGCAACCGCAAAGACCCCGAGGGCAAAATTCGGTTGCTATATGAGGCTTACCCATTTGCGCACATTTTTCATAATGCTGGCGGGGTTTCTTCCAATGGTGTCAAATCGATATTAGACGTGCCTTTTCCAGATAAAATACATCAAAAGACACCCATAGTCTTATGTGGTAAATATGAACACGATTTGTTTATGAACATGGCTGCATAATTGTAGATAATTTTTTATAATGCGTAAAAAATTATATTTGTCGGGCGTGTGGGGTGTGGGGTCTATGTGGGCTGTGGGTCTAATTGCCGAAGGTGCTGTAATTGGATACCGATGGATAAGGCAAGAAGTTGCCACTAGTAGAGGGCATTGATCCGAATTGTCCTCCTCCTCCAAAATAATTTGCGCCTAAATTACCACTTCCATAATTGGGAACCTTTTTGCAATCAAATCTGGGTTCGGGGCACCTTGCACAAGGAGGGCAAGGCGGCGGGGGCTTGTCATCATTGCACTTTAGAATCGGGGGCGGGCAAGCAGGGCAAACCGGCGGCACAACCTCTGATTTCAATATATACAAATCTTCATTTCCTGGAGGAATCATATTCTTGGGAATGCCCTTGGGCAATGAACTGCTATAATCGGCGCTAGTTAAAGATTGAGTGTATGCCTCTTGATAATTACTTGATACATTCATCTTATTCGGAGAATTCGGGCTTCCCATCGTTTGTGGAACATTTGGATTATCCACGCTTGGATTATACGACTGCATATTTGTGGAACTATATGCGACTTCTCTTCCATTTCCGTCTATTAATTTTAGATTCGAGATGCCATTGCTATCCGTATACATTAATGCGACAGATCCGTTGGGACCATAGTATTTCATAACTGCACCAGTTGTTTGTTGTTGTTGTTGTTGTTTTTGACTTGACTTGGATATTGCCGACATAATTTTATCAATAATAGTATCGATAGCGGCTAAACTACTCTGCGATAATAGCGATTTATTCTGCTCATCATAAACTATATTGGTGCCATCTTTATCAGTCACAATGACAGAAAATGCACCACCTTGATTAGAAATTTTGGCGGTTGAACCATTCGGACCATAAAACATGGTGGGAATAGAAGTCCCGGTAAAATGATTGTAGTTGTCTTGTCCAGCTCCAGAATTAGACGGCAGGCTTGAGCCAGAATTATAATTGTTAGAAGACGATGATGCAGACTTCGATGTAAATTGACTAAATATCTTTTTTGCAATCTCATCATCATCCAATATGTGTATTTTCTTGTCGGAACCCAAAAATGGAGCATTAACTTGTGATGTGGTCCATCCTATTTTTTTCAAAAACTTTCCCATGTTCGGATTTCTCTGTAATACTTTATTATTATACATATATACTTGACCAAATCTGTTTACAAATGCATATGCAGTATCTAAATCAATACCTTCTAATAATTTATCCCCATTATACTCGTCGCTGTAAGGAGCTGCACCATACTTCTTAAAAAAATCACTAGCGGTGTCCCCTAGTTTCATATCATTCG
>Ga0209358_10004141_pt1 | contig 10477 bp, 6 predicted proteins | sample LauGreFa1BDMLBSN_2_FD_187574 | JGI IMG/M metagenome (GOLD analysis project Ga0209358, IMG submission 187574) | Freshwater lake microbial communities from Lake Michigan, USA - Fa13.BD.MLB.SN (SPAdes) (version 2) | ecosystem: Environmental > Aquatic > Freshwater > Lake | place: Lake Michigan, USA...
GGCAGGGCGAGGAGGAGGGTGGAGCGGGACATGAAAAAAGGGCGGGATCCCGGTGGGATCCCGCCCTTTTTCGCAGCTGGAACGAACGGGGCTCAGTCGAAGGCGTGACCGGCCGAGCAGAGGACGTTCTTGATCTTGTGGCGCACGAGTTCCTTCACGGCCTTGCGGGCGGGGGCGAGGTACTTGCGCGGATCGAATTCCTTGGGCTTGGTGGCGAAGACCTCGCGGATGGCGGCGGTCATGGCCAGGCGGAGGTCGGTGTCGATGTTGACCTTCGTGCAGCCGGTGCGGCGGGCGATCTCGATATCCGCCTCGGGCACGCCGGCGGTGTCTTCGCCGAGGGAGCCGCCGTACTGATTGCACTTCTGGGCGATCTCGCGGGGCACCGAGGAGGCTCCGTGCAGCACGAGGGGGTAGTCACCGAGACCGGCGTCCATGAGGGCCTGCTTGATGGCCTTGAGGCGCTCGAGGTCAAGGTGCTGCTCGCCCTTGAACTTGTAGGCGCCATGGCTGTTGCCGATGGCCACGGCCAGGGAGTCGCAACCGGATTCGCGGACGAACTGCACGGCTTCCTCAGGGTGGGTGTAGTGCCCGCCCGTGGAGTAGTTGCCGCCTTCTTCGCCGTCATCGAACTGGGCGCCGACCAGGTGGCCGAGTTCGGATTCCACAACGCAGTTGTGCTTGTGGGCGTACTCGACGACGCGGCGGGTGACCTCGACGTTCTTCTCCCATGGCTCATGGGAGGCATCGATCATGACGGAGGTGAAGCCCTCGTCGATGCACTGCTTGCAGAGTTCGAAGGAATCGCCGTGGTCCAGATGGACGGCGATCGGGATGGTGGTGGTGGAGACGGCCGCTTCGATGAGCTTCCGCAGGTAGATCGGGTTGGCGTATTCCCGGGCGCCCTTGGAGATCTGGAGCATGACCGGGGCCTTCTCCTCCTCGCAGGCCTCCACGATGGCCTGGAGCAACTCCATGTTGTTCACGTTGAACGCACCCAGGGCGTACTTGCCCTTGAGGGCCTTTGCGAACAGCTCGCGCGTGTGAGTCAGTGGCATATACAGATTGAATTTCCGAGGGCCGGATGACCCGACCGCCGGAAAAAGGTATCGGACACGTCCAGCCCATGAAACAGGAATTTTCCGGCCGCACAACGGAGCCCACGCGGAAGACATCCGGAGTTTCACCGAAGGATTACATCGGAGGCGCTGAGAAGCGGGGCGGGGTGTGTGAGCCTCGGGTGGTGGTCGGGTTTCAGGGCGAGACTCGGTTATCTGGCAGGACAGGTTCCGAGCGCCTGTCGCCGCCGGCAGTCAACGAGGTTTCATCTCTGCTGCTCCGCTCCTCCGATGTAGGCCCCGTTCCGATGTCGTGCCCATCTGCGGTCAGTTCCCCGGACAACTTCGGACTTGGGACTTCGGGCTGGGTCGGGCATGAGAGGGACAATGAATCCCGTGAGAATTCCGTTGGGCGTTGCTGCGGTGGCGCTGGGTTTGGTGGTGCGAGCACAGGACCGGTTGGTGCCGGCGGCGCGGTTGACGGCCAGTGACCCGGCGTGGGAGGTGACCGTCTGGGCGACTTCGCCGATGCTGAAGAACCCGACCAACCTCGACTTCGATTCCGAGGGCCGGATGTGGGTGGCCGAAGGCGTGAACTACCGCGGGCACTACAATCGCCAACCGGAGGGTGACCGCATCCTGGTGCTGGAGGACACCGATGGGGACGGCAAGGCCGACAAGGAAGGCGTGTTCATCCAGGACCCGGAATTGCGTGCGCCGATGGGGGTGGCCGTGATCGGCAACCAGGTCGTCGTCTCGATGGCACCGCATATCCTCATCTACACCGACGTGAACGGGGATCGGCGATTTGACCCGGCGGTGGACAAGCGGGAGGTCGTGCTGACCGGGTTCAACGGGCGGCGCCACGACCATACCGTCCATAGCGTGAGTGTGGGGCCGGACGGTCAGTGGTACTGGAACTCGGGGAATACGGGGGCGCTGATCACCGACAAGTCGGGCCGGACCTTCCGGATCGGGAGCGCTTATGACCCGACGTACGGCGGCGGCAAGGCGGACCTGGGCTGGGAACCCACGAAGATCGCCGGTCAGGAGAGCGATGATGGCCACGTCTGGATCGGCGGGTTTGCGGCGCGGATGAACCCGGATGGTTCTCAGCTGCAGATCATCGGACACAATTTCCGGAACAGCTATGAACAGGCGGTCACGTCGTTCGGCGATGTCTTCCAGAACGACAACGACGATCCCCCCGCGTGCCGGACGACCTTCCTGCTGGAGTACGGCAACGCCGGTTTCTGCTCGGCCGACGGTCAGCGGAGCTGGGGAGCCGACCGGCGGCCGGGACAAAGCATTCCCACGGCGGAGTGGCGTCAGGAAGACCCGGGGACGATGCCGTCGGGCGACGTCTACGGCGGCGGTTCGCCGACGGGCATTGCCTTCGTCGAGGAAAGCGCGCTGGGCGCGAAGTACCGAGGGTTGCTCCTCAGCTGTGAGCCCGGCCGCAATGTCGTGTTCGGGTACCTGCCGGTGGCGGATGGAGCCGGGTTCAAGCTGGAGCGGTTCGACTTCCTGACCAGCAACAAGGAAGGCGAGTTCGCCGGTACGGACTTCAAGGGCGGACAGAACAAGGATCGGGACCTCAAGACGATGTTCCGTCCGAGCGACGTAGCCGTTGGACCCGATGGCGCGATCTACGTCGCGGACTGGTTCGATGCCCGGGTCGGGGGCCATGCCGACTGGGACGAGACGATGTCGGGCACGATCTACCGGGTGGCGCCGAAGGGGTTCAAACCGAAGGTACCGAAGGTCGACCTCACGAACCTCAAGGGGGCTGTGGCGGCGATCCGCAATCCGGTGCCGAATGTGCGCGGGGCCGCGCAGCAGGCCGTGCTGAAGCACGCTTGGGGCACCAAGTCCGTCGCGAACACCGGACCGGTGGAGGCCCTGCTGAAGGATGGCAGTCCGTACGTTCGGGCCCGGGGAATCTGGCTGTTGTCCCGTCTGGGCGCGCCAGGGCTCAAGCGGGTAGAAGCCCTGCTCAAGGACCCGGACCCGCAGATCCGTGTCACGGCCTTCCGGGCCCTTCGTCGGCAGTGCGAGAGCCGCCTCCAATCCCACTCCCTCCGTTCGCCGAACGGTGATGCGGACTTGGCGAAGCTGGCTTCCCGTCTGGCGACGGATCCCTCGCCCGCGGTCCGACGCGAAGTGGCCCTGGCGATGCACACCCTGTCCTGGCATCAGTCCAAGGACGTCCTGCTCGCCGTAGCCAAAGGGTTTGATGGTTCCGATCGCACCTACCTCGAAGCCTTGGGTACCGGTGCGTGGAAGAAGGAATCGGAACTGTACGATGCCCTGCGGGCGTTGCAGCCGGACGGTGGCAAGGATCCCCTGAAGTGGACGCCGGCATTCGCGTGGATTGCGTGGCGGCTGCATCCGGCGCAGAGCGTGGCGGACTTCCGCACCCGCGCTCTTTCGAAGTCGCTTTCGGACACCGAACGGAAGCGCGCCCTGACGGCGATCGCCTTCGTGCCGGGATCTGTGCCGGCCGTGGCGTCGGCCGTGGTCGATGTTGCCGCGGGCTCGGACAAGCTGGTGAAGGCCGAGGCCGTCTGGTGGTTGTTGAGCCGCAAGGATTCGGCATGGAAGGACCAGGGTCTGGATGCTGCGCTGAAGTCCCGCGGCATCTACGATCCGGATTCCGTCGAACTCAGCGAGGCGGTCGTGCCTGCCGCCGAGGTCCCGAAGTTTGCGGTGGCGGACGTGCTGAAACTCCGTGGCGACGTGAAGCGTGGCGGCGAGAAGTTCAATGGCACCTGCGTCAGTTGCCATCGCGTGGGCGACACCGGTGTCGAGTACGCCCCCAACCTCACCGGATGGGCGCAGCGCCAGACGACCGACGTCCTGATCAACTCGATCCTCAATCCGAGCGCCGACATCGCGAGCGGTTTCAATGGCACCGAGATCAAGACGAAGAACGATCTTACGATTCACGGCATCGTGCTCGCGGGTGGTGATCCAGTGATCATCCAGTCCGCCGGTGGCGTCACCCAGACCGTGCCCAAGTCCAAGATCAGTTCCCAAAAGGGACTCAACCGTTCCCTGATGCTCAGTGCCGACCAGCTCGCGCTCTCCGCGCAGGACGTGGCCGATATCGCCGCGTACCTGAAGACGCGCTGAAGCGGGGCAAGGCGGAGGAGTTCCCGGATTTCAGAAGCCAGTTCCCAGTCCACTGCTCCTGCCCCGAAAGGGCACACGGAACAGGGTGTGTGTGGTCCCCGTTCGCCCCGTTGGGGCGAGCTGTCGTGGGGTGGGGTGACCCAGGGTTCCGCTCCGCTCCACCTTGGGCTGTCGCCGTGCGCCGCGTTGCGGCGAGGGCATGCGTCGCCAAAGGCACAGCCGCTGACCTCAGGTGTCAGAGCCCTGCGGTGACAACTTGATGTCAGGAACTGGCCACTCTCCCTGGCCCCGCCTCGTAACCTCGTCGGCTACGGCTTCAAACTTGAAACTGAACCCTTCAAACTCCACTCACTTCCACCGGGGTTCGTGGCCGTGGAGGTGGCGGACAAAGAAGTCCTGGCGGCGGCGGGTTCCGTAAGGAGATTCAGCGGCGCCATGGTTGGCGCTGGGCATGATCAGGAGGTCGAAGTCCTTGTCGGCGCGGACGAGGGCCGCGGCCACCTGCAGCGTGCTGGCGGGATCGACGTTGGAGTCGACCTCGCCGACGATCAGGAGGAGTTTTCCGGTGAGGTTCTTCGCCTGGGTGACGTTGGATTGCTCCGCGTAGTGCGGTCCGAGTGGCCAACCCATCCACTGTTCGTTCCACCAGATCTTGTCCATGCGGTTGTCGTGGCAGCCGCAGTCGCTGACCGCGACCTTGTAGAAGTCGCCGTGGGCGAGCAGGGCGCGGGTGGAACTCTGCCCGCCGGCTGAACCTCCGTAGACCCCGACGCGCGTAAGGTCCATCCAGGGACGGGTCCTGGCCGCCTCACGCATCCAGGGAATGCGGTCGGGGAATCCGGAGTCACCGAGGTTCTTCCAGCACACATCGTGGAAGGCCTTCGAACGTTGCGAAGTTCCCATGCCATCGATCTGGACGATCACGAACCCGAGTTCGGCCAGCGCGTGCTGGCGGGTGAGTCGGCCGAATTCCTTCGGGACGAAGGCTCCCTGCGGTCCGGCGTAGATCTCCTCGATGACCGGGTAGCGGACGGAAGGATCGAAGTTCGAGGGCTTGATCACGATCCCGTAGATCGGGGTCTTGCTGTCGCGTCCCGGTGCGACGAAACGCTCGGGAATCGTCCAACCCGAGCCGATGAGGCGGGACCAATCCGCGCGTTCGAGTTCGCAGACCTTCTGGCCCGTGGACGAGCGGCGGAGTTCGGTGACGGGCGGTTGGTCGACGCGGGACCAGGTGTCGATGAACCAACGGCGATCCGGCGAGAAGGTGGCGCTGTGGGTGCCGTCGCCCTCGGTGAGGATCGTGAGGCCGGTGCCGTCGAAGTTCACGCGGCACAGGTGCTGGTAATAGGGATCTTCGCCGGGTCGGATGCCTCCGGCGTAGAACCAGACCTGGCGGGCCTTGCGATCGACGGACTCGACCTTGCGTACGATCCATTCGCCGCGGGTGACCTGGTTCTTCACCTGGCCGGTGGCCACGTCGTAGAGCCACAGGTGACACCAGCCGTCGCGTTCGGACATCCAGAGGAGTTCGCCGGACTCCGGCAGCCACTCGTGCCAGGTCTTCGCAGTCCAATCCACGAAGGTGGGGCTCGTCTCGTCGACGATCATGCGGGGCTTGAGCAGGCCGGGCTTCGTGGATTCACCGGCCTGTCCCGAGCGGGGATCGACGGCGAGGATACGGAACACCTGATGACCGCGCTGGTTGTAGGTGAAGCGGAACTCGCGGCTGTCGGGCGTCCATTGGATGTCGAGGTCGCCCGACTCGGTGAAGGGGGTCGGGTACAGCGATTCGTCGACGTTCCACTGACGACGGTCGGCGACGGTGAAGACGCGCAGCAGGGGGCGGGGAAGCTTGTCGCCAGGCTTGAGGTAACGGTTGGAATGGAGCTTCGGTTGGACCTGATCCTTGGGAAGGGCCTCGACGAAATGGACGAGGTGTTCCTCGCCCTTCTGGACGCGTCGGGCGACGACGGCGGACGAGTCCGGCGACCAGGTGACGTCGGCGGAGTAAGCGTCGTCCGCGGTGCCATCCGTGCTGAGGGCGGTGGCAGTGGAGGCGTCTGCGGTGCGCTCGCGGAGTTGGAGGTTGTGGTCCCGGACGAAGGCGATCCAGCGACCGTCGGGGGATTCACCGCGTTCGGGACGGCGAGTGGCGACGGGGGGCTCGGGCTTTGGCTTCGACTCGGCCTGCCGTGCGGTGGGTTCTTCGATCAAGGCCCGGTTGGCGGAGGTGTCGGCCTCAAAGACCGCGACGGTGGTTCCCTGCCTGTCGGCGGCAAGCCAGACGTGGCCGGCGAAGGTGTGCTGACGCCGTTCCTGGCCGGGCCGGATGCGCCCATAGGCCTGGCGCGCGCCTTCGGTATCGAGCCAGAAGAGTTCGACGTCTTCCTGCGTCTGGTTGACGAAGGTGATCTCGGTTTCATCGCCGGTCGTCCGGGAGCGCCGGGGAACCCGATCGGAAGAGCGGGGCTTGAGGACCTTGTCGGGGGAGACATCGGGCGTGATCGATGAGTCGGCGAAGAGCATTCGCCACCGTTTGCCGGCAGCGCGGAAGACGGCGGCCTTGCCCTCGTCGACCACCTCGAGGCGTTCGAAGGGAAGGGCGGTGGCCTTGGCGTCGATGGACAGGGTAGCCTTGGCGGCCTGGGCTGCGGCCTCGTGGTTGAAGAGTGGTTCCCGGACGCCGGTCTGGGCATCGACGACGATGAACTCGTGCGTGCCGGGGCCGGTTTCGATGCGGTACCAGAACCGGCTTGCGCCCGGCAGCCATTCGGCGCGGACACGGGAACGGAAGACGGTGTTCTCCGTGCGCTGGGCGAGGCCCTGGGCGCGGTCGTAGTCGGCGCGGGTGCCTTGGGCGAGGCCGGTGTCCGGAGCCGGTCCAGCAAGCGCGAAGACCAAGCCGAGTGCGACGAAAAGCGGGGAAGCGGTCAGGAATGCGCGTCTTCGGGGCATACTTCGCGCTACTCTGGCATCGCCTGTCGATGTGTCTTGGCGCAGAGTTCTGACGTGTCAGTGAAACGGGGCACAACAGCCAGAATCCAGGAAGCGCAGCCCGGCCTCAGCCCCGAGGCGGCGGGGTTGGCAGCGTTGTTTGATCATGTTCCCGACACGGCGTTCTTCGTGAAGGACCTGGCCGGCCGGTATGTGGCGGTCAACCGATCCCTGGCCGAACGCGTGGGCCTGAAGGAACCTTCCCAACTCGTCGGGCGTGCTGTGGGCGAGTTCTTTCCGGTAGCCCTGGCGGCACGCTACGCCGCCCAGGATGCGGCGGTGGTGAAGACCGGGCACGCAATCCGCGATCGGCTCGAACTCCATTGGTATCCGAGGCGGCGGCCCGGTTGGTGCCTGACGACGAAACTGCCGTGGCGCGACGTGTCGGGGCGGATCCTCGGTCTGGTCGGCATCTCGCGGGACCTGCGGGCTCCGGGGGACAGTGAGATGATTCCGGGTTCCCTGGCCGCGACGCTGGAGTACCTCGAGTCCAACTTCGATGAACCCGTGTCACCAGCGGGTCTGGCGTCCCGCTCTGGCCTGAGCCCGGTCCGCTTTGCGCGACTCATCAAGCGCATCTTCCGCATCACTCCCAGCCAGCTCATCACCCAGACACGGCTCGCTGCGGCTTCGGAACTCCTGGCGGAATCCGACCAGGCCGTGGCTGATGTTGCGCTGGCCTGTGGCTTCTACGATCACAGCGCCTTCACCCGGGCCTTCCGCTCGGCAACCGGCGAGACACCCTCACACTTCCGCTCAAGGCACCGGTCGACCGGGGCGTGAGGCCCGATGGAAGGTGAATCCGAGGCCATAGAAGAGGCCCCAACCCAGTTTGGCGAAGGTCCCGGGCTGTGCCTTGGTGGCGGAGGGAAAGGGGGAGGCGAGGCCCGGCGCGCCTGTTGTGTCCATGGAGCCTGCCTGCCTCCCCGCGGCTTCCCTGCGTCCCGGAAGGGGTTCCTGTGTGGCCCCCCATCGAGGTGAAGGTTTCGCTTGGGTCGCCGGGGGAGGGTGCGACATGCTGCCGGCAATTCCATGAGTACGGCTGACAACGCGGGAGACGCGACGGGTTTTGGGTGGTGGCGTTTGCTGAGTCGCTACCAGTGGTTCGTCCTGATCGTGGCGGCACTGGGTTGGTTGCTCGACTGCATGGACCAGCAGTTGTTCGTACTGGCGCGGGCTCCAGCGATGAAGGAGTTGCTGTCGGTTGGGTTGGGCCGGCCGGCGACGCCGGGGGAGATCGGCGAGTACGGTGGCTATGCGACGGCGATCTTCATGCTGGGTTGGGCGACGGGCGGATTGATCTTCGGGGTGCTGGGCGACCGTTGGGGTCGCGCCAAGACGATGCTCCTGACGATCGTCCTCTATTCGGGTTGCACTGGGTTGAGCGCGTTTGCGACGCGGTTCGCAGACTTTGCGCTGTACCGGTTCCTGACCGGACTGGGGGTGGGTGGTGAATTTGCGGTGGGCGTCGCTCTGGTGGCCGAGGTGATGCCGGATCGGGCCCGACCCTATGCGCTGGGCCTGCTGCAGGCTTTGTCGACGGTGGGGAACATGACCGCGGCGCTGATCGGGATTTCGCTCGGGTTCATGGAACAGGGGGCGCACCTCGCCGGTTGGGCGCCGTGGCGCTGGAAGTTCATCGCGGGGGCGCTGCCGGCGCTGATCGTGATCTTCGTGCGGCGCGGCCTGAAGGAACCGGACGCCTGGTTGGCGACCCGGAGCAACCCGGAGTTGCGGAAGAAGATGGGCGACTACGGCGAACTGTTCGGGAACCCGAACTGGAAGACGCCGGCGACGCTGGCGGGCATCACGCTGTTCGTGGGCGTGATGCTGGCGTTCTTCGGACCCGAGGCGTGGTCCAAGGTGCAGATCATCCCGGGGTTCTCGCAGTTGAAACTGACCGTGGTCGGGGTAGCGTTTGTCGCGCTGGGCTTCGGCATCTGGTGCATCTACGGCGGTGGTGGAGACACCCGTTATCGGGGACGGGCCGTCACGGGCCTGCTGCTCGCCCTCAGCGGTGTGATCGGCGTCTGGGGCATTGCCTTCTTCAGTGCGGATCTCGTCCGCGGCGTCCTCGAAAAGAAGCTGATCGCGGACGGCATCGACAAGGCGCTGATCCCGTCGCAGCTGACCAAGTGGACCGGGATCAACTCGATGGTGCAGAACTTTGGGGCGTTCTTCGGGATCTACGGATACGGCCTGCTGTCCCAGCGGATCGGGCGCAAGCCGGCGTTCGCGGTGAGCCTGGTCTCGGCGATGCTGGCGACGATCGCGACCTTCTGGTTCCTGCGGGACTTCCAGGACATCTTCATCTTCGTCCCGTTGATGGGATTCGCGACGCTCTCGCTCTTCGGCGGGTACGCGATCTATTTCCCGGAGCTGTTCCCGACCCGCTTGCGGAGCACGGGCACGAGCTTCTGCTACAACGTGGGTCGCTTCGTGGCGGCCGCGGGACCGGCGGCGCTGGGCGTGCTGTCCGGCGTGATCTACAAGGACATGCCGGAACCGCTCAGGTATGCGGGCGTGACCATGTGCGCGGTGTACCTGATTGGCCTGATCGCGCTGCCCTTTGCTCCAGAGACCAAGGGCCAGCCGTTGCCGGAGTCCGAACGCGGGTTCAGTCACTGACGCGACGTTGATCCGGATCGGAAAACAGAAACGGGGGTGCCGGTTGGATGCCGACACCCCCGTTTTCGTTCCGGGATCTGGATCAACGGTGGCTGCGCTTGTCTTCGCGGTCGATCCACTGATGGATCACGAGCACGAAGGACAGCGCGATGGTTACGGCGAGGGCGAATACGGCGTAGGCTCCGATCATAGGATGATTTGTGTGATGCGGACGTGTCGTCCGCGGTTGATGCGCCCATGGAATCGATCCCTGGCGAAACGCGCTCGCCCGCAATTGGCGAATGCTGGGCAAAGGGTGGCCCGGGGGGAGTTCCCAGTTCCCGGTTTCCAGAGGCCAGTTCCCAGAAGGCTCGTTACCTCGTCAGCTACGGGTAGCAGACGACGTGAGGAGGCGGGCTGGGGAGTTGCAGACTCCAGATTCCAGATGCCAGTTCTGGGGACTGGAGGCTGGGAACTCCCCGCTGGCGGGGATGTGGCTTTCCCGCGGGGCAGGGCTCGGATAGACAGGGCGCCTCATGTCGCCTACTGCCATCGAGATCCTTGCGACGGTGCTGTTCGCCCTGGCCGTGCTGCATACCTTCCTGGTGAAACGGTTTGCCCACTGGGCACACCGGTATCCGGAGGGATCCATCCCGGAAAACATCCTGCACTTTCTGGCC
>Ga0209358_10004143_pt1 | contig 10471 bp, 21 predicted proteins | sample LauGreFa1BDMLBSN_2_FD_187574 | JGI IMG/M metagenome (GOLD analysis project Ga0209358, IMG submission 187574) | Freshwater lake microbial communities from Lake Michigan, USA - Fa13.BD.MLB.SN (SPAdes) (version 2) | ecosystem: Environmental > Aquatic > Freshwater > Lake | place: Lake Michigan, USA...
GGTCAAGCATCTCTCGCACATCAACCCGCAACCTTAATAATGTGGCTTTCTGTTCCATAGGCGAAGACTATCATAAACAACCTTTTCCGATAGTAACAATCAATTACCATGACAACAGGAAAATCAATTACATTAATGGTTCAGGCAATGCCTGATTATCAAAACGTCAATTAACCTGAAAGGATACCTGACCATGAAACAATACGAATTCGAAGCAATCAACAAGACACGCGGCAATGTAGAGCGTATCCGTGCCACTGCCAGAACCGAAGCAATCGCACGGGCACATATCGTTAACTACTATGGACGACAGTTCGATGTCATGCAGTCATGCTGCGATGTCAATAAACCGCATCAGGTACTGGGCGAAATAGACTGTTCAAGCGATACCGATGGCGAATACATCTTCGCTCTGATATTTAAAAAAGGCCTTATCTAATCAACCCGCCCCTTCGGGGGCAGTCAACCCTAAAAGGAAACGACACCATGAAAGACTCTACCCTGCTCATTCTCGCAACTATTCTTGTCAATACAATTGTTATTGGCTTCGTTCTGATCGGCTTCCCTGTCTTGCTCTGTGGCATCTTGTCACTCTGTGGTGGTGGCTTGCTCGGTCTGGCTTTTGTCCAGCTTGCCAAGGAACATCAATGAAACCCTCTCTCACTGACATTCTCGCAAGCCTGTTTTCCTTCGCTTGTCTTGCTGTTTTCCTGTTTATGTGCCTTGCTTATTAATTAACTGTCAACCCTGAAAGGAAATGACAAATGCTCAAAATCTCTGTTACTTCAAAACTTGACGGCATCCGTTCATGGTCTTTACAGGCCATTGACACTTGTCCCGGTTCCATTGCTTCACCCGGTGAGTTAGTCGATGCCTGCAAGGGCTGTTATGCCACCACAGGCAATTACCGCTTCAATAACGTCAAGGCACCCAGACTGCATAATCAGGAAGACTGGAAACGTCTCGAATGGGCAGATGACATGTGCCAAGAACTGGAAAAGGATCGCTACTTCCGCTGGTTCGACTCGGGCGATGTCTATACCCTTGCCCTTGCTGAAAAGATTCTAGAGGTTATGAAGCGTACTCCGTGGTGCCAGCATTGGTTACCTACCCGGATGTACAAGTTTCCAAAGTTTAGACAGGTATTCGCTGAAATGCAGGCATTGAAGAATGTGTCCGTGCGGTTCTCGTCTGACAGTGTGACCGGTCAGTACACGAAGGGCTTACACGGTTCCGTGATCATCCCGTCTGCTGCTGATGCCAAGAAGGGCATGACAGTCTGCCAAGCTTACGAGCACGAGGGCAAGTGTAACGGGTGCCGTGCCTGTTTTCACAAGCTTGCCAAGGTCATCGCCTACCCTGCTCACGGCAAGACCATGCATAAAGTTATATCAATCAAGCTTGCCGCTTAACCGTACCAGCGCATCAACCGGCCCGGTATTCGTACCGGGTTTTTTTAACGCCACATGAACCGAAAGGGGCCACTATGCCAGTCACACTTGCAACCTTGTATGAAGTAGCGCCGAACCTGTCTGAGCCAGACGCATTACAGGTTTTGCTACTAGTCAACCTGTCTCAGCAGCAGGGTTACACAGTTACCCATTCACTGATTGAGAGAATCATTCAGCGAGTAACATTTACATTTTAATAAGGGGTTTATTATGGTCGGAAAAGTTACACCGGACACAATGCTATCCGCTTCCCGCTTGCCTGCTGTCATGGGTTACAGCAAATACAGAAGCCCGAACGATGAGCTATCAGCGGCCATCGATGCGCTGGGAAACAAGATACCAGAAAGCATTACCAATGAAGCAATGGAATGGGGAAATACGTTCGAGTCGGCGATATTAGAAAGGGCGGCAGTCCGGCTGGGGCTGTCAAATATTCAGACTAAGCACCCAGAGCCATACTTTCACCCACTGCTACCGCTCGCCTGTAGTCTCGACGCAACTGCCTATGGAAATGGGATAGTCGTCCACAATAACCCAGACCTTGGCATCATGGTAATGGATCACGAGTCGATTACCCTTGACGGTCGCGGCATACTGGAAGCCAAGCTAACCGCAGTGGCACCAGAGCATAGTCCAGCGCTCTACAGAGGGCCGATCCAGCTTCAGGCACAGATGGATATCACCGGCGCTAAATGGGGCGCTCTATGCGTCTTATATCGCGGCACAGAGCTAAGAATTTTCCTGTTTAAACCGCACGAGTCAACCCTGCAAGCCATCACCAATGCCACACTAGACTTCCAGCGGAGACTTGACATCTGGAAAATGGATAGGCATATTGATTACTACCCGCCTGTCAACTCTGCCGATGCCGACAGGACTTGGGCGCAGGGAGAAGATGTCGCAGTCCAACTCGGCGGTGAATTTGAAACATGGGCGCGTGACATTTTAGAAGCCAAGCAGGACATAAAGCAGTGCGAGGAAATCATCAATGATCGAGAAACAAAGATCAAAGAAGCTATGCAGACAGCCAGTAAAGCAACGATAGGATGTTACCAAGTAAGCTGGCCTATGCGTAATTACCAAGCGACACAAGATCGCGTAGTCAAAGGGAAGGCGGCGTACTCCGTGCGCCAATCAACATTAACCGTGAAGGAAATTAAGGGATGATTTATGAATTCGTTAAGCCTTGGATTTCTGACGAGAAAATACACGACAAACAAGATGGGTGCGAGTTAATCGACGAAGCGCAAATAAAGATTGTTTACGATGCTGTCATAGGGTCAACGCCTTCACATGGTTACAAGAGAAAGCATAAACAAGCAATAAGAATACTTGAGGACATCATCATTGATATGTACTGGTGGAGGGAAGAGGCAGACTTACAAAACTTTGTAAAAGAATACCGACTAAAAAAACTTACGGAGAATAAACAATGAGTAACTTAACAGTAAGGCAAGGGTTCCTGCCGACAACATTCTCAGAAGCCAAGGACTTCGCGTCCGAACTAGCCAACAGCAATCTTGTTCCAAAGAACTACGCAGGCAAGCCGCTGGATATCTTGGTCGCTATCCAATGGGGAACCGAGATCGGACTTGCCCCTATGCAAGCTTTGCAAAACATCTCAGTCATCAACGGCAAGCCCTCAGTCTACGGCGATGCGGCGATGGCACTGGTGCAGGCACACCCAGCCTGTGAGGGCGTAGAGGAGTTCTTTGAGGGCGAAGGTACACCGAACCCTGTCGCAGTCTGTATCGCCCACAGAAGGGGGCGTAAGCCTGTTACAGCACGGTTCTCAGTGGAGGATGCCAAGCGGGCAGGATTGTGGAATAAGCAGGGGCCGTGGACTAGCTATCCCAAGCGAATGCTACAGATGAGAGCCAGAGGTTTTGCCCTGCGCGATGCCTTCCCAGATGCACTGAAAGGACTCATCACCACAGAGGAGGCCAATGACTACCCGTCAGATGCCAAGCCAGCAGAAATCAAGGACATTCCGCGCAACCCGTTGGATGCTATCGCTCCAGCAAAATTGATAGAGGAAACCTATGAGGTACTTGAGACAGAGAGCCAGCCAGATGCCGACACACCGGAGCCAGAGGCAGAGGCGACAGTCGTGGTTGAGGAGGTTGTCATCGTTCAGGACGCTGCTTCCGTGGAAGGGGAGACGGTCGCTAGTCCAAGCGTTCCGCAGGAAACTGGTGCCGAATGGCCTCTCTTTGTGCCGGGGAAGGAACCCGTATCCTACGGCTCGATGGATCAGTGGCTGGTTGAGTACAACAAGCTCGCCGATCAGGTTACGCAATCAGGCAAAGCAGCGCCGCGTACCCGCATGACCAAGCTTCGGGAACTACGGGAAGCCAACGAACCCATCATGAAGCGGCTCGATGCAATGGTGCGTGTAGTATTAACCCAAGCGTACCAGACGCGGCTGAAATATCTCGGCGCAAAGATGAATGAGGAAGAAGGTCAACCAGATAACGTGAGGGCAGACAATGGACTACAACGTCAAGCTTGAACTGGCAAAAGAATACTTGCGAAGTAGGAAGAAACTTATCAGCGAACAGATTGCTGATGACCCTAACCGCTTCATCCCAACACCAGCCGTAGAGACAGATATCAAGAGGACAATCAATGAATACAAATTATCCACCAGAAAAAATAAGGAAACCGGCTCATCGACTATTCGATTTTTTGATAAAAAATTATCGTTTAAAAAATGACCATGCACTGGCAGTCGCGCTAGATATCGTGCCGTCTGCTATCTGCAAGATCCGGGCTGGCAGACCCGTCACAGCATCCATCATCCTCAAAGTCCATGAGAAGTATGAGATACCTGTGCGCGACATCAAGGGGTTGCTATGACCAAGCTAGAAAACACAGGCACTCGCTGGTGTACCTCATGCAATAGTCACCGGGAAATACAAGGTGGCTACTGGAAGAAGTGCAATAAGACAAACCGATGGGTATGCCGACCATGCAAGCAGCATAAATCCCCAAGCTTCTACGGGAAAAATAATGCGATGCCTGCATTGTATTAACTACAACCTGCGCGACTACCCCTCCCATGCAAAGGTGGGGTACGGCAGGTGCATGGCAGCAGACTTGCAAAGAGATGGGGCTGTGTTCATGTCAATCGCAGCAGAAGTAGATTGCGATGGGTACAGCCCTGCCAAGGACGGCATAGTTTTCAAACGTGAGGAATGGTATGAGAGCCGCAAAGGTTGACGACAATCAAAAGGAAATAGTTAAAGCCTTGCGGCACATGGGATGCTTTGTTCAGCATCTGCATGGCGTAGGTGCTGGCTGTCCTGATCTACTGGTGGGATACAAGGGATTCAATATCCTGCTGGAAGTCAAGGATGGCAACAAGAAACCATCAGACCAAAAGCTAACCCCAGACCAGATCATCTGGCACAGGGATTGGCGAGGGCAGGTGGATATCGTCAACAGCGTAGACCAAGCCATCCTCGCAGTACTACGGGTAGCCAGAGACTTGTCCGACTTGGATGACCTCAAGTGAGCCTGTGGCGTAAACGACAAGTGAAGGAAAGCAATGGAGAAAATAAAAGAATACGCAATCTTCCTGTGCCTGATACCGGCATGGGCGGTGCTGCTGTACTGTCTAGTCAGAGTGAACATCAACCCGCCAACGAGACACAACATCTGCACAGTAGCGGAGATCAGTCCAGACGTAACACCACAGGAGCGGGAACGCTGCCGCATGATAAGGGGACATAAACTCTAATGCGTCCCATCTATGAGACAGACGCTGACCTACAGCGCGAGAAGGAAGTGCAAGAAGCACTGTTCCTCATGTGGGAAGTGGACTTTCACAAGCTGCCTCGTGCCTACCATGTGGACTGGATGCTGACCAAGCGGGGAGAGGCCAAGGCATTTGCTGAACTCAAGTGCCGCAACAATCCTCGCAGTCAGTACCCAACCCTGATGCTGTCCATGCACAAGTGGATGCACGGCAAGGCAATGGCACAGGAGATCGGCGGCAAGTTCCTAGTCATCGTCAAGTGGAGCGACGGTATCTTCTACCACACACAAGGCTGGTGCGATGTAACCTACGGAGTCGGAGGCAGGAAGGACAGAGGAGACAGTCAGGATATAGAGCCAGTTGTCCATATCCCGACTGATTACTTCAAGCGGGTCAGTTAGATTCCATCAGCATCTTGATTACGGATTCGTACTGCTCGCGGCATTGTTTGAGGAGGACTCTTGCTTCGTCTGCTCTGGTAGCTTCCCTTGCAAGAAATTCTCCATCTGGCCTATAAAGCTCTTTTCCAGTACATCCGGCGGCAGCGGGTCTAGCCTCGGCGGTACTGGGCACGGCACTGGCTTCGGTGGTGGGGCGGGACGGACGCTCGCGCAAGCTGTTAGAAAGAGCGGTAGCACGAGCATTAAGATTCCTGATCTCACGATCTTTCTCCTGTCTAATAGCGTCAGCATTCGCCTGCAATGCCTTCTCTTTGGATCTTGCCTCGGCTTGTGCCTGAGCATAAGCAGCTTCCTGTTCGGCGCGTTCCTTATCCCACTTCTGCTGTACTTCAGCCATGCCTAGTTTATGGCCTTTGTACACGCCAGCGCCGCCAGCAGCACCTACAGCCAGCACAACCCCAAGGATCATCCACGGGTTCATTTCTGCCCCGGTACTTTCTTACCTTCCAGCTTCTTGTGTACCTTGATCGTCTTGCAAACCTTCTTCTCTTTGCCTGCCTTGTCCTTCTCCATGTGGCAGACTTCCTTCATCTCGCCACCAGCAAAGGCCAGCAAGGGAACAAACGCAATAAGTGCAATCAGTTTCTTCATGTCAAACCTCCGGTTCAGGTGCGGGTGGGGGAGCTTTCTTACCATCGAAGCCTACGCCAGCAGCTTGCTGGGCAACAGGCTCTCCAGTAAACACAGGTGCGGGTGGTGTCGGACGACCAGCGGCAGGCGCAGACTTGGATGCAGGCGCTGACTCAGGCAATACCTCCGGGGCCTTTGCAGCCTGTGCGCTGGCCTCTTTGAACCCAGCCATCGTGGTCTTCATCGCATCCATCTGGCCTTGGTCTGTGCCATTCAACATGATGCCGGACAAGATGCCGCAGAGGAACGATGCCACCGGGATAATGACCTCAAAAAATTTCTGGTCAATCGGACTAATACCCTTCAACGGCTGGGTCACGAAGATCACCGAGTACAGGATCGTGAAGATGATACCCATTAGTGTCAGCGTCAGACAGATACCAATGATGAACTTCAGTCGAGCCATCAGTTCGTCTGTGGTGTACAGCCTGCCGGGATCTAGCACACGGTTTGCCAGTTTATTTAGCACAGTCATTCTTCACCCCTCCTTTGTCTTCCTTCGATTCTGTCGTTACCTTGCCACCATTGATCCAAGGTTCCATACGTTTCTGGTCTGCAAAGATATGGTCAGGGCAAGTCTGGTTTACCTCACAGACTGGCTTCTGACATTCTTTATTCATCCAGTTGTCAGGGTTCTGGCAAGGGTATCGGTAGCTCTGCTCACACCCAGCCAGCGCCAGCAGGATAAGCAGTCGGCTCATCAGTGGCCTCCCATTACATGGAGTGCATGGTTGTAGTGCTTGATCCTATCCTCCAGACCAATGTAGCCACCGTTGATCCTGCGTGTCAGTTCCTTGATGTCGCCACTGTCAGCCCACTTGTTCAGGTTGTTCGTCTCCCAGAACCAGCAGGCAGACTGAGCCGCACCCTCAAAGGTAGCCAGATACTCAGGCACATCATTGATGTTCATCTCCAGACTGTCAGCAAATGCTTGATAGTTATTACGTCCGGTAAGTTGGATAAGACCACGACCACAGAAACGCCAGCCATCGCCACTAGACTCGTCACCATTACCCATACGATTTGCGTAGGCACGGTTCGCAATAGCCGCTTGCTTGTTGAGCTTTGTTGCGTAGTCATTGGCGATTGCATCTGTCGGGAAATACTTGGGGAAAATTTTACGGAGAGTGGCAGGCTTGTAGTTCAGGTTCTCTTTCAGTACCATGAAGCCACCAGATTCATGAGCGCACTGGGCAACGAAGGCAGCTATTCGGCGGGGAGTATTGATGTCGTAGTCTGGTAGCAGTTGGGTCAGTGCTTCATGCCAGTCAGCTACATACGGATTCTTCGGTAGCATCTGCTTCAGTTGGTTCAGTGTCAGCATTAGTCACCCCTCATTCGCTCGTTAATAATCTGCTTGCGTAGTTCTCGGAGAGCGCGTATCTCCATCTCAACCGCAACCCGTGCGTTGTTCAAGTCCATGTACATCACACCCAGTACGGGCAGGACAACAACAAAAGTAAGTGCCATTACAAGTACACATAGGACGAGAGCAAACGATACGTCAGACTGCCCCGAAGAAGATGCAGTACGCCGAGGAACCACACTACGACGAAAAGGATTGCGCCAAACCATGTTGCGTACTCTCGCCTTATTCTCGCTGCCCTACGTCTCTGTGCTGCCTCTCTCTGTAGCCTTGCAGTCTCACGCTTATGTGCCGCATCCTGCTCAACAACGATCTGCTTCCACATCGCTTCGTACTTAGTCCACAATGCACCCAACTCAGGTGGTGCCTTGTAGACCATCGTCTCGCGTAACTCTGCCAGCATGGCATCCAACCTTGACCGGACGATGACGCGCATCAATGCACGTTTACCTATGCTCTCAGTGCCGGTGTAGACCTGCTGTGCCTCTGCCTCCTGCTGGATAAACACCTTGCCGATCTTGTCGTATTCATCCATCAGCACACCAAGATCATTACCAATCTTGATGAACACATCGTTCGGGTCAGCCCTGCCTATCTCCTGTACCCGCTGCACCTCCTCGTTGTACTGAATCTTCTGGGCATTGGTTGGGTTCTTGATCTTCCCGAACTGCGACTTCAGATCATCCAGTACATCCTTGACCTCACCTGCTGCACCCTTGATGTCCTTGTATAGCTGGCATCCTTTCTTGACGGCAGCAACAGCAGCATTGGCAGCAGCTAGTAGGGTTAGCGGATCCACATATTAAAAGAGATGCAACTGTTTCTTCATAGCAATCAGTTCCTCGCGCAAGGCATCATTGGCCTCCTCGCAGCGACGGTTCTGTTCCTCTACCGCAGCCAGCCGATCAGACAAGCGTGTGACTTCCTCGCGCAGAGTAGCGATGACCTGTTGCCATGCAGCGTCAGTAGCATCAGCGGCCTTGTTGCTACGGCTGTCAGCCATGATCTTCTGGTACATACCGTAAGCACCAGCGCCAGCAGCAGCGATACCGACACCGAGGTTAGTCAGCCAGTCATTCACTTGACACCTCTGGTTCTGGATCAGGCACCTCGGTGATACCGATGGCGTTCTTCTCGTGGATCGTGGTCAGTCGCAGCCAGTTGGCTGGGAACGATGTTCCATCCTCAGTTTTAAATGGGGTGTCTAAAGGCAAAGGAACATTATTAAGTAAAAACATCTGTCGTCTCATCCATTAAATAATCTGCGGCTTTATATAAAAAGCCAACGTTGTCTTGAAGAAGTCCTATGCCTGTATTGCACATATGACATAACAGTCCTCTAACTTTACCTGTTTTGTGGCAATGGTCTACAGCAAGCATGTAACCACGTTTTGATTCCCTATCTGTTCCGCAAATAGCACACGTACCATTTTGCTTCTCATACATTTTCATGTATGCATCTGCATTGATACCATACTTTCTTTTTAGTCTTATCTTGTATTGATATTCATTGGTCTTCGTAAGTCCATGCCTAAAATTCGGATGTTCTGATCCTTTTCTGCTGCGATAGCATCCGCATGATTTAGCTCTTCCTGCATTCCAATCTCCAGTACATACCTTTATCTGCTTCCCACAATCGCATTGCGCTGTCCACATGATTCTGTTTAGACGAGTATCCTTATCCGCCTTACCTATTATGGTAAGCGAGCAATTACGCTGGCCTATTAAATCAACAATCTTGTACATGTTTGTCGTTAAGCATGAACATGAGTTACCTCGCTAGTGCGTTCTTAAATGGGTTTTCGGCAAATGCCATGTATATGTAGGTTGCGCCATTGGTGTTGTTGCCTGAGTTTCTTATCTTAAAGCCGTTTGACAAAGCATCACAGAAGCCTTGAGTCGTATCTGCATTGCTCAAATCTGGGCGCAGCAGATCAGTCATCTCGTTGTATGTGCTTCTGGCGGTGTCATATAGCCACCACGAACCTGTTGCTCCGCTGGCAGCTTTGGTGAGAATCCACCTCGGCCTAAAGCCAAGAAACACAAAAGGCCCATCCGCGCTGCCGTTGCCGGTGTAGCTGCCAAACGCACTGTAACCTGCTACTGCGGCGAATAGGTAGGCGACGTAGGTTGTTGTATTCTGATTAACGTCTACTGAATTACCAATGGTAAACACACTTGAAGTAGGTTGCACTACTGCGGAGTTATTACCAAAGCGTAAAGCGGCGTTTGCCGTATCTGCCGCAAAAGTTTCGTTCAAATAAATGTACGCATTTGATATTGATGTGTGAAACACAGTCCATCGTTGAGCAGTAGATCGAGACTTAACAATCATCATTCGGGGGGCAACGCCAAGGTTATGGCTTATGTTCTGCGTTCCACCATTCCCCGTATACGTCACAATATCGAAGCCCTGCGTTGCGCCTTCTTGCCAAGTCCAGCCAACGTAAGTGCCACCTGTTGCATTGACAGAGTTATCAGTACCAAGTGTAAACGTACTCCCACTAAATGCTTGAATAACCGTCGTTGCTGTTGACTCTGCTTCTGTGGTGTTGGACTTCAAATGCCTATTGCCACCAGTAACCGTATTTGCAAGACGATGATCGTCTGCGCCATTACGCTTTTTTACCCACGCAAAATCAACCGTTCCTAATGTAGTTGTAATGACCGTTGCGTTAGTGCTATTACCATTCCAGAGCGTGGCATTCATATACTGCTCGCCCTTCAGGATAGTCGGTGTCGGCAGGTTCAGCGTGTTCAGTGCTTTGAAGCCAGATGGTGGTGTGTAGGCGAAGGGGCGCTG
>Ga0209358_10004148_pt1 | contig 10464 bp, 9 predicted proteins | sample LauGreFa1BDMLBSN_2_FD_187574 | JGI IMG/M metagenome (GOLD analysis project Ga0209358, IMG submission 187574) | Freshwater lake microbial communities from Lake Michigan, USA - Fa13.BD.MLB.SN (SPAdes) (version 2) | ecosystem: Environmental > Aquatic > Freshwater > Lake | place: Lake Michigan, USA...
CGCTTGTCGAACTTGTAGATCTTCTGGATGGGCAGGGGCAGGCGGAGGTAGATGCCGGCGTTGGTCTCGCTGCGGGAATAGCGGCCGAACGTGGTGACGACGGCGACCTCGGTGGTGCGGACCTGGTAGCAGAACAGGAGCGCCAGGAACACCAGGAGCAGGAGGGAGCCGACCAGCAGCGTGAGCGGATTCTTCTTCATCGGTTGAGAGTGTCGGGTGGAATGAAAGTGCTTTGAGGGATTGGGATCGGTGCGCGGAGACTACTTCTTCTCGTCCTTGCCCTTCACGGGGTCGAGGGGGATGTCGAGGACGTCCCGGCGCAGTTTCTCGGTCAGATCCAGGATGACGACATCGTGGGTATTGGTGGGCATGACCACGTACTTGCGGGTGTTCCCAAGGGCCGACCGCAGCGTTTCGAGGTAGTTGCGGGCGGGAAAGACGTCGGGAGCGGCCCGGAAACTGGCGACCTGATGGGCGAAGCGTGCGGCACGGCCGGAGGCGTCATTCACATAAACGACGGTGTCTGCCTTTGCCTGATTGACGGTCCTCGCCGCCAACGCCCGCGCTGCGGGCAGGGTTTCGTTGGCGAAACCTTCTGCTTCGAGGATCCGGGCTTCCTTCTCCTGCTCGGCCCCGATGACCTGCTCATACGCGGCGGCAACCTTGATCTCCTTGTTGCCGATGGGAGGGTGGATGTCCTGGAGACCAATGAAGGTGATTTCGGTCCCGAGGCCGGCTTGGACGGCCGATTCCTGGATCCGGCGGCGGAGTTCGCGAGAAGCGTCGGCGCGCCCGCTGGACATGATCAGGTCGACGTCCACGGAGGCGAGGTACCGGACGACCTCGCGATTGGCGATCTGTTCGAGGAGGCGGGCGGGTTGGGCGTGGTTGTATCCCCAGGCGGCAGCATTGGTGACGACGAACTGGACCGGGATCGAGACGGTCAGGAGGTTGGCCGGGACCGTCTGGTCCGCGTCAGCCGCGTTGGTGGACTGTTCGCGGGAGGCGACGAGCAGGTTGAACTCGGTCTTGTAGTGCGAGCGGGTCCAGAGAACGGTATTTTCCCTCTCGAGGGTTGGGTCCGGAACGAAGCCGACGTTGAAGGTCTGGACCGCCCGGGTGTTGATGCGTTCGACCGCGTCCATCGGCCACGGGAACTTGAAATGGAGGCCGGAATCGAGCGTGGCGACGGGTCGCCCGAAGCGTTCGTGGAGCCCCTGTTCACCGGGTTCGATCACGACAAGGGTGGTCGAGAGGAATAGGGCCCCAGCCTGAGCAAGGAGGATCCAAGCGATGGCGCTCTCGAGGAACCGGTAAAACCAGGTCTCACTGACCTTGAAGCCGAACTGGTAATCGAGCGCCTGGGCGGCGGTCGAAAAAAGCCCGGTGGGCTGGCCGAGGATTCCCACGAGACGGCTTTCGTAAATCAGCCTATCTTCGCGGTCCTTCACCCGCGGGCGGTAGGCCTCAAACACCAGGGCGAAGAGGCTTTCGAGGGCAACCAGTCCAAAGATGGCAATGCCAACCAACGCGATGTGGCGGTCCCAGTTGGGGTAGCCGGCGTAGACGGCAATCTCAGTCCCCGCGGTGATGAAGCAGAACAGTCCGCCAAGCACCAGGTGGGCAGCGCCCGGCCGGAGCAGGCGGACGTTGGCGTAGCGGGCCAGCTTGGCTGCGTAAAGGCCCAGCAGGAGCAGGAAGAGGCCCAGACCAGCAAACGAGGCGCTGGCGAGGGTGGAAGGCTCCACCTTGGGCATCGGCCATTCCTTGAACCGCAGGAAGAACCAGTAGGTGGCTCCCGCCTGGGCTCCGAAGAGCAGGATCGTGAAGGTCGGAACGATCCAACTCTCGAAGGAAATCCGGGCGCGTCTGGCTGGGAAGGCGTCCGCAGCGGATTCGGCAAAGAGGGAAGAATCCGCTCGCCGGCGGGCCAGATCCTCCATTTCGAGGCGCTCGGCGTCTTCCCGGCTTGCAAGCCGCATCTGGAACCACGCCATCAGGGCGACCAACGCTCCAATGAACAGGTTGGCGGCCGCGATCTCACCCATCGTCGAGACGGCAATCCGAGAAAGGGCTTCCGCGCCGAGTGCAGCGATGATGAGCGCAAGCCAGTTGACGAGGCCGGTCCGATTGAAGTTCTGGTCCATGGAAAGTGATTTGCGGGAGATCAGCCAAGTTCTCGGTCTTCGAACAGGATCAGTGCGACGGAAAGTGCGGCCACGACCAGCGAGGCCGAGTACCCCGCTGCCCTCCCGACGTAGGCCCAGGGAATGGTTCCCTTGTCCTCGAGCGCTTCCGCAAGATAGAGCTGCTGCCAGTTTGGCGTCAGGTCATAAAGGACCTGAGCCCACCATTGGCCAGTGCTCGCCGGCCGACCGAAGAGGTAGTCCGAGACCAACCCCAGCGCGAACAGGGCGGTGCAGACCGCCAGCGTAGGGATGGTGTCGAGTCGCGTGGAGCACGCCAGTGCCAGCGCCGCCAACACGAACAAGGCAAAGAGGATCAGGACCGCCGCGGGAAGGATCCGCCAGTCCGCCGTGGCAGCCTCACCGAATGGAAGCTGCTTCTCAGTGAAGAAGACGAGGTAACCCGCAGCAAGCGCCGTCGCCAACGCGAAGCCCAGGACGGCATCGGCAACGAACGGACGGCGCAGAAAGAAATTGAGGAACCCGGCGGTTGCATAGCCTGCGATTCCAGCTCCGTAGTAGAGGGCCAGCGCCTGGATGTCGGCGGAGCCGTACGCGTCGAAGGCCATCCAGCTGGCCAGCAGGGTGGCTACGAGGTTGGACGCCGTCAGGAGGGTGAGGGTGGCAGCCAGTCCGGCATACTTGCCAAGAATGAACACCGACCTGCCCACGGGTTTGGCGAGCACGGTCAGGGCTGTACCCGTGCGGATTTCCTGCGCTACGGACGAAGAAGCACAAAGCACGGCGCCGAGCAGGCCCGAGAGAAGCGTCACGGCGAGGGACATGTCCTTGACCAACTTCGGGTCCTCACCCAGTCCGAAGTAAGGGACGGCTGCCAGGAAGACGATGAAGGCGCCCGAACTCGACAGCAGTAACAGGTAGATTGGTTGGCGGACCAATTCCAGGAAGGCGTTGACTGCGATGGTGACGAAGGGACGCATTCAGCGTTTAGTTGACTGTGTGAGGGAAATCATACAGATGGATTCGCACTGGTCAATCAGCGGAACCATCAAGGATTGGGGACGGAGTCGAACCAGTTGGTGATGAGGATTCGCTCGGCGGTCCGGAGCTTTTGGGATGAAAGAGGGCGTGCCACTCGGCGAGCCGCTTCGCGTTGGCCGGCATTCCCGAGCGCGGCGGCGTAGGCAATACGGGCTCGGGAAGGGGGATTGGTGGAGCCGAGGAAAGGAAGTTCGATCACCTGGATTGCGCGATCCGCATTGCCTTCGCGGAGGTGGGCGAGTGAAAGGGTGGCCAGATATCGCATATCGGATGGGGAATCCTTGAGCAACTCCTCGGCCACGGCCCGGGACTCATCGATGCGTTGCCCGGTGATCAGAAGCCACCATGCGCGTTCATTCCTGAGCTTGGCATCGCCCGGAGTGACCTGAACCAAACGTTCGAGTGCCTGAAGCAGGGGTTGGGTGTCATCAACGCGATTGAGCAGGCGGAGAACCTTGGGGCCGGTCCGGGCGATCCGGCCGGGATCTGCCATGAGGTTCTGGAGTGCTTCGGCAGCGATGGCGGGTTGGTCGAAAGCCTCTGCGTAGCCGGCGACCACGCCTGCCAAGCTGGGATCATTGCGCGTGCCTGAGGCAGCGCTAGCCAGATGCGCCGTGACCTCCTGTTCGGTGCCCAACCGGCTGGCAACCAAGGCGCGATAGACATCGCGCAGCACGGAGGGCAGGGGAAGCGAGAGGTCTTCCACGAGCTTCGCTGCCTCTTGCCATCGGTTGAGGTTGCCGAGTCCTTGAAGTTGGCGCTGGAGGACAGCGAGATTGGTCCTCGCCGCGGGTTCAGGGATCAACCCGAGACCTTCCGTGTGAAAACCTCGGGCGAACATCCAGTCGCAAAGGGTCAGGCGGGCACCCAGATCGGCATCGGCCGGTAGAGCCATCAGGGCTGCCGCCGCTATTTCCGGACGAGGGGTGTTGGTTTGGACTCGCATCCCAACTTCCAGTCGAACGAGGCCAAGGGCGAGTTGATTGGTGTGTGTGGATGGAATTCGCCGGAGCAGCAATTTCAGTTCTGCAGGAGAAAGACTGTCCTGCGTGGAGAGCGATTGGATGGAAGGCAGGAGAAATGGGTTATCGCGCAGGGCCAACCCCCAGAGGATCGTCTGTCCTTTGCGTTTGAGGTTGGTATCCCTCTGGGCCAGCAGTGTCCGGGCGAGGTGGAACTGGCCCTTGTCATTGTCCGGGAACTGTTCTGTCAGGGTCTTGGCTGCGACCAAGGCGTCCCGCGTCCTGCCCTCCATCAGGAGGGCTTTCATGCTCAATTCGAGGCAGTCGAAGTCGTGGATGTCCTCCTGAAGCAGTCCGATCAGCAGTTGCCGGGCCTGTTCTGGTCGGTCGAGGCTGATGAGGGAACGAACATATTCGATCCGGTCGGCGCGGGTTGCCCGTCCTGACTCCAGAATGATCTGCCAGTACTGGATGGAGGTGGGGCTTCCCAGTTCCTGGCAAAACTTCGCGGTGGCGCGCAGGACGTCGGGATCTTCGGACGACAACGACAGGGCGAGCCGAATCCGCATCCCAGCCTTCTGGATGTTGCCCGACGCCATGTCCGAATCGATCCCGGCGATGGCCTTGTGCGCCCGGGTGACCTTGTGCTTCCGGTAGATCGGGGGCACCGCAAAGCACGCCCCGATGACCAGTGCGAGCAACAACCCCAACGCCACGGGAACCCGTCGCGTCGCGTCGGGCATCTGCGGCAGTCCCAGAGTGGGAGGGGGTGAACTCACGAGCGTGAGAGGAGAAATGGCTTTGGCGCCGGGTACAAGTTCGGAAATTGGCCAGTATCCGTGGCGGACAGGGGTGATTCGCGGGGGGATGCAGATTCCGTGGTCAGTTGCCGCTCAAGGCTGGCGTTGCCGATTCCGCATCCTGCACTGTCTAGCCCCGTGAAGATCGCATTAACTTGTTTGGTGGCCGTCTTGACGGCCTGTTTGGCGATGACGGTGGTCGCATCCTCTCCCAAGAAGGGGAAATCGAAGCTCCGGCATGTTGTCGCGTTCAAGTTCAAGGAATCGGCGAGTGCTCAGGACATCCGACGCGTCGAGGATGCGTTCGCGGCCTTGAAGGGAAAGATTCCCCAGATCCAAGCCTTTGAATCGGGCGTCAACAACAGCCCCGAAGGGCTCAACAAGGGGTGCACCCATGGCTACATCCTGACCTTCAACACGGAGAAGGATCGGGATGTGTACCTGGTGCACCCGGATCACGTTGAGTTCGGCAAGTTGGTCAAGCCCCTGCTGGCGGACGTCTTCGTGATCGATTTCTGGAATCGGGACTGACCCCGGGCCGGGGTCAGGAGTGGGAGGCCAGCTTGCCAACCAGGGATCCGGTGAGGCGATCCAGCAGTGGGTGCTGTGAGATCTTCAGCCGCTCACGGGCTGCCGCGAGGGTGAAGAATCCGGCTCGGTCAATCTCCGGCCAGTCAGCCCAGTTTCCCGAGCCGGGAGGCCATTCAATCTGGACCAGATTGCTCTGGATGGGGCGGTCGGCGTCGTAGTCTCCGGCAAAAGCCCAGGCGTGGACGGTTTTTCCACCCTTTTGCCGGATCGACCCCAACTCCGTGTAGGGACCCGTCGGCTTGATGCCGACTTCCTCCTCGAATTCTCGGATCGCTGCGGCCAAAAGATCCTCGCCGTGCTCCAATTCGCCCTTGGGAATGGTCCAGACATCGTAATCCCGATTCGGGAACCAAGGCCCGCCGGGGTGCGCAATGAAGACTTCCACCTCTCCACCGGTGATCCTGTACATCAACAGGCCCGCGCTGACGCGAGCCCTGCGGTGACGGTTACTGGCGGTGTAGACGGCCATGGAATGAGTTGGCGCGGCTCCGGGAACTGAACCGGATCACGCCCTTCTCCGATACCCTATCAGAATCAGGCGAAAGGGTGCAACCGCTGCGGCCTCGGCTTGGCTGGAGTTCCAGCGATTCCCTTGGCACTCGCGGGTCGGCCTTCTTACTCTCGCGAAGGATGCGTACGGAGGCTTTCGATAAAATTGAGGCAGTGATTGCCGACCTCAAGAAGGGGCGGATGGTCATCGTGGTCGATGATGAGGATCGCGAGAACGAGGGGGACCTGTTGATGGCCGGAGAGGCGGCCACGCCTGAGGCTGTCAATTTCATGGCGCGGTTCGGACGGGGTTTGATCTGTGTGCCGGCAACGAGCGAGCGACTCCAGCAGTTGGGAATCGAGGAGATGGTCTCGCGGAATCAGGACTCCCTGAAGACCGACTTTCAGGTCAGTGTCGACGCGGCTGTAGGTGTTGGGACCGGAATCAGTGCGGGTGATCGAGCGCGGACGATTCAGGTCATGTGTGACCCGACAGCCACCCCCGCGGATCTCCGGAAACCTGGGCATGTATTCCCCCTCCGCGCCAAGCCCGGGGGTGTCTTGCGGCGGGCTGGGCATACGGAGGCGGCCGTGGATCTGGCGCGTCTCGCCGGGTTTCGACCGGTGGGAGTGATCTGCGAGATCATGAACGATGACGGGACGATGGCCCGGCTCCCGGAGCTTCGAAAGTTTGCAAAACGGCACCGGTTGAAGCTCTGCGCCATCGCGGATCTGATCCGTTTCCGGAGAACTCGCGAAAAGTTGGTGGAACGGATCGAAACCATCCGGATGCCGACGGATTACGGTGACTTCTCGCTTCACCTTTATGAGTCCAAGTCGGAGGGCCAGAGCCATCTGGCGTTGGTGAAGGGCGATCCCAAGGGCAAGGAAGGAGTGCTTGTCCGGGTTCACAGCGAGTGCCTGACCGGGGATGTCTTCGGGTCAAGACGATGTGATTGCGGACCCCAGTTGCACGCGGCCATGGAGAGGGTCGCGAAGGAGGGTTGCGGGGTAATCCTCTACATGCGGCAGGAGGGGCGGGGGATTGGCCTGGCTCCCAAGATCAAGGCGTACAAGCTTCAGGAACAGGGATTGGACACGGTGGATGCCAACCTCCGGTTGGGATTTGGAATGGACCTCCGGGACTACGGGATCGGGGCCCAGATGCTCGTTGACCTTGGCCTGAAGTCCATCCGCCTCCTGACCAACAATCCCAAGAAGGTTGTCGGGTTGCAGGGATACGGCCTTGAGATTTTGGAGCAACTTCCGATTCGGGTTCGATCTAACCCTCACAATGAGAGTTACTTGAAAACGAAGCGGGATCGCATGGGCCATTCCTTGTAGGGTAATCGCATGCTGAAGATCCAGAAGCCCCGGAAGAAGTCGGGAGCAGGTTTGCGGATTGCCATCGTGGCGTCCCGGTACAACGAACTCTATGTGGACGGGATGCTCGACGCGGCACGTGGGCACCTCGCCAAGGCTGGGGCCACGGTGGAAGAGGTTCGTGTTCCGGGAGCGTTTGAAATCCCTGTCGCGGTCTCATGCTTGCTGAAGCGGGGGGAAGGGCGGCCTGACGCCGTTCTCTGCCTTGGCTTGATCTGGGTGGGGGAGACGTTTCACGCGCAGCACATTGGGGAGGCCGTAACCTCAGCCTTGATGGCCTTGCAGGTGGAAGCAGCGGTGCCCTGCATCCACGAGGTCCTCACTGTCCGCAGCGAGGAGCAGGCCCGGGCGCGGTGTCTGGATCCCAAAACAAACCGTGGGTTGGAGGCTGCAGCGACCGCGCTGGAAATGGGTCGGTTGGTGAAGGACCTCGGAGTAGGAGGGAAGTGAATTCAGGAGCGCGGAATGCCGTCCTTTGATGAGCTTGTGAAAATTTTCACGCAATACTTGCCGCTCTTTCGGAGCGACAGTAGCGTTCACTGGATTTTCACCGGAAAATCAACAAGAGAGAAGCCATGAAGCAATTGATTCACCTTGCCGCCCTGGTTGCCGGGTCGGCCTCCGTCCTCGCGGGCGACGTCACGGGCATCGTTACACTCAAGGGCACGCCACCGGCCGAGAAGCCGATTGCGCCGCTCGCAGCCGATCCCAACTGCGGCAAGGCCGCAAAGGGACCGGTCAACACCCGCCACTACGTCGTGGGTTCCGGCGGTGGACTTGGAAACGTGTTTGTCTACGTCAAGGGCGGTCTGGAAGGGAAGAAGTTCGAGGCCCCGGCGACGAAGGCGGTCATTGATCAAGTGGCCTGCCTGTATGAGCCCTACATGATCGGAGCCCAGGCTGGCCAGGCGGTTGAGATCCGTAACAGCGACGCGTTCCTGCACAACGTCAACTTCATGAAGTCTGAAGCTGGCAACACGACGTTCAACTTTGCCCAGGGGGCCGGGGCGAAGCCTGTCGAGAAGACCTTTGTCAATCAGGAGGTCTTCGCAAAGCTGCAATGCAATGTGCATCCTTGGATGTTTGGCTACGTGGGCGTGTCTGCCACTCCGTACTTTGCTGTGACGGACAAGGATGGAAAGTTCACCCTCAAGGGCCTGCCTGCCGGCAAGTACACCGTGGCCTTCAAGCACCTCAAGGCCGGTGAAGTGACCCAGGAGCTCGAGGTCAAGGATTCGGGCGCCGAGGTCAAGGCCACGCTGGAGGTCAAGTAGCCTCGGTTTCGCATTCAACAGTGTGCCGCCGCGGGTTCTCCCGCGGCGCACTTCTATTGCCCGATCGATGATGGATGTGGTTTGAGGCGGGTCAATTTCCCTGAAATTCCATGGGGTCGCGAGTGAACCAGCTTGCTGTTGGTACGGGTGTCCACGCTTTCGCCGTGTTTACTGCGATGTGGGCCCTGCTGGTCATTTCGATCGGGGGCTTGGTGACGTCGAAGGGGGTGGGAATGTCCGTGCCCGATTGGCCCACAACCTACGGTTACAACATGTTCTTCTTCCCCGTCCGACTTTGGGAGGGTGGAATCTTTCATGAGCATCTGCATCGGTTGGTCGCGAGCGGTCTAGGTCTGTGGACCGTCATCCTTGCGGCGTGGATCACCGCGGTTCGGGCTGATCGGTCGGTGAGGTTGCTTGGGTGGGCCGCGGTCGTGGCGGTGGTTATCCAAGGGTTGTTGGGCGGAAAGCGGGTTCTGCTGAATAGCGTTGATGTTCTGGGCATACCCGGATCTGTCTTCTTCGGTGTGCTGCACGCCATGCTGGCACAGTTGTTTTTTGCCCTCCTTTGCACGATCGCCTTGATGACCGGTCGGGGATGGAAGGAATTGGTAGCAAAGGTCGCAGAGGCTCCGCCGGGCCGGAGTTGGATATACCTGATGCTGGTCGCGGGCGTGATCCTGCAATTGGCAGTTGCTGCGTCGATGCGACACCAGCACGCAGGCCTTGCGATCCCGGATTTCCCCTTGGCCTACGGTCGGGTTTTGCCTCCAACCGATCCGTCTTTCCTCGACCAGGTGAACCAGCGCCGACTGGGCGTCGTCGACGATGCACCCATAACGGCGTTTCAGGTCTGGCTGCAAATGGGGCACCGGGGATTGGCAGTGCTTTTGGTTGGGCTTGTGTGGTTCCTAGCGTTCGCATCGCCTCACGAGCCGCGTGTTTGGAGGCTTTCCATCCGTTGGTTGTCAGCCCTTTTTGGAATCCAGTTTTGCCTGGGAGCCGCCACCATTTGGTCAAACAAGGCGGCCGATATCGCCACGGCCCATGTCGCTACTGGGGCATCGATACTGGCGGGATGCTTCGTTATGGCTTTTGCACGGTTCTCAGGCGAACGCCAAAGGAAGAAGAGATTCCAACCTTGCCCCAAGTCCTCCTGCCTTCTAAAAAGCCCCCCCGAGCCGGCAGGTGGCCAGCTCGTATAGCAAGATGTCGATCAAGTCTCCCATTGAAGCGGTCCAGCAGGTTGCAGAACCCATGTCTGCACGTGCATCAGTGGGTACTTGGTGCGAGCTCTTCAAGGCCAGGCTCACCACCCTTGTTCTCCTGACCACTGCGGTAGGATACTGGTTTGCAAACCATGAGTCCGCGCTGGGATCGGGATTCTGGCTCGCTTTGGTTGGAACCGGGCTTCTCGCTGCGGGTGCCGCTGCGCTCAATCAGTACTGGGAAAGAGCCTCCGATGCGCTCATGCAGCGAACGGCCTCCCGTCCCATACCCAGTGGAGCGATCGAGCCTGCCTTGGCCTTGGCGGTTGGTGTGGTGCTGTCGATGGTTGGCATGCTGGAGCTCACTTTCCTCGTAAATCCCCTGACCGGACTGCTGGGGATGCTGACTCTGGCCAGTTATGTGTTCGTCTACACGCCCCTCAAGCGTCGGACGACCCTGAATACGCTGGTTGGGGCTGTGCCGGGAGCTTTGCCCCCGTTGATGGGGTGGACAGCCGCAACGGGTGAGTTCGGAACCGGCGGGTGGGTTCTTTTCACCATCCTCTTCT
>Ga0209358_10004153_pt1 | contig 10454 bp, 10 predicted proteins | sample LauGreFa1BDMLBSN_2_FD_187574 | JGI IMG/M metagenome (GOLD analysis project Ga0209358, IMG submission 187574) | Freshwater lake microbial communities from Lake Michigan, USA - Fa13.BD.MLB.SN (SPAdes) (version 2) | ecosystem: Environmental > Aquatic > Freshwater > Lake | place: Lake Michigan, USA...
TATGCTCCCCAAACGAAGATTTTGGAAGGATTGACAAAAGATGAAATCCAGATTTTCGATATACTTCGCAATGGTTCGTAGCCCAAATCGAGTACTCACACCCTTTAAAAGTGCTTCGAAAATCCTGATTTCCTCTTTTGTCAATCCTTCCAAAATCTTCGTTTGGGAGGGGTAAATTCAGCCGTTCGCAACGCATCGCACGAGTTCAAGTTGAGCGAAGACAATGTGAGGCAGCGCTTGCCGACGCCTGGGTACTACAGTGGGTAGACGGTGTTTCCCTATTTATTTTTATTTAATATACGTACTAGTACCATGCAGAAATGTCTCGTCGTGACACAAACCGGCAGGAAATGTCAAAATGGTCGGAATTGCCCGAATCATCGTCAAACTGGCGGTGAATTGCCGGCGTTTTTGGCGCTCCCCCTTCGAGGCCTAACATTGGCCTCGAAGGAAATTCCGGTCGGCGGTCAGGCCGTGGCGCTAATCGATGTCATCATGCGAAATGCTGCATTGGTAGAGAAATTCATCGAGCTGCGAAAGTCGAGTGAGATCATCCAGCAGCTCACGACCATTCACTTTCGAGACGGTCCGGACGGCGTGAAACGGCAATTCGACCAACTATGGTCATCCATCCCGGCGACGCAACACGCCAGTTACTGCGACGTGGTCCCACGACTGTACAACGACCTACTAATCGCAGTGTGTGGCTGGGTCGAGACCATCCCGACCGTCGGACCCCCGATGTCCGTTGTTATCCAAGCCACGGCCGGATTTGAGATGATCCGTAGCATATACATCGGGTTACCACCCAATTCGCAGTTGCTATTTCAGAACCCAGAAGGATTGGACCAGGTCGTCGACGAGGTCGTCCTGCAAATATACGACACGTTGGGCGTCGAGGCTCCGCGTCCGCCACCACTGCAGACAGGAGGGCTGCCTAAATGGGCGTCAGCATTGGCAAACAAAGCCATAACCGCTACAACCAGGGTTGCGTCGACGATGGTCGCACACGAAGCCGAAAAAATGACCAGTAGTTTGAAGCGCGCACAGTCGGTCGGCAAGACACTTATCAAGCCAGCCATGATGGGGCTAAGTGCGGTGGGCGTCGATACAATACTCGCAGACCAAGTCGTTTCCTATACGACTCTAGTGCTGCGTCCAGCGACGACGGGCGCGATCGAAGCTCTGAGAATCATCTTTCCGTTGTTTTTCGCGTTGCTGTGCATCGTAGAGAAATGTAGAGATTCGAAGAGTGGTGGAAGCGATGGTCGTCGCCGACGCCACGATTTTGAAACCATCGAGTCACACGGCCACAGCAACATCCGCCGTGCTTACGTCGCTCAGAACGACCACCGCCGAGCCGCATGTGAAGTCGCTGCGCTCCGACCTGGTTTATCTCCCAAAGCGTCCACACAGAGTGCGTGCACGCGCATGGATACCAACACTCGTCGTCGGAGCAGTGACACGGTGTGAGTACGCAAAATGTGCAATGTCGACAGAACGTCACCATTTCAACCTACATCACGTCCAAACCAGGCGAGCGCAACTCGAGCAGTCGCCGGCAACTCACCCCTAAGAAGGATGGACAACAGAGGAAATGTACCCCCCCACCCCCTCCCACGAAGATTTTGACAGGCGTATCCAACCTTTCGAAAGCGCGCTTTCGGCGCACTTTGCAACGATTATTCGCCCAAATCAGGCACTCACTCGAAAAACGATTCCCAGGGAAGCGCATTCGGAAAGGTTGGTTCGGCCTTCCACAATCGTCGTTTGGGGAGCATAGTTCTCACTCTCACCCCATGTTTTTAATCTTTTGTTCCTCCTTCCAAAATCTTCGTTTGGGAATATGAGAACATGACAGAGATGCATTGCTCTCTCGATGGATGCTTTTATGCTCCCCGAACGAAGATTTTGGAAGGATGAACAAAAGATGAAATCCGGATTTTCGACTGACTTTTCGATGGTTCGTAGCCCAAATCGAGTACTCACGCCCTTGAAAAAGTGCTTCGAAAAATCCGGATTGCATCTTTTGTTCATCCTTCCAAAATCTTCGTTTGGGAGGGGTAATTTTTCAATGGTTAGTAGCTAATAGCCCAAATCGGAGGGATGGCTTTGTATTTTGTAAAGTTTACACTTATGCGTTGCGTTCGTGTTTGATTCTTCGTTTTGTAAAATCCTTGCACGTTTATGTTCCCCAAACGAAGATTGGGACGGATTGACAAAAGATGAAATCCGGATCGTCGGTCGAAAGTGGTATCAAAAACATAGATAAGAACAATCGATAATAACAAAAGCAATAACTTGGGAGTTTTCATGCATACAAATGACTATAATTGTCCGTTTCATGCACTGTGGCGAGAAAAAAGTCGCACTTTCAGGCCTCGGGAAAAACACGTATGAAAAAGTAGATAAGAAAACTCGATAACAACTAAAGCAATGATTTTGGCATTTCAATGCACGTAATTCAACTCTACATGTCATTTTCATGACCTTTTCAGGTGGCTTAGTACCAAAACCTTGCTTTTGTTGTTATCGATTTTCTTATCTACCTTTTCATACCACTTTCGACCGAGGCCTGAAAGTGCGACTTATTTGCTCGCCACAATAGTTTCATGGCCTTTTCATGAACTTTATCCCTCCCCAAACGAAGATTTTGGACGGATTGACAAAAGATGAAATCCAGATTTTCGATATACCTTTCAATGGTGTGAGTACTCGATTTGGGCTACGAACCATTGCAAAGTATATCGAAAAATCCGGATTTCATCTTTTGTCAATCCTTCCAAAATCTTCGTTTGGGGAGCATAAACTTTTCTACCCAAATCATTGCTTGTTGTGCTTATCGATGTTCTTATCTACGTTTTTCCTACCCATTTAGACCGAGGGCTGAAAGTGCGACTTTTTTGTTCGCCACAATGTATAAGTGGCTGTTTTGAAGTTCTTCTTTTGGGTCCCAATCCACCGTCCTAGTTTTCGGGTTTTCTCGTTTTCATCGTTCGGGCTGGGCACTGTATTGTGCTCGTCGATGTAGTCTTTCACCGCAGCCAGCGTCTTCATCCACTCCAGCGCGTTTTTTGTTACAAGGTGTGGTTTATATCGCACGTCGCTTATCGTCGCTTCCCACGCGGAACGAATCGATTCGTTCGCCATGATTTCGTCGGCGCTCGTGTAAATGGTTTGTTGATACACAGTCCACCGTCCCAGTAACTTGGTTGCCGGGTTCCCATCTTTCGGGCTTGGTGCGATTTGATTCTCGTCGATATACGCCCTCACAGACTCCAGATTCTGCAGCCACACGAGCTCGTCGTCGGAGACAAGGTGCGGTTTATATCGCACGTCGTTTATCGTCGCCTCCCACTCTTTCCGAATCTCATCGTTCCTCATCATTTGTTGGACTTTGACATAGTTCGTTTGTTGATGCCAAATCCACTCTCCCAGTGATTCGGTTTTCTTATCGAGAATGCTTGGGGCTTTTTGGTGCCTATCGATAAAGTCCTTCACTAGATTTTGGAAGGTCGGACGAACTTTTCAGACCGCGGTTTCGCAGCACTTTTCAAGGGTGAGAGTACTGTATTTAGGATACAAAACGTTGAAAATTCGTCGAAACCGCGTTTTGAAAAGTTCGTCCGACCTTCCAAAATCTTCGTTTGGGAGGGGTAAAATTCATTCGGAAAGGTTGGTTTGGACTTCCAAAATCTTCGTTTGGGGAGCATAAACTGGCCTTTTGAATTTTATGCTCCCCAAACGAAGATTTTGGAAGGATGAACAAAAGATGAAATGCGGATTTTCGATGGAGTTTTCAACGATTCGTAGCCCAAATCGAGTACTCACACCCTTGAAAAGTGTTTCGAACATCCGCATTTCATCTTTTGTTCATCCTTCCAAAATCTTCGTTTGGGAGGGGTAAATTTGAATCCATCGCACAAGTCGCTTGGTGGATGTGTGCTTATCGGCGGCACTGGGGGCTCTCTGATTCCGGTCGATGTACGCTTTAACCGCTGCGAGATTCTGCATCCACGCCTCCTCGTTGTTTGCTAGGTGTGGGCCGTAGCGTGCGACCATCATCGTTCGGTCGATGGGGTTTCATGGGTAGTGTGTATGATATTACCACATCGTGATTTCGACCAGTATATCCTCGTGTGTTTTTCGAGACACATGATGCATGATAGGACTTACATCGTGTGATTTCGACATGCACGTCATTACGATAATCATGGTTCGTTTGATTCAGCCGTATGCCACTCATCCCAGCCGTATGCCACTCATCCCAGCCGTATGCCACTCATCCCAGCCATATGCCACTCACCCCCTTTTTCTCGAATCTCCATTTCGACGATTTCGTAAAAAGTGTCAATCTCAAAACCAGGTTGAACTATTTGACGAAATCGTCGAAATGGAGATTCGAGAAAAAAGGTTTAATTTAAAAATATATTAAATGGCGATGTATACTCTGCGAGTAAACACAAACTGCTATGGCTTGAAAACAGGCACCAATCAGGTCGACGAAACGTTAGCCCCAGAGATCTTTAACACTCCCGAAATGTGCAAGTTTGCGTGTACTCTGAGTGAAAAGTGTCATAATGCGGTGTTTGTAAATGCCACCGGACGATGCTTCTTGAAAAACAATATAACAACATGCGTTAAAAAAAGTGGAGAAGACTCTTATTTGAAACAAGAAGTTCTCCCACCCTCCTATTACGACATAAACTTCTATAATTAGCACGTGTAACACATCGAATGCCCACCTGTGCACTACTCGTGTACACGAATCAACGTCCCTGTACGAGGCGTGATATATATGGATAGGGGCACGATACATGTCACGTCGTGTGATTTATACCTACACGTGATGCATTACAACATCATGCGATTTCGAAGGCAAGGCATACTATTTATGATCCGCAAACGAAGATTTCGGAAGGTCGGACGAACCTTTTCCGAATGCGTTTCCCGGGGAAGCACTTTTCAACGGTTTGTAGCCAAAATAGAGTACTCACACCCTTGAAAAGTGCTTCGAAAACGCATTCGGAAAGGTTTGTCCGACCTTCCGAAATATTCGTTTGGGAGGGGTACTATATTATTCAAAATAGAAATGGTCCAACAAAAGGGTCTCGTTGCATCCAGACATGTGCCACTCATCCCTCTTTGTTGGACAATCTCCATTTCGAACTCGCTTGGGCAGCGATTCCTTCTGGCGCGACTGTGCCGGTAGTTTGCACCGATGCGGTCGCGCTCGTCGTTTCGCGAGAAACTAGCGGTTGAATCAGCGCAGGCACAAAAACGAGGTCGGCGCGAGATTCGGCAGGATGCAAGACCAGCACCACAACGGCGAGCGTCGGCAGCAAAAGCGTGCGGGTGAAATTCGCATACCAGTCCCGCGTCAACGGCAGAAACGCCGCCTGCTAGAAGCAGTCCCCGAAATCCCGAATCCCGATTTATCGTGTATGCCTTCAAACGACGTTTCCCGCCCGTGTGAGCATCTTATAATCGGGGATTTCGGGGTCTGGCTAGAGGTACATGCGCACGTGGAAGTCACGGCTCGTGTGCATCTCGCCGTTCATCACCGACCGTAAAATGCTGAAAATGTGCGAGTCGTCCTCGGTCGGTGGAAACACGGTGTACGTCAACCTCAAGTGCATCGTCGGCAATGGCGGTTCTCAGACGCGGTCGCTACGGGAGGTGTATTGGTTTTTCGAGGGCCAACTGAAAACGCTACGTTGCGTCGACGGCGTGTACTTCGCCACCATCCTCGATGGCGATGAGGTGGATGCGGCAATGCCCAAGTTTGATCACCTGCTGCGCCTACCCGAGTATGGCGACGTCAGAACAAGGGTGCATGTGGGCGACCTCAAGGGGTACTTTGACTGGTTTCGGCGAGCGTTCGGCGATGGATCATATGCAGGACGATCCGATACGCCAACTCAAATGGCATCCTCTTGCGCGCATACTCCTTCGATTCCCGGAATTGCGGTAAGAACAGGCTCCAACTTTCATCCCGCTTCTGCTCGATAAACGCATTAAACTCGTGGCAGAGTTGGATTTGCTCGCTTTCCGTCAGCGTACGACCCGTGATGCGCAACGAGGCGTAGGTTCGGCTACACTCCTTCGCTGGGTAGATATAGCCCGCCTTGTACGCGAGACGGATTCGACCATCCTTTGTGCCGCTGTCCAGGGCGCTCAGTGTAATGTGCAGTTGCTGCTCGTTGGCTCGTAGCGCCTGCCCCTCGACGTAACGGCGGACGCTGATGTTGTCGGGCATCGAGAGACTGTAAATATCGCCCCCAATGATCCACTTATGGGAGGATGACATATTGAACACCCGACGCACGTTCGATGGCATCATGACCCACTCTACATCCTGCTCGTCGAGGTCGACCGCAGACTTTTCGAACGCGACGGCGACAATCGTCGTCGTGGTGTCGTCGAAAACGGACTCTTCAAAGTACTTTACCTTGGTGATTCGGTGCGTCCGCAGGAAGGCATCGCGGCATCGGACGTCAATGTCGCGAGGCGAGAAGAAGAATCCGGCCGGGATGATGAAGATGCCTCCTCGGCAGTTGTTTTGTCGCACGACGCTTGTTATGAAGCACTTGTAAAGGTCATTCGTGTCGTACAAGTCAAACACCGATTTGTCGGTCGATTTGTTTCGTGCGAGGTAGGGTGGATTGGTGACCACCCATGCGTTGGCATAGTCCGGTGGATTGGTGAGGGTGTCCCTCTCCTGAATGTGCGTAGCATTTGGGTCGATATCGTACGCGTCCACTTCCAACGTACACCCGGATTTTCGCAGCCACTCCATGAGGTCGCCTTTCCCGGCAAAGGGCTCTACGATGCGGCGAACGTCGGGTGGCGGCAGCGGGAGGCCATCGAGGATGTATGCGGCGTTGGTCGTGTAAAATTGGCCTCGATTCTTCTTGTTGGTCGTCTCCTGGTTGCTCGTCGCCTGGTTGCTCGTCTCCTGGTTGCTCGTCTCATGGTTGGTCGTCTGTGTGGGGTCCTCCGGCGTTCGCTCGTTATCTCGGAGAAGGTCCAGTATGGCCTCTTTCTTCTTGCCACTATATCCCGCTATGCACCTCCCCTTGCAAATGGTAATCAGCTCATCGCGCGTTTTCGTGGAATGGTCCATTTGGCGCAAAGGAGCGGGCGTTGTGGTCGACGTCTCCACGTGTTCCACTCCCGTGCTCGTTCTCGATAGGGCCGCTTCAACCTTACGCTCGACGAGCGCCTCGATCGTGTTGTCCTTTCTACAAGGGCGCTTGCGCGCTTTGTGGTCGGCGAGATGTCCCTTTTGAGCGAAACCCTTGTCGCACGTGTCGCATGTGTATTTGACCATTCGTCTATGCTATATCGACGCACGAGACCTTTAAACAATTTCATGCTCCCCAAACGAAGATGTTGGAAGGATGAACAAAAGATGAAATGCGGATTTTCGATTGAGTTTTCAACGGTTCGTAGCCCAAATCGAGTACTCACGACCTTGAAAAGTGCTTCCTTCGAAATCCGCATTTTATCCCTCCCAAACAATGGCAAACATCCGTCGGCAACTAGTCTTCTTTTTTTCGACAATCTCCATTTTGAACATTTCGACAAAAGTGTCAACCTGGATTCGACTCGGCGTCGACATCAATCGTCAATTTTATGCTTTCCAAAAAACGACCCATTCCCGAATGGTGGTACCCAGTGCTGAGTTTCGAACTAACTCACAAGATGATAACAGTCTGAGTCCGAGTGCAACATGCAACTACGGAATGTGCGATCTAGATTTTGAAAATGACGTGGTATGCTCATCCGCCTGGATTACAAAGTTGCACCGTTCGTAGTTGCATGTCGCCCAGGAGTCGGAGCAGCGCGTACACGAGCGAACGCATCGGGCCGTCGTCGTCCATCCATGCTTTGACGACGGCGTACCGCCCTCCACGCTCCGCCATCTCGACCTAATCGCACCAAATATTCCTAAAGTTTATTCTCCCCATCAGTGTCCGACTTTTTCGCAGTACTTTTCAGGTGTGCTCAACGATATTTGCGTTAACGCCGCCACCACGCGTATACAAAGCCGATTGAGTGTGTCATATGCCACGAAGCGTATGCGACCGTCATGGCTCCTGGTAGCTGCAGCCGACGCGACTGTCGGTACGCAGCGCATGCGGCATTGTGTGGCGCAGATGCGCGTCGTAACCGCTCGCATATCTGACAGACGGCTCATGTGGCACGGTTCCACATTCGGTCTTGTTCACAACAACCATCATTCCGAGTCATTCGTCTTGTCGGTCCGCCCACAGTTGAAGGTTGATGTCCTGCACGAGGAACTCTTGACAGCCTGTGCCTGGATTTTTCGAGATGATGTCATCCAATTTGTAATGAAAGGCTTGCGCCAAACGATGCATGGTACGCCGATTTCCTACGTATAAATTGTCGAGGCCGAACGAGTCTTCGTGTATAAAGACGTTTCGAAGAAACGTTCGGTGTGACGAGTTCGTCTCGATAAACGCCATGATTTGCGTTTCAGTGAGTGAGAAATGTCCAGACATCACGTCAAATCGGGTATTGATGATCATCTCTTCCTCATCGCCATCCACGTCGCATTCGACATGCTGCATGTGCTCAATGATCCGAAACTTCCCGTACCAATAATTCTTCCACCCTCGAAGAGGCATGCGCGATGCCGCGACGTTACCATGTATGCTCCCGTGCAAAACGATGGTCTGGTCATCGTCGATAAGCACACACCGGATGCGTTCTGCCCATGGACCAAAGTATGCACGAATCGTCTGCTCTGATACATTCGCATCGTTTCGACGAATGCCATGTGGCGAGCATAAATTGCGCAATTTCAAGGCCCGCTACTTAACGATGAAACAGACCATACGTGAGTACTCCAATTTGGGGAAAATTGCACACTTGAACTCCACGAAATCAAAATGATTTAAGGTCATTGTGCCAAATTGCCCTAACATGAGTACTCACGTATGGTCTATTTCATCGTTAAGTAGCGGGCCTTGAAATTGCGCAATTGATGCTCGCCACACTGGACGAATGTGGCGATGACTCAGGTCGTTGGCGAACACGTTCCATGTATGTATGAATAGCGTCAATGTCGGAAAAAGCACGCACAATCGTTGAACCAGATGGCACAGTTGGTCAGTCTCGAATGCATTTCGAATGTGTCCACGGATGATAAGCTTCATTATCTTATTCTAAAAATTATTTATGTTCCTCCTTCCAAAATCTTCGTTTGGGGAGAATGGTCGGTCGCGTAGTGCGATGATGCATGTTGTGATTTTTCTGGCCAAGAGATACAAAAGCAGATATCGCACATCGACTGGCGAATCGAATCGGTCGACGTGCGATTTCTCGCCAATGTTGTTTCCCACATGGGATGAGTTGCACAAGGATACCCCAAACGAAGATTTTGAACGGCCGATCATGCATTTTCGACTCCACAGCCGCCGACCGACGACCACCCTCCAGCTGGTCGTATTTCTAAATCAGCTGTGGCACAACTAAACTCACAAGATGATAGCATGCCCGAACTCACATGACGATAGGATGATGATAGCATCCGCAGTGCAACATGCAACGACGGATTCGGACTCAATTTCGGAGATGTCGATTTCAAAAACAGCCTGATATTCACATTGTTATAAAACATAAAGTTTCAGATTTCGTAGTTGCATGTTGCCCTGATTTGGGTAATACTAAAGAGCGAGAGCGGCTTGCATTCCGGTCGTAAAAAATGGTGATATCAATGACATCGTCCATCGAACTCAGAAGATGATAGCATGATGATAGCATGCCGATGTGTCTCTCGGTCGAACTCACACGGTCCTGTTGCATGCCGACGACGACGATTCATTGATTCATGTCAACGCGAGTTCGACAGACACTGAGACACATCGGCATGCTATCATCATCTTGTGAGTTCGACAGACACATCGGCATGCTATCATAATCTTGTGAGTTCGACAGACACATCGGCATGCTACTATGACTCCCTGTCATTGTGTGAGTTCGACAGACACATCGGCGTGCTATCATCATGTGAGTCAGACAGACACATCGGCACGATTTTACGCTCCCCAAACGAAGAGTTTGGCAGCCGAACCAACGTTTCCGAATGCGTTTCCCGGTGAAGCACTTTGCAACGATTCGTAGCCCAAATAGAGTTCTCACGAGTCACGACCTTGAAAATTGCTTCGAAAGCCGCCGTCGGCAACTAGTCCCCTTTTTTTCGACAATCTCCCCCATTGGGGCGAGCATTTCGACAAAAGTGTCAACCACAAATCCACCTTGAAATGTGTGTCGAAGTGCTCGCCCCAATGGGGGAGATTGTCGAACAAAAGGGGACTAGTTGAACCCATGTAGCGAACAAAAAATTGCGCAATTTCGCACCCACGACTTAACGACGGAACTTGCATACGTGAGTACTCAACAATCAGGCCAAGTTTCAATGGACA